>Ga0114931_10000446_pt1 | contig 49478 bp, 44 predicted proteins | sample 2SBtaG_FD_89579 | JGI IMG/M metagenome (GOLD analysis project Ga0114931, IMG submission 89579) | Deep subsurface microbial communities from Kolumbo volcano to uncover new lineages of life (NeLLi) - 2SBTROV14_V59a metaG | ecosystem: Environmental > Aquatic > Marine > Volcanic | place: Kolumbo... | reverse complement strand
TTTTTTATAGATCTATATCTGGACATTCGAAGTATTGTATACACACTAACCATAAGAGCGGACACACCACCGAATATCAATGGTACCCATATCGGAAAATTATATGGTAACAAAGAAATAATAAACCAGATTATTGGCATAATAATGATTGCAGATAAAAACGCAACTAACACTCCAATTTCCGGTAGAAATGATCTTACAATTGTTTCATTTTCCTGTTTTTTTTTGATTTTTATTAAACATGGTAAAATTTTATTTTTATTATATAAATATTTTCTGTTTTAGACAATAAATATTCGCAGATCCTTCAATGGGAAAAACAAGGATGTCCATTCCTGTTTTTCTTAGTATGTGGAAAGGTAGAATTGCCGTATTCTTGGATGCTCCGCGCAAAAAAGAAAACAAGCTGGAGATACAGACTGAGGAGCTGGAAAAACCAGAAATAAGGTCACTGCAAAATGTTTTGTGAAAATTTACAAAAGGTCAAAGGGTATTTTCTTTGACCTTTATTCTTAGCTCCCCTAGGATTATCCTAGGGGAGCTATTTTTTTACAAAAAATGCTTCTTGAATAAAAAACGATAAGAACTTAAAATGAAAGAGCTTAATAATTCTTGTCATCCTGAACTTGTTTCAGGATCCCTCTATTATTTGTCGAGATCCTGAAACAAGTTCAGGATGACATATTTTTGAATTCTTAAATCTTAAATCTTAAAAATGATCATATTAGGTATCGACCCCGGCGAAACACTGGTCGGGATCGGAATTATTAAAAAAGAAAAGGGGGATCTTTCGCTTGTAAATTACGAGTGTATTAGGGTTGAATCTGAAAAAAAGACGGCGGAAAAACTTTTTGAGATATCGGAAAAGCTCTCTGAAATCATCGAAAGATATAAGCCTGACCTTGTTTCTGTTGAAGAGCTTTTCTTTTTTAAAAATAAAAAAACGGTTATACGCGTAGCACAAGCTAGGGGCGCTCTGCTTTTGACGTGCCAAAAACACAAGTTAAAGATATTTGAGTTCACCCCTCTCCAAATAAAGCAATCCGTCGCCTGCTACGGGAGGGCGGATAAAAAACAGATACAGAAAATGGTTCAGTCTATCTTAAAGTTAAAGGAGATACCAAAACCGGACGATGCGGCTGATGCGCTTGCAGCTGCTATTTGCGCCTCAAGTACAAATGAACTTTTAATGCAAAAAGCTTAGCTTTGTCGGAACACTAATGGATCCGAAAAAGCAAAAGCCCCTTGCGGCTTTTGCGCGCAATAGGCTTTAATGTATTTTAGCGACAGACTAGAACTCCTCTTCATTGAACTCCACCCCATCTTCTTCTTCATCATCCAGCTCTTCCAATTCATGCTCAATATTATCCTCGGGAATAGAAAATTCTGTATCATTATTATTATTTTCAAAACTTTCCATACTCTCCATTGTTTTTTTAACTTAATGATTAGATATTTTAAAAAACTCTTAGGTTATTTTATCAATTTTTTTAAATATGTCAATTGTTGATTTTTTGGAAAAAAATTGCTATTTAAAGTATACTTAATTTATGTGAATTATGAGTAAAAAATAATAAAGGTTCCCCGATGCAAGCATGCGGGGTATTACGCAGACCTCGCTACGCTCACTCAATTTCGGAGCAAGCTCCGAGGTATTGAACCTGTAGTTTCAGCGCTCGTTCGGAAATGCAAAGCTTCGCTTCGCTCGGCTTCCATTTCACTCACTCGCTTGAAAATAAAGGTTTGTTTACCTGTAGTTTCTGCGCTCGTTCGGAAATGCAAACCTTCGCTTCGCTCGGCTTCCATTTCACTCACTCGCTTGAAAATAAATCAAGAAGATAGTTAAATGCTGGATGCTATAACTATTTCGCATTATGATGTTTAATTCTTAATTCTTTTTTTTAGATGCCAAAAAAAGTAAACTACAAACACAAAAGAAAAAACCGCTTCGGATCTTTATTCCGATTTGTTTTTAAATATTCTCTTTTATTCCTTGCTTTCGCAATACCTCTTTCTGCGATCTGGTTCTTTAATATGGTAAAAGACCTTCCAGATCCGACAAGCATCTCAACAAATGACAAGGTGGAGTCTACAAAGATCTACGACAGAAGTGGCAAGATAATCCTTTATGATATTCATGGAGAGGAAAAAAGAACTATTGTTCCTTCAGAAAAGATAAGTCAATATATAAAGGACGCCACGCTAGCAGCTGAAGACGATGATTTTTATCTTCATAGCGGTATTGATTTTAAGTCGATCGCAAAGGCGCTTTATGATGATGTTTTCAAGGGGCAACTTAGAGGAGCTTCAACCATCACTCAACAGCTTGTTAAAAATTCTTTCTTGACCCCGGAAAAAACGATTGTAAGAAAATTAAAAGAGGCTGTTTTAGCTATTAAACTTGAGAAGACATACAAAAAAGATGAGATCCTAACCTTTTATTTAAATCAGATACCTTATGGTTCAAATGCTTATGGTGTTGAGTCTGCAGCCCAAACTTTTTTCAATAAAAGCGCGGCTGATCTCTCTTTGACGGAAGCGGCTTTACTCGCCTCCCTGCCGCAAAGACCAAGTTATCTCTCTCCGTATGGCGTGCATAAAGATGAGCTTTTTCAAAGAAAAGATTATATTTTGGGTAGAATGCACGAACTTGGTTATATAAACGACGAATCTTACAATAAAGCGAAAAATGAAACACTCGTCTTTTCTCAAGAATCCCGTGGAATAAAAGCGCCTCATTTTGTAAATTACATCAAAAATTATCTGGAAGAAAAATATGGCTTTGACTACATCCAAAAAGCCGGGCTTAAGGTTTATACAACACTGGACTACGATATACAGAAACTTGCGGAAAAAACCCTGAAAGAAAGCAAGGATCATCTTGCAAAATATGGCGCTTCAAATGCGGCCATCGCTGTCATCGACTCAAAGACAGGACAAGTTTTGGCAATGGTTGGTTCTCTGGATTATTTTGATCTTGAAAACGATGGAAATTACAATGTTGTCACATCGCTTCCCGGAAGACAGCCCGGATCATCATTTAAACCTTTTGCTTATGCCAAGCTTCTGGAAAAAGGATTTACTCCGAACACAATGTTCTTTGATGTTGAAACAGAGTTCTCAACTTCCGATAATCCAAAAGATAGTTATAAGCCGCAAAACTACGACGGAAGATTCCGCGGTCCGGTCGATCTAAAACACTCTTTAGCTCAATCTCTTAATGTTCCGGCTGTAAAAACACTTTATCTTGCCGGGATAGATGATGTATTAGAGCTTGCAAAAAATATGGGCATATCAACCATAACTGACCGGTCCAGAATAGGGCTTTCATTGGTCTTGGGTGGCGCAGAAGTAAAACCAATAGAAATGGCGTCCGCTTTTTCTGTGTTTTCAAATAACGGCATAAAAAACACTCAGAGCTCTATCTTAAAAATAGAAGCATCTGACGGTTCTATTTTAGAGGAGTGGAAGCCGGAACCTGTGCGCGTACTTGATGAAAATGTTGCAAAGACAATAACAAATATTCTTTCTGATAACTCCCTTCGAGCACCGGTCTTCGGAGAGAACAACAGCCTCAACTTTAAAGGGCTTGATGTTGCCGCCAAAACAGGCACCACGCAAGGTTTTAGGGATGCTTGGGTGGTTGGCTATACAACGAACGTTTCTGTCGCTGTGTGGGCCGGAAACAACTCTGGTAAGCTTATGCGAAATGGTGCTGCCGGCAGTATTGTTGCCGGACCGATATTTCATAATTTTATAAGCGGCTTGGCTGACGATACGGTCTTTGGAAATTTTGAAAAACCAACAGAGATAAAGAGAGATAAAGCGATCCTAAATGGCGGCTATATAAATGAAACGACCGTAAAAATAGACTCAGCATCCGGAAAGCTGGCAACAGACCTGACTCCGGAAAATATGGTGATAGAAAAAACTTACAAAAATATTCACACACTACTTCACTATATAAATAAAAACGATATAACCGGTCCGGCGCCAACCGATCCCGAGAATGACCCGCAGTACAAGAACTGGGAAGATGGTCTTATTGATTGGGTGGTAAAAAATCCTTCTTTCTCATTCGTAAATGAGAAGATACCTTATGAGTATGATGATATACACACCCAAGAAAATAAACCAACAATAACAATAATAAAACCGGGAAATACAAACACCGGAAACAACTCGATAGATGTTGAGGTGGGTGTAAATTCTACATTCAGTATCAAAGAGGTTGATTTCTACCTCAATAACTCCTTGGTCTACTCTGATTTTTATCCGCCATTCAAAACAAGCATCGACCTATCAAACGCTGAGTATGGAAACAATAAAATATCGGTCAAGGTCTACGATAAATACCAAAACTCAAATGAAACATCTTTAGATATAATAAAACTTCGCTAACAACAACAAAAATACCATCGAGTGATCGATGGTATTTTTGTTCTTTTAAATAAGATATCTCATATTCTCAATATTTACATTATTCTCTCTTAACCTTTTTTTAAGATCGTACTCCATAAGTTTTAATTCATTTGAGAGTTGGAAGTTACCGGTTCTTACAAAAAGGGTGTTATTTTTATACTGTAATACTTTTATTTTAAAATTCGGACCGAGTTTTTCATTTATGATATTTTCAGCCTTTTTGCAAATATCCACCACTTCCACTTGTTTTTTTATACCTAATTTCTTCACTTTATCAGGAAGTATAAATTTTAACGGAGTAAACATAAACCTTAAGACCTTATAGGCATTACTATATAAATATGATCATCTTGTTTTTTTGACCTGATCATTGCCGGAGCAGACGAACCATTTAAACTAAGCTCTATATCATTATCGGTTATATTTGATAAACCATCTAAGACATACCTAAAATTAAACACAGCATCCGTATCCTCACCCGTAATATCATCAAAATCAACCAAAGAAGTGAACTCACCTTTTATATTATCTTTTGAGTTTATTGTGAACTTCTTATTTTTTACATCAATCAAAAACTTCACATCATTTATATTCGAAGAAAAAACACTTGCTAATTTTAATTTTGATACAAGATCATCTTTATTTAAAGTTATCGAAGTTTTAAAGGAATCCGGTATTATTTGCTTATAGTTCGGATAATCACCATCTATTACTCTGGATATTAAATTCACCTTATTAAAAGAAAATGAAACCTGACCCTCCCCTATGCTTATTCTAAGCTCATCATCAGCATCCAATATCTTTACCAGCTCCTGAGCGGTTTTTTGAGGTAAAATAAAGCTTTTATTATCCTCCAATCTATACACAGAACCGTCATTTTTTATTGTTTTTTCAGATAATCTAAAACTATCGGTAGCCACCACACTTAAAGAATTTTTCTTAAAATCAAACAAAACCCCGGATATCTCAGGTTTTGAATCCGAAGACGCAACTGAATTTAAAACCTGCTCTAAAGATCTTTTTATGATCTTTGAATTGATATTTATCTCAGATCCGTTCTTTATTTTTGGAATTATCGGGAAATCCTCTTTACTGACAATGGGGATACTGGTCTTTACATTATCTGTGCTTATATCTACTTTTCCATCCATTTCCTCAATTTGAAGTTTTGTATTTGGAAGATTATTAATGAAGTTTAGTATCAGTTTTACCGGAGCCACAACACTCCCCCTACCCTCAACCTTACAAGAAACGATTATATCCACCCCCATCTCAAGATCTGTTGAAGATATTTTTAAATTACCATTTCCAGTCTCAAGTAAAGCATTGCTTAAAATAGGCAAAGATAGATTGGTTCCCGATATTCTCTCAGACACAGAAAAACCATTCTTTATGTTTTCTTGTAAACAAACTATTTTAAGTTTTTCATCTGAGTTAGACATAATATAATGTTATATATTAAATATATATATAAATTTATTGTTATTATTAAGGGGTAGATAATCTGTTGGTAAGTGGAAATAAGGTCTTAAATAAAAGGTTTTTAAAAGGGATAATATCTGGATAAGTCTGTGTATAAATAAAGGTATAAGTTGCCCACTTTAGATCTTTTAGATAATGTGTTGCGGGTGTTGAATAGTTACCAATAACTTATCAAGAACTTACCAACAAAAGAACGAACAACTTTTCCAGAACTTATAAACAAGTTATCAACAGATATAAACCAGGTCATCTATGTGTATAATCGTTGTTTTATAAGGTTTATTTCCTCGGCAAGTATATTATTATTCTTCACTTCTTTCGTTATCTTTTCGCAAGCGTGGATAACGGTTGTATGGTCTCTCCCTCCCATTTTACTTCCTATTGTTGGGAAGGATGCTTTGTATTCGTGTCTTAATAAGAACATAGCCACTTGCCTTGGTTTTACTATTTCTTGTCTTCGTATACGCATCAAAATCTGTTTTTCCTCAATGTCGTAAAAATCAGCAACCGTTTTTATGATCTGCTTGATACTTAAGGCCTTTTTCGGTGTATTTGTTTCATTTGTAAGTATTTTCTTAACCGATTCCAGGTCTGTTCTTTGATCTGACGAGAGACTTGCTTGGATAATGACCTTATTTAAAGCGCCTTCCAATTCCCGGATGTTATTTTTAAAGCTTTCTGCCATAAAACTGAGCACATCCTCGGGTAAATTAACTCCTCTCGGGGTTGTTTTAGACTTTAAAATAGCAAGCCTGGTCTCAAAATCAGGGTAGCTGATATCTGCGATCATACCTCCTTCAAATCTGGATCTTAATCTGTCTTGAAGAGTTTGGATGGCTTGGGGTGGTCTGTCAGAACTTATAATTATTTGTTTATTCTTCTCGTAAAGCGCGTTAAAAGTATGAAAAAACTCTTCTTGAGTCTTCTCCTTTCCGGAGAGAAATTGAATATCGTCTATTATAAGAAGGTCTATCTTTCTGTATTTTTCTTTGAATTTCTCCATTTCACCGCATTGGATGGATGAAACAAGCTCACTGGCGAATTTTTCAGCAGAGACATACTTTACTTTCCTTGTCGGATCGTCCTTTAATATTTCGTTTCCTATCGCTTGAAGAAGATGGGTCTTCCCAAGGCCTACGCCGCCGTAAATAAAGAGTGGATTATAGATCATTCCGAGGTTTTTTGTGACTGACCTTGCTGCCGCATAGGCAAGTTCATTTGAAGATCCTACGATATAGGTCTCAAATACATATTTTGGATTTAAGTCAGAGTCCTTGCTACCATCAAGCTCTTTGAATTTGAGCTGATTTTCTATTTCTATATTTCTAAGATCTTGCCTCCTTCTTTTTAGTAGAGAGTTGTTGTCTTCTTGGTCTTTTGAGCTTGCAACAATGAATTTAACTTCTTTTATTTCAGAATTTATGTTTCTAAGAGATTTTAGTATGAACTTGGAGAATTTATTTTCAAGCCATTCTTTAGTAAATGAACTTGACACAGATACAACAACCAAACCGCCCTCTCTGGAATAGATGTTGGTTCCTTTGAACCAAGTGTTGAAATTTGCTTTAGATACGTTTAGCTCTATGTCTGCTAAGACGCATTGCCAGAGTTCGTTGTTGTCGGTCATATTCAAAAAATTTAATCCCAAGCCTTTTATTACAAAGAGAAGTATATCATACTGAAAAAAAATAAACAAAATATCCACAAGACCCGAGCAAAACACTAAATAAAATCAACAAGTGTGGATAAGATGTTTATAAGTTGTTTAAAAGATGTTTCTAAGTCTGTGAACAAAGACAAGGTCGCCTTCTCTTTATCCCGGTTTTTAACAGTGTAAACGATTGACTTTAGTGTTTTTTATTGCTATATTAGCTAAACGATAAAAATAATAACTAGGATAAAGAGATGTCCCAAACATATCAGCCAAAAAATAGAAAAAGAGTTAAAACTCACGGTTTTCTAACCAGGCTTAAAACAAAAAGCGGTAGAAGCGTTATAGCTCAAAGAAGAAGAAAAGGAAGAGCTAAGCTTTCTGTCAGTCTAACCAAAAAATAGCAAACGCATCCCCTGCTTGACCTATTGGGTTTTTGGAGGGGTGGTCTGTTTTTATAGCTGTGCTCAAAAGCTCTCAGAGAATAAGAAAAAATAAAGAATTTCTGAATCTCTATAAAAAAGGTAGGTTCTTTAAGGACCAACTTTTTTTATTAAAGTTCGTAAAAAATAGCTGTAAAAGCAGCAGATTTGGTTTTGTTGTTAGTTTGAGGGTGTCGAAAAGAGCGGTTGATAGAAATCTTCTAAAAAGAAGGATGCGAGAGATAGTGAGGTCTCAAATAGAAAGTATAAGGGATGGATACGACCTGGTCTTCATAATGAGTCCAAATGCTCGCCTTGCTGATTTTCGCAAACTAAAAGATGCGGTCATAAACGCTTTGAACAGAAGCGGTCTATTAAAAAAATAATCGAATTATGATAAGATGACTGGAGCAGAGAGTAAAATAATTTAAAGAAAATGAAAAAGATCGCCTTATTTATCATAGGGGCGTATCAGAGAACGCTTTCCCCAGACCATGGTATCTTGAAGAATTATCTGGTCACTTCAAAATGCAGGTTCTACCCTACCTGCTCGGAGTATACTTACGAAGCCATAGAAAAATATGGTTTTCTGAAAGGCTCTTTAAAGGGTGTAAAAAGAATTAAAAAATGCCACCCCTGGCATGAGGGTGGTTATGACCCACTAAAATAATGATATCATCAATTTTTCACGAAGTTTTATACAGACCGCTTTTTAATATTCTTGTTTTTTTATACGAGACCGTTTCTTTTTACGATCTTGGGATAGCGATCATCCTGCTTACTGTTTTGATAAGGTTTGCACTTTTTCCCTTATCGCAAAAAGCTATCAAGTCTCAGAAAGAGCTTTTTAAGATCCAGCCCGAGATAAAGGCGCTTCAAGAAAAATATAAAGATAACAAGGAAGAGCAAGTAAAAAAGACGATGGAGCTTTATAAGGAAAAGGGGGTCAATCCTTTTTCCGGTTGTCTGCCCATTCTTGCGCAGTTGCCTATTCTTATAGCTCTTTATTGGGTATTTGTTTCCGGTTTTGATAGTTCCAATCTTTCAAACCTATACAGCTTTGTTAAGCACCCGGGAGACATAAACTATATCTTTTTGAATTGGATAGATATATCGGAGAAAAATATCTATATAGCGCTTTTAGCCGGAGTATTTCAGTTTATACAATCAAAAATGATGTTGGAACAACAAAAAAAGAGCAGAAAGCCGGCAAAAAAAGAAGCTAAAGATGGTAAAAAGAGCCAGATGGATGATATTTCGGTTTCTGTTTCAAAACAAATGACCTATGTTATGCCCATCATTACTGTCATAATCGCCTCTTCTCTGCATGCCGGACTTGCAATCTATTGGGCAACAACAACTCTATTCTCTGTTGGTCAACAATGGTATGTTTTTAAAAAAAGAGAGAAATAATTTAATAGGACTTAAGGTTTTTACTCAAAGCGCTTTGTATCTTGGTGTGGTTGTATTTGTAAAAACAGACCCCAACTCGGGAGACCTGAACAAGATCTATGCAAAGAAGAGATTTTTCTTTTTTCCAATAGGAAGAGCGTTGATAATAGATCGTTCTCAGATAGTGGAAATAAGTGATAAGAAGATAATAGTTGAAGATTCAGTTTCAAAAATAAGTTCTGAAAATATTGTTTATGAAGCTGAAACAGCATAATGGGTCTCAAGCAAAAAGTAGCTAGAAATACAGTAATATCTTTTTTAGGAAAGATGACATCAAGCGCCATCGGTCTTGTTTCCATTGCCTTTATAGCGCGAGAGCTTGGACCGGACGGTTTTGGCAGCTACAATATCGTAGTTGCTTTTTTGTATGTTTTTTCGGTCTTTGCCGACTTTGGTCTTTATAATATTTTAACGCGAGAAATATCAAAACCGGATGCGGACGAGAAAGAGGTTGTTTCAACTATATTTACATCCAGGATCATCTTGCTTGTATTTTTCTACCTTCTTTCTTTTTTGGTGGTGATGCTCATTCCAACATATTCAAACGAGGTGAAGATGGGGGTGCTTGTTACTTCTCTGGGCTTTGTCTTTTTATCGCTATCCCAAGTCTTGATGGGTATCTTTCAAAAATACCTAAAGACCATGCTCCCGGCAATAGCCGATGTTTCCGCTAGAGTTGTCCAGCTTGTTCTGGTTCTTTACCTATATCAAAAAGGCGCTGATTTTATGGACTTCTTACTAATATTTGTCCTCGGTTCATTTATAAATTTCAATCTTGTCTATTTTTTTGCAAAAAAATACATTCCCTTTAGCCTGGGGCTAAAAATATCCGAGTTCTTTGATCTTTTAAAGCAAAGTTGGCCTCTGGCCGCGTCATCCGTATTGGTGCTGGTTTATTTTAAAGGAGACACTCTTATTCTTTCTTTTTTAAAAAGCTCAAGCGATGTTGGTATATACAATGTAGCTTACAAGATAATAGAGAATATAATATTTTTTCCGGCTATGTTTGTCGGGCTTGTTATGCCTCTTTTGTCGAGATATTTTGTTTCGGATCTTCCTGGTTTTAAGAAGGTCTTTCAGAAGTCGTTTGATTTTTTAAATATCATATCCGTTCCCTTGATATTTGGCGGATATTATCTTGCCGGGGATATAATAAGCCTAATAGGCGGTTCAGCCTTTTCGGACTCTGTTCTGGCTTTTAGAATACTGATCTTTTCCGTATTTTTCATATTCTTGGGAGCTCTCTTTGGAAATGCTATAATAGCGATACACAAACAAAAACAAGTTATGTTGGCCTATGGCTCTGCTGCGCTTTTCAACGTTTTTGCAAATATATACTTCATACAAAAATATTCATACCTCGGAGCTTCTTTTGTGTCTGTTGCAACGGAAGTCTTGGCAACGTCGCTGATGTTTATTGTTATTTACAGGGCTCTGAGATTCATTCCGGAGATAGGAATATTGTATAAAGCGCTTGCCGCTTCTGTCTTTATGGTCTTTGTGATGTGGGCATTCCCGTTCCAGAGCTTGTTTGTTCTCTTGTTTGTTGGAGTTGTTTCTTATTTTACATTTATGTATTTTTCAAAAGGCATCTCCAAAGAGGATTTTATTTTATTCTTGAAGATGAGAAATTCGTAGTTTTTACGAACTTATGTCGCCTATTATGAAATATTTCGAAAAGGCTCTATACTTTATAATATTTTCCATCCCTTTTTCATTTGCTTTCAATCTCCACAGGGATGCAGATGTCGCTTCTTTGAGGGTCTTTATATCTTTGACATTTATTTTATTTGCTTTTTATGTTCTATACAACAAAGATGTTGTCATCGATCGGTTCAAGAACAGGCATATTTATTTTTTCAGCCTATTTTTTTTATGGTCTTTTCTGTCGGCATTTTGGGCTGTAAATCCAGTTTGGAGCGTTAGAAAGGCCTTGTTCTTTGTTACGATAACCCCGCTTTATTTTCTTTCCATTTATTTTTTGGACTCAAAAGAAAAAATAAACAAAGCGGCGCGTTACTTTATCCTTGGCGGCTTTTTTATTTCTTTGATCGGGGTGGTTCAGTTTTTCAGCCAGTTCATTTTCAGTTTGGACAAAATGTATAATTTTTGGGCCTATGACGTTTCCATGTTCTTGTACGGTCAGAACTTCGGCGAAGTGATAATAAGAAATCAAAGCTGGTTTGTGAATATAGGCGGAAAGGATTACTTCCGAGCGATCTCTCTGTTTCCGGATCCGCACACTTTTTCATTGTATCTTGGCATAGTTATTCCTTTTACGATCGGCTTCTTTTTTTACAATAATAAAAAGGATAAGTTGCAGAACCTGGGGATGTTATCTGTGATGTTTCTTGCTTTGTTGTTCACCTTTTCAAGAGGAGCTTATGTTGGGTTTTTTGCATCGCTTGTGTTCATTTTAGTGTTTTCAGTATGGTATTTTAAAATAAAACTGAATAAAAAGTTTGTTATCTCTGTTCTTGCGGGCTTTGCGCTCGCATTCCTGGTATTTTTAAGCAGTGTTTTTGGCAGCCGATTTTTGTCTTCTTTCACGCTTTCTGATGTTTCAAATGCAGGCAGGATAGGTATCTGGGAAACTGCTTCTTCCGTTTTTTGGAACGCTCCCGTTATTGGGGTTGGTTTGGGAAATCTGCCCATATTCTTTGATCCAACCGCATCCGTGAAGTCTCCGATAAATGCGCACAACACTTATTTGGACATCGCTTCCGAGTTGGGTCTTGTTGGTTTGCTTGCTTTTTTTGCTCTTGTTTTATGCACTTTCAGGAGTTTGGGCTTTAAAAAAGATAAGTTTAATTTTTTAAGATTTGGGCTCTTGTGGTCTTTGTCTTGGTTCTTGGTCCATAGTTTTTTTGAGACCTCGCTGTTCTCGGTTCCGGTCCTTGCCGCCCTATGTTTTATTTTGGCCTTTGCGGTTGTTTTGAAAGACCCGGTAAAAGGCCGGGTTATAAAAGTCTAGAATCTATGCTTTTTATCTTAGAAAGAACAATTCAATATCTGCTGCTCTCGGTAGTTTTTTTATTCCCGGCCTATCTTTTAAGATATGAGTTTTTTGGTATTCCAACCACCCTGGTAGAGCTTTTGATCTATTCTGTGTTCTTGCTTTGGATGCTTTCATTGCTTTTGGACAAAGAAAAAAGAGAAAGGATCTCAAACAGGTTAAAGGAGTTGCTGTCTGACAATAAGATGCTCGTTTTTGGTCTGTTTTTGCTTCTTGTCGGGGCTTTTAGCTCCTCGCTCTTGTCAGTGGACCAATTGATGAGTCTCGGTCTTCTCAAGGCTTATTTCATAGATCCGATCATCTTCCTTTTTTTGTTTGCGGTTCTTTTCTCTTCGAGGAATGTCGATAGAGCCATAAATGTTTTTTTAGCTTCCGGAGTTTTTCTGGCGCTCCTTGCGCTCCTTTATTTCTTTTCCGGAGATGTGACCTATGATGGCAGGCTGCAAGCGGTCTTCAACTCTCCGAACTTTCTGGCTATGAGCCTTGCCCCGGTTATTTTGGTGTCTTTTTGGAATCTTCTTTTCAGAAAAGTTGACATACCGCTTAAGCTGGTCTCAACAGCTGCGCTTTTTGTGCTTTTGCCGGCATTTTTTCTTAGTCGATCTTACGGAGCCTTTTTCGCTCTTTTTACAGCGATCTTTTTAATGCTTTTTATGAGCGGAAGATCGGCGGCATTTAAAACGGTGATAGCCTTGCTCTTGCTGAGCTTATCAGCTTTGATCTTATTTTTTAATCTGGATGCAAAAAAAACAAGCGACCTCTTGCAAGGCGATGAGAGATCGTCTTTCAGGTCAAGAGAAATGATCTGGTCTGCATCAGAAATGATCCTTAAGGAAAATTATCTTTTAGGCATAGGTCCGGGAATGTTTCAGGCGCAGTATCTTTTTCATCAAAAGGATTTTGACGAGCCCTATTTGGAGTGGGCGGTTCCCTATCCGCATAATCTTTTCTTAGCGTTTTGGATACAGCTTGGTTTGGCTGGATTTTTGGGTTTTGTTCTTCTTTTGTTTTGGGTGTTTGCCGAAGCTTATAAAGGCATAAGAAAAAACAAAAATGAGTTTATGCTTTTGGCTGCCGCCTTTTTTGTCTATTTCATACTGCATGGCCTTGTTGACACTCCATACTGGAAAAATGATCTGTCCCTTACATTCTTTTTCTTCTTGGCCATTGTGCTTCTTGCAAAGAAGCGAGAACGCCTAGCCGACTAGATCAAAAAAACACTGGATGCTCCAGTGTTTTTTTGATCTTTTAATAATAGCTTGGCTTGGGTTAGAGTTCCAGCCTGTATAAAAATCCATTGTTTCTATTTACAAAGAACAAGATCGCCTCGTCTTTTACAAGGGTCATTTCTGACACATCAAAGTTCAGATCTTCTTGGAATTGGTAAAGCAGGTCTTTTTTCCCTGTTTCAAGATTTACCTTCCAGATAGCATCGTTCACTGAAAAGGTTTTTTTGTAGTAATCATCCGGCAATATTGCGTTTTCCGGAATGCTTATTGGCTCTGCGCAATAAACACTTACATTATCTTTTGAAAAAATACATTTTTCAGGCAGAGTCTTTAGGTTGGTGTCTTTTACATCAAGCCCATTCTCGTTTGCTGAGAATAATCGTACATTGTTCCCGTTTCGGTCGGTTTGGGAAAATATCACTCTTTTTCCATCGTTTGACCACAGTGAAGTTAGTCCGTATATTCCGCTAAGGACTCTAACCAGTTTCGGGTTTGATATCTTTGTGAAGTAGAGGACATTTTCTGAAAGTCCTGAGGGAGCGGTTGATATTGATATTTTATCATCGGTCACCCATTGAAGTCGAATGTCTCGTATCCTTGTGTTTAAGATGCTCTGCGATAATGATCCGTCCGCATTTGCTACTGCTATGGTGTTTGTGTTTTGAGATGGATCTTCATAATGATAGACTATTTTGTCTTGGGTCTTTGAGTATTCCACCCAATTCATGTTTTTAATTAAAGGAACCGCGCTTTTATCGGCAAGGTTATAGTAAAACCTTTTTACGCCAAAAGTATCAGCATATATATTGATCAGTTTTTCTTGGTCCGGCGACCAAAGGGTTTTTATGAGTCCAGATAAGGTTACGAACTGTTCTTTTGTTCTGTTCTTCCCATCAAGGTCAGATGTGTAGAGAGCGCCGTCATTTTTAGTTATGTATCTTAACCTATTTTTATTTTCATTTATTGTTGGAGAAATGATCGCCTCATCGGTCATTTGAACAAGCTCTTTTAATGTCGGCGGTTTTATTACAACCTCGCCCGGAGCAGTTTCCGGAGTTTCCGTTGTTGGCGCAGGAGAACCGCCTCTAACAAAAAAATAATAAGCTAAAACCGCGCCAGCGATAAGAAGGATGAGTACTAAAAGCAATAAAATTGTTTTTTTTCTGGTCATGGTCGTATGTCTCTTAAATTATTATTCAACCTGAGCACAGGAGCTGATATTGGTAAAGAGGGCTGGTCTTGCTGCAAGCTCCGCTCTGGCAGATTTGCAACCAGATGAATTTGTTCTACAGGTTGGAAAAACGGAGCCACTGGATATGCTTGTAGCTGTAAAGCACCAGTTGGAAACTGCTGATGTTGCTACTGGTTCAATTGTGAGGTTTGAGTCATAAAAATTACCCGCAGCATCATAGCAACCAACTCTATATGTATTATCCGGATTAATATCTTGATTTGGTCCGCCACTAGACTTATAAGTAGCGGATGAGCTAACACAAGAAGAAAGATCGGTAAATCCGGAGACCTTTTTCTGAGATGGCCCCTCGAAGTTATAAGCCATGTAAAAAAAGTTCTTAGCTATTTCAAATCCACTGCAAGAATTCACTTCTTTTATACCGTTTGATAAATATGTTTCTCTCCCCGTCCGACATTCAACAAGTGAGTTATATGGTGGGCTGTAACGGTAAATAGGGGCATCTTTTGGTCCGGTGTTGGCATCTTTATAGGAAAAATAGTAATGACCAGCTATCCTATCTCCAATTATTTTTATGGGAGGGTATTGGGTGGTGTCGGTTGAAAATTTTAAATTAATTGAAGGGTCTTTGAGTGTAACCAAGTTTGGATTTATGGTGTTTAGTATTATGAATGCGCTCAAAGCCAAAAGTATTCCTATGAAAGTGTTTTTTATACCCTCCATCGCTTCCGCTTTTTTTTCGGATATTCCAGAATACATCCATACTATTCCGTAAAACACTAAAGAGGCAAAGCCGGCGATACCGACCAAACCGATCATAAATATGTATATGTATGAAATGTACTTTACCGGTGTGAGAGTTGTAGTTTCATAGCCGGGAGTCAGGTCGCTACCGGGGATCCCCGCTTCAATGGTCACAGCCTGCGCATTGTAAAGGTCTGCGCCAAAAAAAACCGCTAAAAATATTATTAAGATAAATAATGTCTTTTTCATTGTTGGTTTTGGATGATCTTAACGGTTAGGATCGATGCGGCGATCTCTTGAAAAACACGCCTGTTTGATATCTTTACATGTAGGTCTTGGTCTCCAAGAAGAGAGTTTTCCGGAATAGAAAGAGTTAGGAGCTCCGGATCAGTCTTTTCTCCTGTTGCTTGGTTTCCTAAAAATTCCCAAATGTAATCAAAGTCAGATATGTTGCTTGCTTGAAAATTAAAGGGTTTTGCTGTCACATTTACGGAAGCTCCCGGTGATATCGATAACTCTGCTGTCGCTGTAGCTGCTTCTTTGTCCGATCTTGCATGATACAAAACAACCGTTGGTCTCACAACCGGTATCAAGATCGCCCTACTTACCGTTAGCGACCTGGAAAGATTTGAAACTTCAACCAAAACAGATAAAGATGATACGTTTTTTGTTATTTTGAGTGAGAATTCTTGCTCGCCCAAAACAGATCTTACTCGCGACTCTCCGTCTATATACCAAGTATAAAGAAGCTCGCTCGGATCATAACCTCGAATATCCGGAATGGCCGTTACTGTTACATCGCTATTTCGTATTGGCATAGCTTTTCCCGGATATTCCGGCGGTATGTAAGTGTCAGCGTGCCAGGTCATCGCTATGTTATAGGAATTAACAAGGATGGAGTTCTCGGTTATTTTCTTGTGATCTTGTTCTATGACTAGTCTGACAACATGGTTTTCTTTTGTGGTTACAAAAGAGAGTTCGGTCTTTGCTTTTCCGGAGCTTCCTTGGTCGAGGATGTCATCTATATACCACAAAAAGTCCGATGTCTCTTTAGATATGTTTGTGGTGTATGCGGATACTTTTACAGACTGACCTATTCTGCCTCCGGACAGAATGTCCAATTCAACCGATGGTTTGGATAGGTCGTTTTCCAATGACGAAATAGCATTTTGAGATATCTGTTCTTCGTTCGGTTCGGTTGCCGTGCCTTGTTGAGCATAAGAAAAAACCGGCAATAAAGAGATTGCAACCAAAATAAGACATAGTGCGATCTTTTTTGATTTTAAGTAGTAGGTCATTTAGAATGTGGAATTTAGAATATTGAATTTAGAATAATGTGCATAATTTAGAATTAGGCAGATCTTATTGTATTCTAATTTCAACACTCTGTATTCTAAGGCAATTATACCACGTTGTCAGCCGCCTCCTCAAGTTCTTTTTTTTGTCTTTCCATTTCTAGAAGTTGTTCCGGATTCGATGTTATTATTTGATCCTCTGTGTAGGAGGCTATAACTTTTATGGCGGCGTGTTTTAAGCCGGCAAAAAATATTCCTTCACCGACATCACATTCCAAAAGAAGGTATTTTTCTTCCTCGGAAAGATTAAAGGTTTCTTTGACTATGTCCATTGTTGCCGGGGACTGCTTTAAGAGGAGTTGCAGTGATGAGTTTGTGAGAATTGCCTTTCCATGCTTTGATCCCAAAAAGTCATTCACATCCTGGGTTATTGTTGTAAGTCCAAGATAGTATTTTCTGCATCTTTTTGCTATTCCATACAAAAATGAGGCCGCATCCTCATGTTGCATCATAACCCAAGCCTCATCAACTAAAAGCACACGCTTTTTTAGCTCTGCTCTAATGATATTCCAAACATATCTAATAATAAGATACATGGCTATCGGACGCAGCTCGGTTTCCATATCTCTTATGGAGAAAACGATCAATTTGCTTTGCATATTGATATTTGTTTGATTATTCAAAAAACCGGCGTATGATCCATCTGTATATTTTTCAAGGCGTTTTGCCAAAGATGATCCTCCTTCCATGTTTTCCAAGATGGACTTGAAGTCAGACAGTGTTGGCGGGATGGCGCTTGAAAAATCAACATCTGGCGTTATATCTCTTGAGGCGTAGGTTTCTGCAAGACCTCTGTCTATCAATGCATCCTCATCAGGTGATAATTTTCCAAGCATCAGCCTGACAAGCCCAACCAGGTTGATGATGTTAGAGCGCAGAACATCAGCCTGAGATTCTCCTTCCAAAGGCATAGGCAGATCAAACGGATTTATATGGTTTTGAGAGTTTAAGGATACTCTAAAAAATGAACCGCCCACGGTCTCAGTCAGGTATTTATATTCATTCTCAGGGTCTATTATTATAACTTCCGTTCCAATCATCATAGATCTTAAGACCTCAAGTTTTGCAGTATAACTTTTTCCGGATCCGGACTTTGCAAATATGACCATGTTTGCATTTTCAAGACCAAATCTGTCAAAAAGTATAAGGCTGTTGTTGTGTCTATTTATTCCATAAAGTATTCCTTTATTGGATGTAAGGTCTGCAGAAACAAAAGGAAACAATGTAGAGGCCGGACCGGTGTTTAGGTTTGAGTTTATTTCAAGAATGTCTCTTCCCAAAGGAAGAGTGGACATAAAGCCAACATCTTGCTGGAAGTTTGCATTTTTGGTCAAGACCATTCTAGCATCAAGCATTCCTCTTATTTCACTTTCTGCTTTGTTCAATTCATCTATGCTGCTTTCTATTATGGTTATGTATACACCGACTCTAAAAAGTTTCTGGGTTGCTTGCTGAAGCGAATCGCGCAGGTCCTCAAGGTCATGCAGGGCTGTTTCGAGTATGGGGTCTCTGATCAGTCCTTTTTCCGCTCTTTCATTGAGCTGGGCCTCAACCGATGTCACCTTTCGGTTCAGTTTTTTCATTATTGTTGCGGTATCGACAGGGTGAAAATGAACTGCGATATCAAAAAACCTATCCAAATTTATCACCGGAGAGAACCAGTTTGTGTTTAAATATCTGGGATATGAATACAAGAACAATGTACGCAAGAACTTATCTCCCAACTGAATGTAACGGCTTTCTATCTGTACGGCTGATGGTGCCACGATATCTTTAAAACCTGCCGGTTCTGACATTTGAGGTACTTGTATATTTTGTGTTTGGTCGTTTTTAAAATCCATTCTTATTTTTAAGATTCCAAGTTTTGAATTATTTCTTTACCTGCTTCCCCGGGGTTGTAAATATTAAAGAAGAGCTCTCTTAGCTCGGCGTCGCTGAGCGGTTCGGATCTTATTCCCATTGATCTTAATCCAGAGACAACATTTTCAACCCGTTGCCAAAGTTGATTCTTATGTTTTTTAAATTCATCGCCGGACATTTTTATAAATGATGGGGTTTTTGCTGAAAATATCTTGTCAAGAAAGCTCTTCTTTTGGTCGGCTGTCGGTGAAAAGGATATTATAACATAGAATGTTTTTGCCATTATATTTTGCATACCGACGAAGCTTTCTATAAAGTCTATATATTCCTCGGTTTGAATCTTCATTAGTTCATTTTTTTGAATTTGCAGGTGTTCTTTCACTGAGTTTATATAGTCCGTTATATCAAGCTTTCTTGAGTGGACAACAAATTCTATAGAAAAATCCAAGCCATTCAAAAAGTTTTGATACTGATAAACAAGAGCATCTTGTTCATCTTGGGATTTCAATGCCAGATTTACAGATGAGCACATCAAAACCGCTCGGAGAGCCCCGGTCTTCAATATAACAACCCCTTCTCTAATGGCTTCAATGTCTACGAGTTGTTGTGTTGCTTGTGCGTTTGGTCCTGGCATATATTGATTTACGATTTAAGATCGATGATTTGATCCTCAGAGAAAGGTCTAAGATCACAGAAATTTAAATCATCAACCACAAATTATTATTGATTCAGCACTTCATCTATGTAGTCATCGGCAGTTTTTTGAGACAACTGCTCAGTTGTCTCAACTTTGCTTCCTGTTTCAAGGTATCCCTTTTTATTTTTAAGACCTTGTGTCTTGTCCAGATTAACACCTTTCTGCTTTATTTCCAATGATTCTAAAGTTCGTGTTTTTTCTTCTTGCTTCCAAACATAAAGTCTTGGTTTGAAGGTGTATGCTATAAAAGAACCAAGAAACTTTGAAAAACGCAGCCCATTGGGCTTATAAAAAGCAAAAACGGCGGTTATGATAGTTGTTGGTATCAATAATATGGCGGTCAACCAAAGATCAAGTATGAAGTAAAATATTCCCCCGACCACAAGCGGTATAAGCATGATAAAAAATTGGCGCATTGTTATTGAGCCCAGTATCCTATCTTCAACGTCTATAAATTGTGGAACTTGGAATTGTTTCATGGTCAGTTTGCAGTAAGGTTTATTAAATTGGTTGTTTTGTTTTAATTATTTTATTTTGATATTTTTCCGACCATCTTCATTAAAACAAATTATCTCTTAACATTCTTTTCTAAAGCTGAGATCTCTGTCCATAGCATAGCTCCTATTTCCTCTGCTTGGTACAAGCCGGTTTTGTAGTCTTTGTCGCTTATCCACAGCTCTTCTTTTGCAAAAAATAACAGATATTTTGATTCTTTTAGCGATCCATAGGATATTTCAAAAAAATTTAACTGAACTGCCGGTCTTCTCCTCGCATATCCTTCTATATAATTTAGTATAACAGATAATCCCGCCCTTCTTATCTGTGAATTTGAACCATATACTTCTTCCTTTGGAAAATTTTTAGTTACTGAATATATAAATCTTACATATGTATGCATTTTCATCTTCAGATTGTCTTTGAAGGTCTGTTTCCTTGTTTTTATGTTTTAATGTTCTTGTGTTTTAATGTATTTTACAGATCTCGCAGGTCTATCACATTCCCCTCTACTTTCGGATTGTGCTCGCTGTCGTCTGCCGTTCTTTTTGGTTGAAATTGCGACTGCATAAATGTTGGTAACGGCATAACCGGTCGTATCTCCGGAGCTTTTCTTTTTTCTTCCTTTGTGTCATCAGGCTTTTCTTCTTTTGGTTTTTGCATAGACTCGCTTATTTTTTTAGATAGCTCAGAGTGTGCGTCTGTTGCAGCTTCTTTGTTCTCTTCTTTGGGGGTCTGGGTTTTTATCATATCATCTTTTGACATCTGTTCTTCGGCAACTTGGTCCAGAGTTTGTTTTTTCTCTTCCGTCATCTTCTCAAATGCTTTAAGATTGTGTTCTCCTATCTCGTGTTTTTCGAAAAATGGCTTTGCTTTTTCCTCTTTGTCTTCCACAGCTTTTTTTAGCGGTTCAGTTGCTTTTGCCGGCTCCGGTTTTTTCTCCGGAGCAGCGGTCGCTTTTTGCTCGGCGCTCTTTTTAAAAAATCTCTTTTCAAATTCAGATGGTCCGCTCGTAAACTTCTTTTCCGCTTCTTTTGGCACGGCGCCAGGAGCAAAGCCATAAGAGGAAGCTGTTGGCGTCTTTATGGTTGGCGGATAAAGTTTTCTGAGGTCGGTTGATACAAGACTAAATATCTCAGAGTCAATCTGACTTGCGATTTGTTTTGCTATCTTTTCAGAAACGCCAAGCTCATTTTGAATTTCTTTTGGAAAATCAATCGGATTCAAGTAACCAAGCAGAGTGTAACCGGTAAGTTCAGCGATGCGTGAAACCCTATCTTCCACGTTGCCAAAAATAGCAGCCTTTCTTACTGCGTCAGAACTTCTATCAGAAAAAATAGCATTTTGAAGGGAATCAGAAAGTGATGCGTATCTTTTTTTAGTTTGTTGTGATGGTATATCTTTCATTTTTTATTGATTTTTTCTAAATTTTTCAGGTACTTGATCTAATTCAGGGCGTGCATTTATTGTCCTGGATGGGGAGCTTTCATATTTTCTTTTTGCTTTCTCGTATCTTGTTTTTGCTTTTTCGCTTGATTCCAAAATCTTCTCGGCTTGTTCGATAGATTCAAAAGCTTTCAAATTACCTTTCAAAAGAGAATCCATTCTTCCGGTAAATCCCGTAACTTGTCCTCTGCTTTCCAACGCCTCGGCTTGTTTCATTGTCATCCCGTTTATAAATCTGCGAAGAACTATTATATCTTTTTCTGCTCCGGATGCATGTTTCCATTTATTTTCTATATCTTCAAGGCTCATTTGAGCATAGACAAAGTTTTCAACATTCTCTTTTGCTTCTTCTTTTGAGCCGGTTCCATAGGTTCTTTGAAGTTGTACAGGAGACATGCTTTCTATCTCTATTTTTCTTTTTTCCGCCACTATTTCAGGGTGGGCTCCCGCCAAAGCAGTTAAGGCAGATTTATTGCCTACTCTCTTTGCTCTATCGTAAGATTCTGAAACTATTGTTTTTGTTTTTTCTTTATCTATTTCACCAGTTTCTTTGTTTATTGAGTTTAAGATTCCACGCTTTGCGGCTATTCCTTCTAGTTCCGATTTTCTTCTTGCGCTTAATCCCGGCTTATTGATATTTGCAAGAAGAAGGTCTGCAGGACCAGTTTCTGCCTGTTTCTTTTCTGCGGCAGATAATACCTCGGGCACTTTTTCTTTTAATCTTGCGGATTTTTTGTAGAGCCTGTTTGCTCGGAATGTATTTATTACGCCCCCAAGAGCCGTTGATTTTTTCGCTTCTTCTTCATATTTTTGTGAAGCAGGTTTTCCATATCTTTCTCTTGCCCTATCTATGGCAGACTTACCATACTTAACCCCGCTCCAACCCCCTCTTATGGCCTTTCCTCCGTATTTTAACATACGATTGGTTACGCCGGCGGTCTTTACCCCAAGCGCATTTCCGGCAGCAAGAGAACCTAAAAGAAGCATAGTTATTGTGATGTAATTATATATCTCGCTTAATATATTTACACCGATAGGACTCGCAACTTGCGCCATCGCATCTTTTGAGCTTGAACCTATTAAAATGTCATTGAACAATGCAACTGACAGAAAGAGGAAGAAGGTGGAAATGGGAGCAAAGAATGTCCATTGAAAGAACTTATGCGACCACTGGCTAAAATAACTTTTCCCGGCCGGAAGAACAGATATCAAAAGAACCATAGGCATAAGTATAAGCAGGAAGTAGAGCCAGGCCGTTCGCAAAAGAAACATCACACCTAAGGCAAGGAATATGAATATCATAATTCCTATAAAGAATATTCCAAAAAGCTGGGTTTTAAATGCTTGTTGGGCTAGATCAAGTTTTACCTCGGTTGATGGCTGTGTTGTTGTGAGGTCGTAGATGTTGGATAAGTTTACTTTTTCCGCTATTATTTCACTGAAGTTGCTGCCTGACGCCGCTTGACCAAGAAAATAACTTGTGAAAATATTTGCAAAGTCTATAAAAATACCGGCTATCGGAAGGCTGAAGTTTATCAATAAGGCGACCAAAAGCAGTCTTGGAAGAGCTTGCTTTATTTGAAATCTAGGGAATAAGATAAAGCTTAGAGCTATGGCAAGAAGAATAAGTATAAAGAACATATTGGCAAAGTCTCGGGTTATCCCCCAACCTTTCAGAACTATTGGCGCACTGAGCATGGGTTGCGGTTGCATAACAGTGTCAGCCATTTTTCCAAGAAGGGCGAGCAAAGCATTCTCCATACTTAATATTCCGGATAATACATAGTTTACAACATTCAATGCGCCAATACTGATATCTGTCGAGTCTGGAAGTCCAAATGCTGCTGCAGAATGCGGAGTCACACCAAAAAGCACTGTAACGACAAGCAGTATGGAAATTGTTTTTATGAAGTATTTTTTCATTTTATCCGGCTTTTCTAATTGATCTTGCCCTAATCTTTAAGGGGCATTTTGTTAAATACAGCTCTTTGACAATACGCAAATAAATACGCCAATCTGTTAGTAGCCTCCGCAAATAAACTTATTTGAAAGTTCTATAAGAGATTTGTTAAACTCCGTTGCATAACCTGCGCATCTGTCGGCCGCTCGTCTTGCCTTTCTTCTTGCCTTTCTTTTCGCTCTTCTGTTAAAAAATCCTCCAAGTACAAATCCGGCTAGCATTCCTATTGGTCCCCCAATAACTCCAAGGACAGCTACTCCGGTCAATGTTCCTCCTCCGACAAGCGCGAAAGTGAGCAAAGAGTTATTGCCCGCCCCCCGAACGGAACTGTCTACACAGCCAAGCGCATTTTTATAGTTTTTCTCCATGGTGTCAAATAGCTTATTTATGTCTTCCATGTCGTTTTTGTATGCGGAAATAACAGAAGATCCGGAGGATGTAAAGTCATCCTTTATTTTATCAAATTCTCTCTGCAGCAATGAAAAATTATTAGACAAAAAAGTCATTCGTGTTTGTATGTCAGTATGTATCTCTTTTCCTTGGATCTTATTCGAAGTGGGTGTAAGAAATCTGCCCGGCTTGTTTGGATGCCCCGTCTCATCACTGTAAATTCCGGTAAATAGTACATTTACATCATGAAGCCCCTCTTCTATTCTTTTATCCCAGTCTGGAATGTCAGCTTCTCCTTTATCATTTTTTGGAAGCACATACCTCTCAAGAGAGTTCTTAAATTCTATGGAATTTACATTTACCCCCAGCATTTTATTGAATTGCTCTATCTTCTTTCTTATTCCCGACATAAGCGCTTTTCTGATAAATGCCGCTTTCAAGACTTCATCAAAATCATTTATTGTTCTTGTTCCGTCTATGACCATAACAGGACTGTCTTTAAAATAGTTCCAAGGCAAGACCTTAAATCCGCGCAGCTTGAATTCGGCAGAATCCATGCAGGATGCGGAGCCTACGAGTTTATTTATCTTGTCTCCGGATAAGCTCATACAATTATCGTTTGTAGTTGGGTTCATATCCATCGGCGTATTTATTCCAAGCTCAGAGCTGACTATTCTTACAACAACTGTTTCCATTTCATTGTTCATCTGCATCTTTACTCCGTCTGTAAAACTAACAAAGTTCTGCGGAACCTGAATTTGTATCGCCGGTGATAGGTCGTTTGCAAAGTATATAAAATCAAGGAGTCTTTTTTGAGCTATGATCCTTGCTTTTTCCAGTTCCAACTCTACTCTCTTTAAGAAAACATCTTTCAATTTGTCCTGTATTTGAGTTGCGATCTCCGGCAACACATTATCAAGATCTGTACTTATTTGAGGGTATGCTTCTTTTGCTGAGGTAAAGCCGTAAAGATGGACGAGTTTTTCCGCTGTTGCGTAAGGAGTTACAAGACCGGTTTTCTCATCCCTGAATGTTGGGACTATGATAGGGTTGGTGGCGGTTCCTATATTGGTTGAGGTGGTTGTATTTAAGAATTCTTCTATCTTCGGGTAATTCCTTAAACTTACTTGTACAAGATCTACTCCGGAAAGAGCCTCAGGAGTGGTTGTGCTTATCTTGTCCGGAATGGTCAAGTCTTTAGGTGTGACTTGAAGCTGCTCAAGAAGTTGTCTTATCCTTAAGAGTTTTATTATATTGCTGTCCGGAGGAAGAGTTGTCAGTTGTTGGGTCATTTCATCAATATTCAATATTCCGGCAAGTACGCTGCTTCTGGAGCCTGTAAATGGATTTGTTGTAAAGCCGGTCTCATTATCCTCTGTAAAGACAAACTTCTTTGCCATATTGTATTCACCTGATCCGGGTACCGGATCCCCAACCGAGAGACCTAACGGAATGATCCCTGCTGCTTGATCTGCCGCTGTGTAAAACTGAGTTGGATTGAAGTCTCCGCAGCCTTTTATTAATTCCGGAGTGGATGTTGCGGATGGTGGTACTGTTGGGCAGCGTTTTCCTATCAAGGCCAGTTTTATGTTTGTTTCGGTCGGGGTAAGGATCTCATATTTAGGGTCAAGTCCTTCTAGTGTCTCCTCGCTTGAAACTCCGATGAATAATTCCTGATAAAGGTCTGCTAGGTCATTATATTTTGTAAGAGCATCGCTTACTGATAAATAACTTCCGTCATCATCCGGTATTGCTCCTATTTGGTCTGCCAAGGAAGATAAGTTGCTCTTTTTTTCGCCTTGAGTGTAGCCTAAAAGAGTTCTTATTTTTGTCATAAATTCATTTTGCAGCTCGGTGACTTCCGGAAAGAAGTCTATCACTCTCATCTTAAATGGATTTAAATTGTTGATCTCGTACTTATCTGCTCCATTTTGCAGGGTTATCGGATCTCCGTTAGCATCAAGAAGATCATCGTATGCAATTTCTCTCCTTTGATTTTCTATTGTCGCTGTTGCTCCCTCAAGTATCGGACTGAAATATTTTATATTGTAGGGAAAAGTATTTATGTAGGCCGGGATACCTATCCTGTCTACATCTCCATCGGATCCGCAGAATACATCTCTTTTACAAGAAACATCTCCTTTGTTTGTCGGAGTACAGGAAGAGCTGTTATCACCTCTCCAGTAATCAACCTTGGGGCCGGAATCATTTGCTCCGCAGGTATTTTGATTATGCGCATTTCCCCAGCTATCTAAAGGGTTGTACAGAGCATCATTATCGCTACCTAAATTTACAGCGGATCCATAAGAGGGCGGCTGCGCTTGAGCGGTAGGGTCTTTGCTACCCTTTATATAATAAATGCTTCCTTGGGAATTGTTCGGATCTCCGGTGCTCGCATTCATTGAAAAGACTCTGTAGTCTTGACTGAGAACATCTACCAATTCCGATGAATAGATTATCGGTGAGTTTGGAGGTTCGTTGGCAGGTTTTTGCCCTACTGTTATTTGATTTATTCCGTAGCCGGTATCTATAAAGGTAACCACTTCTTTAGCTGTAAAATTCTCTCTCACAAATCTATCAGGTATTGGAGTTATTTTTCCTGTGGTCTCGTCTTCCTCAAATAATCCAGCATCATTAAATGCTATGATCCTTACTTTGTTTCCGTTCGCCAGGGTAAACCAGCCATTTCTTCCTTTTGTGTATGTGTATTGTGCAAGGTCTCCATTATATATGTCTCCAATGCTTGCCACCAAGGTGTTATCTGCTGTTTGCAGTACTTGCTGCAACGCCACATAACCAATGTGTCTTGATATTTCAGGTGAGATTATTTTTGTATTTTGAGACTTTAGTTCTTGTGTGAAGGCTCCACAAGAATTTCCCACAAGATTCATAGTCCCCGCAGAAGGCAAAGTTGGAAAACCACCAGCAGCTTTTTTATCTATAACATCTTTTGTTCTGTTTGCTATTAGCTGGTCTTGCAGCAGAGTTGTATCTTTTGTTGGATTCTCAGGATATTTAGAGTTTGGCAGCCAGATGTCCCTGGTTCCGCCTTTAAATCCTTCTTTCCATAAAAGTCCGCTGTGCAGCAGCTCAGATACTAAGATGGGTCTTTCAAGTAAGATGCCTTTTTTCTCAACTAGTCTGGTAAGTGTTCCTGAAAATAGATTAAAGTCCAGTATTGACTGTAATAACAGGTCTCTTAAGCTCGTTGCGGAACTAAGGAGACCTTTGCCTGAAAGTGTATTTTCTGATACATTTTTAAAACTAGCAGAGTTTTGTCTTTTGAAGCTTCTTGATCTTCCTCCATCAAAGACTCCTGAGATAAGACCTTTTTCTTTTCGTATCAGAAGGTTTATTGCTGAAGTTGTTATGGCGTTAAGGTAGGGTCGGAATATTGCCGGAGCATCTTTTCCCAGGTTTGCGGCCGCAGCCTGTAAAGAGTCATTTAAGCCGTCAAAAGGCGCATTTAATATCTTTGAGGAAAGATCAGCCAAAGCGCTTGCCGGAGTTTCTGTCTTACAAGTAAAGTCTCCGCCTTGCATTTTCCAAAATGATTTAAACTCATCAAGATTTGAATATCCGTAATTTGACATTATGCCGGTCAGCTTTGATCCCAAAGATAAGCGTCCAGCTGTCTTTGTGTTCCCTGTATAGTAGTCTATTCCTTCTTCTCCGGAGAACGCACCGGATTCATCGACATAAATATCTTTTGTTACTCTACATACTTCTTGAGGTTTTAAGCCATTTCCGGATACTATTTTTGCTTGAAGTATTCTGTCTTGTTCCGCTTGGGCTTTTTGGATCTCTCTTTGGGCTGTCAGATAGTTTCCTATGTTGTTATTTTCGGATCTTCCGAGCTGAACCCAACTCTTCCAACCTCCATCCTCAAAATTATCTTTAAAGGCCTTTAGATTTTTTAACCCTCCGGTGAAAGAACATTTGAAGTTTTCTTGGAATGTCGGAGCACGAAGCTCGTCAAGACCGACAACCAAGCGAACCTTCAAAAAATTAGGGTCGCAAAGCTCACCGTTATTAAGTCCTAAAAGTCCGCCGATTACGGCGCCACCCGCCAGATCTGCGGCGTTTTCAAAGTCCTGTCCAAAGTCTTGGAATATCTTTGGCGAGCCTTTGGCGCCGCCATCGAGCCAGCCAACGATATTTTGGGTCATACGTTGCAGCATTATCTGGACCGTTATGTACATTAGTTGGTATGAAACCTTGGCCAGTATGGAGTCGGACTTTTTCCAGGCTTCAAAGGCCGTGCTTACCGTTTCATAAGCATGAGTTGCTGCTGCTTGAGCTTTTTCCCAGACCCATTTTGCTTTGTCTACTACGAAGTTTTTTATGCTTTGCGCTACGGCTGCCGGATCAAAAACAACATCTCCGGCGCCAAAGATTGCTTGTGCCGGCTGTGCATTATAAATAACCGCAAACAAAAATGAGTTCACTATCAGAACAAAAGCCAAAAAGAAAGATATCGATCTTGTGGCTCCTAAGTTTGTATTAAAAAACATCATAAGCCTTTATTGTTGGTATTTTTCAAGTCTTGATACTAATTTTTCGGACAGGTCTTGAAGCATGCCGTTCAGCTTTGGGTAAACATCCGCCGCAGCGGATGCTGATGCCGGGTCATCCTGAAAATCTCTTATAGCTTCCAATATTTTTTTTGTAAGTTCGAATATGGCTATCTGTTGTTTGTGAATGTCCGAAAAATCCTGAGGAACTTCAATTTGCTTTATGTTTTCTATATTTTTTGCATACGAGTCTATTAGTGGTTGCACTTTGGAAGTGTCTTTTTTTTCTACCGCTGTTTTTATTAGTGCTGTTTCAGATTCAAAGCCGGCGTAAACAGAGTCATCTGTTGATGTCATAGCTGAGCCCATTTGGACAATATATCGTTGTACTTGTTCTGGTGTGGTGTTTTCTCGAGATATTTTGATCTCTGAGTCGGAAATAACCGGTAAGGCAAAGTCTTTTTTAGCCTTTTCTGATATTTGGGCCAAAGCCTCGTTTAAAATGGCCTCGTTTTCCAAAAGCGCCGAATCAGACGCGGTGTTTGGGTCTGATATTGGTTTTATCTCTCCAGATGCTATTTTATCTGAGATTATTTGAGAAAGGTTGTCTGTTAAGTTTTTTGGAGCCGGTCTTGGTACGGATGTGTCGGTGTCGGCAAGAGCGTCATCCGGAGCCGGAATGGTTGGGTCGTAACCCGAAGCAACTTCCTCGCCATCAGAGTATCCGTCTTCATCTGTGTCTGGGTTTCTTGGGTCTGTTTTGTATACTTCTTCCTCCCAGTTCTTCAGTCCGTCATTATCCGGGTCTGAGTCAGGTTCAGATGCGACCGGCACCAAGATCTTTTTTCCATCTTGCAACAGGGTTGCGCCTATGCCTTTTGTTTGGAGGACTATAACAGCGCCCGCAAAGACGCCAAAAAGTAAAACAACAGGAATTGCAAACTTCCCTTTGTTGGTAGATTTTTTAGGTCTGTTTTCTATCATTTGTTATTGAATGCTTAAGGTTCGAAATACCAGATACAAAATACGGAAGAGGATCAAAGTGTAAGCAGTATCTCATAACTTAAAGCACATAAAATGAATTCACCTCTATTGCCTTTTAGTATATCATAAAAACAAAAAAATGAAATATCTTATCAATATTTGAATTTGTTGAAATACCACCGATCAAATTTAAGCTAAAAACGCTCTACCGCTTTTTAACGCTTTTTTCTCTCTCCTGTACATTGAATAAACAAAAATAGTTGTTTCCGGGACTAGATTGACTATCGGAATCGATCCTATTGCAAATGATGTTCCGCCGCCGATCAACATCCTTGAGGAAAGAACTTTTTGAGAAACAGGATCTTTGTTTATAAACCAAATAAAAACAACAAACCAAAAGATGGGCGTGGTGACAAATCCTACAAATGGTATTATATCTAAGGTGTCCTTTGTTAGAGCGGCTAAAAACAAAAGCAATGGAAAAGGAATGCTTTTTTTTGCACCCTTGCTTTTAGACTTTGCCCCTTGTTTCCCTTTTTTTTGCTTCGTTGACCCTTTTTTAGTCTCCAGTCTCTTTTGTCTCAAGGTCTCAGTATAATTTTGTTCTGCTGCTTCCATATTTTTATTTTAACATTTTAAATTGGAATAATAAATTACCGCATAACTTGGGAGTCCGACTCCCAAGTTAGTTTTCAATGGTAAGTTCCAGCATGTCTTTTCTATCCAGTATGCTTTTCAGTGAATTCTCGGCAAATCTCTTGTAATCCAGACCATCCGTGAACTGCTTTAATACCATGTCTTTTTTACAAAAAGTAGTATCATTAAAACTTGTTACGTATTCATCCCAACTCGTTTTCGAAACAATCAACTTGGGAGTCGGACTCCCAAGTTGATTGTTATTTGATAATTTATGTACCTTATCATTCAGATTTACATAAGCACTTAAATGCAGTAGATATTCGTTTGAATTTATATGCCTTGCTTTAAATTTACCCTGAAATAAAGAACCGGATCTGTCGTATTTTTCATTGAAAAAATTGGAATACCCAGTTCCTAGTTTTTGCATGAATTTTGAAACACCATTATCAGAAATTTGTTTAACGATAAAATGGTAATGGTTTGGGTTTAGGCAGTAGGCTATAAACTCAACAAGTTTTTCCGTATTTGTACTTTCCGTAATCAATTTGGGAGTCCGATTCCCAAGTTGATTACGGAATGAATTTTCGTAGATGCTTCCAATGGGATTTATAGAGTTAAATTCATTCATGCTTTGAAAAAACCTCAAGATATCTTCTTGGTCTAAAAATACAATTCTCTTATCCACACCTCTATTATATATGTGGTAGAGTTCTTGGTTTGCAAAGCTTGGCTTATTCATATGTGTGTATTATATCACTTGGGAGTCGGACTCCCAAGTTGGGGGGTTGTTGATAATGTGATCCAGTCCTGTAAGCTCAGTTCTTCTGCTCTTACTTTTTTGTTTAGATCATTTTGTAAAAATATTTCTTCCAGTACATCCCTTTTTATTTTTAATTTATCCGAAAGATTTCCTATTAAAAATTTACGAGGAGATGAGAAGCCGGCTCGTATGACCTTAAAGAACTTCTCTGTGTTTTTTTGAGCTTCTTTCTTCGGACTTATCTTTATGACCGCCGAGTCAACATTTGGCGATGGAAAAAAAGATCCTTTGGAAACATAAAAAAGAATTTCCGGGTTGGCGTAAAATTGGACTGACAGAGAAAGAAGCGACATTTTTTTCTTTTCGCAAATTCTTTGGGCAACCTCTTTTTGAACCATCAAGATCATCTCGGTTGGTTTATTTTCGGTTTCTAAAAATTTTCTTATCAAAGAAGAGGTTATATTATACGGAATATTAGCTATTAATTTATAAGGTCTCCAAAATTGGCGCATTTGTTCGTTAAAAGCTCTGGGGCTTATTTGCTGTACTTTTGAGTACGGCTCATTTCGCTCCTCGCTTTTTCCTTCAAATGCATTCAATTTTGAATACCCTTTGCTTTTTTCTAAATCCCGAGCATTAGATTCTATATTCAATATCCCAGATCCCAGATCTAATTTGAGCACATCTTTATTTATTATCTCAACATTTTCTATCATTTCTTCTTTTAAAACATCATTAAGTATCGCCGCCATTTTTTTATCTTTTTCTATCGCAATTACCTTGCCGGCGTTTTGCGCAAGTTCTTTTGTGAGTGTGCCGAGCCCCGGACCAACTTCCAAGACCAGGTCATCTTTTTTGATGTTTCCAGCCTGCACGATCTTCTCTAAAATTCCTTTATTGATAAGGAAGTTCTGGCCGAAGCGTTTAGTTGCTCGGGTCTCGTATCTTTCAAGAAGTTCTTTTATTTGGGTTGGTGAAGTTAAGTTCATTTGTGTGAATTTAGAATTTTGAATTTTGATTCAATTTTGAATTAATGAATGTTGGGGTGTTTCAAAATTATAAATTTAAGAATTAAGTATTGATTCGAAATTTGAAATTACAAATTCAAAATTATTTTTTTCAGATCTTAATCTGAAAAAATATAGCGAGCGTCTTTATATGTTCCAATCTTTTTTAAAACACCCTCTTCAACCAGTTTCGTTAGTTCTTTTGTAGCCACCTGTCTTTTTACATTCAATATTTTCTGAACATCGCTGTTTGTGATGCTGTCGTGTTTGTTGATATGTTCTACTATCTTTGATTGTCTGTCCGTTATGACTATCTGTCCTTTGCCGGATCTTTTCTTCCCGCCGGAAAGCAGCAAAACTTTTTTCTTGACCGCCTCGATCGATATCGCAACACCTTCGGAAAAATATTCAAGCCACTTTGTGATGTTAACCGTTTCCCTATCTACCGTCTTAAGCGCTTCGTAGTATGCTCTTCGGTCTGAGTTGTAGTAGTCGTCCAGTGAGAAAAATCTTTTTATATCAAAATCTCTGTTTACCAAGACCCAAGTTGCGATCAGTCTTGCCAGTCTTCCGTTACCGTCAACAAAAGGATGAATGCGCGCCATTTCATAGTGGGTTATTCCCGCCTCCAGTACCGGATGCATTTCGTGTTCTGAGTTCAGCCATTTTAAAAAATCATCCAGATCTTTTTCTATTTCTTCCGGCTTCGGCGGTACATATGATACCTGACCGGTCTTTTGATTGCCGACATAGACCTGTACTTTTCTGAAGCCTCCTTCCCACTCCGGTTTTTCCAGAGTGTCTTTTACGACCCATAGGTGCGCCTTTGAAATATCCTCTTTTGTCAGCTTGCTATCATTTGTCAGTTTGTCCAGGCTTGCCAAAGCATCAAGGTAGTTTAAGACCTCTTGCTTTTCTCTCTTGGTTTTTAATACCTCCCTACCTAAAGAAAGTTCGGTCACCTCTTCTTTTGTTAGGGTGTTTCCTTCAATACTCGTAGAAGCGTGGGCGTTTTCCAAAAGCGCATTTCGGCGTAAAGATACTTCCCATTTCGGCACTATTTGTGCATTGAAAATAAGCTCACGAGCAGATGAGGTCTTGGATATAAGGTCTAGTATTTTTGGGGTTATTTCAAAATTTGGTTTGTACACCTTTTTACGCCACTATTTAATATAATAAAATTATACTATAAAATAAACATTTTTTGCAAATACGACACTAAAAAACTGTGGATACGACACTTATAATTTAAGATTTACTCTGTTTTCTAATGCTTTCTAGATCGCTTACCATTTTATAAATTAATTTAATAACAGCTAAGATACGACACTTTACGACACTATTTTTTGGGAAATACGACACGATGGATTTAAGAATTAAGAATGAAGATTTATGAATACCCCCCGCCAAGCGAAGCTTGGCGGGGGGTAATGTTTTTTGCTCCTAATTCATCGTTCGTAATTCGCTTTCTACTCAAAGTCTATGATGTCATCATCGTCCACTTCGTCTTTGAATCTTGAGAAGGGACTGAACTCGAAAGGCTTGTATTGAGTGAATTCCACCAACTCTTCCGGAATGTCATAAAGAAATCTCGATGGCGGGTTCTTTTGTTTTTGTCCAAAAGTATTTCTTTGTTCAGTGTGGAGAAGGTAAAGGTGTTCTTTGGCTCGTGTGAGCGCAACATAACAAAGCCTTCTTTCTTCTTCCAATTCTTCGTGAGAGTCCTTGCTTCTTGAATGCGGAAATATCCCATCCTCCATACCAAGCACAAAGACCACATTAAATTCCAATCCTTTGGCAGCGTGCATGGTCATAAGGTTTACGACCGGCTCCAACTGGTCGATGTCATCTTGGTCGGAGGCCAGAGCGATATTTTCCAAAAACTTTTCTGTTGCATTTTCTTCATTGTCGTAGGTCGAGGCGACCGAGACAAGTTCCAGAACATTCTCCCATTTTGCTTGACCCTCGGTTGTTTTGTTGTTGAAGCTTTCTTCGATCTTGCTTTTTTTCGCTATCTCACGTATCAGTTTTGAAAGCGTTATGTTCCCGATCTCTTCTCTTAGGGAATTTATCATTTCAAAAAATGCCTGCAGGTTCTTTGATATCTCGCTTTTTTCAAAATAATTCTCAAGGGCTTTTTTGCCTATGCCTCGTGTCGGTGCGTTCACTATCCTGCGAAAGCTTACGCTGTCATTTTCATTGTAGATGTAACGCAAGTAAGCGATCATATCTTTAACTTCTTTTCTTTGGTAGAACTTAAAGCCGCCGATTATTCTGTAAGGTAAGTTCGCTTTCATAAAAGCTTCTTCAACCGCGCGGGATTGGGAATTTGCGCGATACAGAATAACGAAATCAGAAAGTTTTCTCTGCTCCTCATCTCGAATTTCTTTTATTTTTTTTGCGATGAATTCCGCTTCGCTTCTTTCGGAGGATGCTAAAATAACATTTATCTTGCTGCCTTTTTGGTTCTCTGTAAAAAGATTCTTTTCTTTTCTTGTGCTGTTCTTTTGGATAACTTTGTTTGCGGCATTAAGTATGTTTTGGGTCGATCGGTAGTTTTGTTCGAGCATCACAACCTCGGCATCCGGATAGTCTTTTTCGAAGTTCAAGATGTTTTTGTAGTCGGCTGCGCGCCAACCGTAAATAGCTTGGTCGTTGTCGCCGACAACGCAAAGGTTCCTGTTCTTTTTTGCCAGCATTTTTACCAAGTTGTACTGAGCGGCATTTGTATCTTGATACTCGTCGATCAAAATGTATTTGAACTTATCTTGGTAGCTTTCCAAAATATCCGGATGTTCTCGGAAAAGTTTAACGACAAGCATTATGATGTCGTCAAAATCAACCGCGTTGTGTTCTCGCAGATGAGCCTGGTATTTTGTATAGACTTGCGAGATGATCTTTGGAAAGAAGTCCGAAGCCTCTTCTTCAAAGGCGCGGTCACTTTTTAAGTTGCTTTTTAGGTTTGATATTTGGGATTGAAAAACTCTAGGCTTGAATTTTTCCGGGTCTATCTCGAGTTCCTTTAATATGTTCTTTACGAGCGACTTTTGGTCATCACCGTCAAATATCACAAAGTTGCTTTTATAACCCAAAATGCCGGCGTGTTGTCTTAAGATCATAAGACAGATGTAGTGAAAGGTTCCGATATTCAGTCCGGCTGCGTTTATGTTCAGGTTGGACGCCAAGGAATGGATCCTTTCTTTCATCTCACCTGCCGCTTTGTTGGTAAAAGTTACAGCTAGGATGTTTTGCGGGCTCACGCCGGACTCTATTAAGTGGGCTATTTTGTGAGTCAATACTTTTGTCTTGCCGGAACCGGCGACGGCTATAACCAAAAGCGGACCATCTTTTTTTTGGACCGCTTTTTTTTGAGCTTCGTTGAGGCTTTCAAGTAATTTTGACATTTTGGGTTTTTGTTTTGAATAGAAAATTAGTATTGACTTTCTTAGCTATCCTTGTTAATTTTAAAGGGTGTCATTGTATATGACATTTTGTTTTTATAGCACATAAAAAGGTAGCGTTGTTCAGCTTTTCGGTCTAGGAGGCTATAATAATACTTAATTTTAGCATATTAATACTCAACAAGACAATTCTGACCCTCTATCTAGTCAGATACATATAAAAAAGTCAGCATTTCTTTTAAAAAAGATAAAGGGCGTGTTTTTGCATATTCTGAAAAATAGCCTGATCTTAACAAAATGGTTGATAAGAAAGATAAGAGTTAACTTTACCTATTCATTCGTTATTGGAGCATTTGTATTTATGCTCTTTTTTAATTTTATGGATAATGCCGGAAGAGTGAGTGTTTTTAGCTTAGATGTGTTGGGTTCAGAGATATTGGAGACGCCGGTCACTCATGCAAGTATTGTCACTATTACAAACTCTCACAACAAAGACGCGCTGATGTTTGATGAGGCGAATGTTGTAAGCGCTAGCGGAGGTCCATCTGATACAAATTATATAGATGTAAACACTATAGGCAATGATGCCTTAATATCTAATTTGCCTGCTTTGACCATTAATACAAGTCAGAATGCAAGAGATGGAAAAACAACTTATACGGTAGAGCAGGGTGATACAGTCTCAAAAATAGCAGCTGAGTTTGGTGTTACAACAAGTACGGTTCTGTGGGCTAACGGACTTTCAGCCACAAGCTACATAAAGGAGGGTCAGGAACTTAAGATATTGCCTGTTACCGGAGTTGAGCACATCGTTAAAAAGGGTGATACGGTTTCTACTCTGGCCTCTAAATACAAGGCCAGTCAAGATGATATAATAGCTTTCAATAGTTTACCGGCCGATGGCTCTTTGCAAATAGGAGATGAGCTTATGATACCTGATGGAGAAATGCCGACAATATATTCTTCTGCGAGAGCTTCCAGGGCGCCGGTTTATGCAAGATCAACTGTAAATGCAAGCAGTTATTTCATATTTCCTACCCATGGAACAAAGACCCAGGGCTTGCACGATTACAATGCTATTGATATAGGAAATAAATGCGGAACGTCAGTGTACGCGGCTGCGGATGGCATTGTTGAGTTGGCAAGAACAACAAAATCAAGAGAAAGGTTGGGAGCTGCGGTTTTTGGCGGATATGGAAACCATGTAAGAATAAGGCATTCAAATGGAGTGGTTACATTATATGCTCATCTTGAAAGTGTTTTTGTAAGTACCGGACAAACAGTTAAGCAAGGCCAGCAAATAGGTCTTATGGGTGGAGGTTTTGAATATGTAAACGGTGTTCTTTTGAGAATGCGGGGTGCAGGAAAATCCACAGGATGTCATCTTCACTTTGAGGTTAGAGGTGCCGCCAATCCTATGTCCAGATATTGGAAATTCTAAGAATTTAAGATTGAAGATTTAAGATTTTTGAAAACGACGCTCGTGAAACGAGCGTCGTTTTCATTCACCATTCTTAAATCATATGTCTAAGATCCTTTTATCCTAAACTGTACCGCTTCAGCTAAATTGTATGTCGTTATGTTTTCATTTCCCGTCAGGTCCGCCAATGTCCGCGCTAGTTTTATCAGTTTAAAGTACGACCTGGCGGAGAGATTATTTTTTTCCGCAACATTCTTTAAAAATATGGAAGAGTCTTTATCCAGCTTGCAATATTTTTTTATAAGCGGTGTACTCATTTCAGAGTTTGTGTTTATCTTTTCATTTTTAAATCTTTCATTTTGGATAGCTCTTGCCGACTCCACCTTTTTCTTTATATTTTCGCTTTTTTCAGTTAAAGCGTCGCTAGAAAGTTTTTCGTGACTTACCATTGGAACCTCAACTTGAATATCTATCCTGTCCAAGATCGGTCCGGATATCTTCTTTTGATATCTTAAAATGTTCTGCATGCTGCAGGTGCATTCTTTTTGGTTTGACCCGTAATAGCCGCAAGGACAAGGGTTTTGCGTTGCTATCAGCATGACCTTTGCAGGATACAAAAATGAGCCGGATGCCCTGGAGACGGTTATGTTGTTGTCTTCAAGCGGTTGTCTGAGAGACTCAATGGCGCTTTTTTGAAACTCAGGAAACTCATCCAAAAAAAGAACTCCATTATGAGCAAGGCTTATCTCTCCGGGTTTTGCATTCTTTCCTCCGCCAACAAGCGCGACCAAAGAACTCGAGTGATGCGGAGAACGAAAAGGGCGTCTTTCTATCAAAAACTCATTCTCGTTCAATTTTTCAGCTATACTGTGTATCTTAGTGGTCTCTATCTTCTCTTGTTCTGAGAGTTCCGGAAGTATTGTGATAAATGCTTTTGCTAGCATGGTCTTGCCTGACCCCGGAGGTCCGGACATCAGCACATTGTGCCCACCGGCCGCGGCTATCTCAAGCGCTCTTTTGGCCTGCTCTTGGTCTTGAATAAAACAAAGGTCTGTTTCGGATGGAGCTCCATTGCTAACAACCTCATAGCTTGTTTTTATTTCAATCTCCGGCTCTATTTCTTTTTCTATCAGATGAACGATGCATTCGTAAAGCGTGGAAACAGGCGTGACTCGTATATCTTTTATCAAACTTGCTTCTTTAAAATTTTCTTTTGGAACGATCACCTCGGAAAATCCATGATCTTTTGCGGCAGAGGTTATGGAAAGCGCTCCCCTGACAGGTCGTATCTTTCCATCTAGAGCGAGTTCGCCGACAAATAGCCTGCCTTCCGGATCAAGATCTATTTGTTTTGATGCGGAAAGATAGGATATTGCTATCGGAAGGTCGTAAGAGGAGCCTTCTTTTTTTATTTGAGCCGGCGCCATATTTACCGTTATTTTCTGGTTCGTCTTTTTTGGATTTTCAAAGCCGGAGTTTTTTATAGCGGAGTTTACCCTGTCCTTGGACTCGTCAATGGATTTATCCGGAAGCCCAACTATATTAAAAGAGTGAAGACTGCTTGAGATATCGGTCTCCACTTCGATGATCTTGGCATCGATGCCTGCTAATGCAGCTGAATACACCTTGCTTAGCATAGTAAAAATTCCAAAATTGGCACATCTCTTGCTAAAAACTCATCGCTCGGTCTTACCGTAACTATAAGTACGGCTCAACCTCACTCTTCATTTTTAGCTGCGACCTGCACTCAATTTTGGAAGTTTTTAATTCTTAAATTTAAAGAATCTAATAATGAATTTTAAAACATTAAGTATTCAAAATTGAATTGAAATTCAAAATTTTACTTTGCGCAGTTCATACAAGTTCTCGCTTCCGGATTTGCTTTCAGTCTTTCAGGGTTTATATCGCCTCCGCATTCCTCGCATTTACCGTAATTTCCTTTTTCCATTTTTTCCAAAGCATCATTGACATCCTTTAGTCTCAGCTCAAGCGTATGTTCAATGGCCACATCGGCCTCAAATTCCTCAACCTCATCGGCATTCTCGTCCTGCTCCGACCTATGGTCGCCATAAGACGGAAACTTCGCATCCCAATCCCCTTTTACTTTCGGGTCTTTTGTCGCAAACTCGGAAAGTTCTTTTTCTATTCTTTCCTTCTCCTCGTTTAATTTACTTTTAAGATCTTCCATTTGTGATATTTCCATATTTTTTCTATTAGTTCTTAACTCTTTGTATTTTATTATACAAAGCTCAAAAATGCAAAGCATCGCATCAAATCATCTAAAATAATACCAAAACTTAGTGACTCGGTCACTAAGTTTTTACAGTAGTTATTATCCGATGTATTGCTTGGAAGTCGGACTTCCAAGTTGAGTGGGATCAAATAGTGCAAACAATCTCTTACGACTCATCGCACGCTGAGTCGTAAGAGATTAAATTGGTGAAGCTTTAGTTTATTTTTTTCTCACTTTCCTTTTTTGGAGACCTGGTCTCCAAAAAAGGAAAACTTAGTGACTCGGTCACTAAGTTTTAGGTGCTTTCTACTTTGAAGCCCGACTTCCAAGTAGAAAAAACTTAGACAGCGGGTTTTTGTGTTTTGTTTATTCTGTTTTTTTGGGCGGACAGATGTCTCTTGATTCAGAAACTTCTTTTTCGCAAGTCTTGCATACCGTCTTTTGACCGAATTCTTCTTGGTGCACAGGCGCCAGCTTAATATCAAGCTTTTTTATTTCCACCTCGTTTTCATTTAGCGTTTTATTGCAGACGCCGCAATAATATTTGTTCATATTTTTTAAACTTAATTTTATTAACCAGCGCCTCAAATACTTAAATAACAAGCTAATATCCTTATCCAAAATTTTGGTTGCAACTTTGAGAAAAAATATAGCCTATGCACCACATAAACTATATTTTTTCTCAAAGTTGCAACCAAAATTTTGAATAAAGATATTAGGTATTTGAGGCGCTGGTTAATAAAGGTTCCCCGATGCAAGCATGCGGGGTATTACGCCGACCTCGCTACGCTCGCTCAATTTCGGAGCAAGCTCCGAGGTATTGAACCTGTATTTTCAGCGCTCGTTCGGAAATGTAAAGCTTCGCTTTGCTCGGCTTTCATTTCACTCACTCGCTTGAAAATAAATATCAGTTATCTTAACATTATTGGATAAGGTTTCCAATTTAAGACTTTACAGACTCAATCTCATTTTCATTCTTGTTTATCCTCCGCCATTGCTATCAATCTTCTCAATCTTTCATTTACGTCAAACTTCTTTGAATTGTCCTGGATAAAGCGGAACATTGAAAGGATAAGCTTTTGGATCTCTGAGTTTCTTACTTCTATGACAAGCTCTTCGTTCATCGCCATAAGATAAAGCGAGTTTTTGAAGATAAATATCTGCCCGCCGTGCTTGAAGTATTCCTCGCCTATTTCATGCGATATCGCCGCTCTGCCGGCAAAGTCTTCAGCCCATTTTTTGCCAATCAGTTTTGTCTGGCGCTCAAACCAGCCTTTTGGCACTATACCCTCTACTATTAACCTGTTTTGTTTTATCATTCTATTCAGCTCATTTGTCCTCTCAATGCCAAAAACTTTATTCCAGCCGATAACAACAGTATCGCCTTGGATGCCGTAAAGTCTTTGCTCTTTGTGGGTCTTCATTAAATCTTTTAATAATTTGCGTATAGCTTCGCCTCCGCGATGGACGATGACCGTAGAATCAGAGAGCCCGTGAATTTGCTCCACTCCCTCTTCAAAGCTAAAAAGTGCTTTTTTGGTGTTAAAAATCTCCTCCTCCAGATCCCGCTCCTTTGCCTGCGACCAGTATCTCCGACCGTCTTTTATATTGCTTTTTACAATTCCCCTTTTTTGAAGCCGCTCAAGTATTTCATAGACTGCCGGCCGGGAAACTTTGCTTTCCCGCGTCATTTCAAGCGGTGTATTTTTCCCCGCCCGCAAAGCGTCCAAAACCTTGACTTCGCTTTTGGAAAGCCCGAGCAGTTTTATGTTTTGTGGGGAAAGTTTTGTCATTGACTTTTCTGATAGATTTGTTAATATATAAACACAATCACAAAGTAAGCTCAAGTCGAACATCGTCCGTATGGCGAGTCTCTCATTTCGGTGAGATAGACCTTACCCCTGCTTAAAAGCAGGGGTGTTTGTGTTTAAAGGGGGCTTAATATGCTCTTTCAAAAGCTCCGCGCTCTGCCTGCTTAAGGGCAGGCTTGAAACAATCTCCGAAAGCCTCGCGCAACCCTCAGAAAGCGAGGCTTGATAAGAAAACCAAATTCGCGACGGTCCGGTGTAGGATCTTATGTATTTTAGAGCTGAGCTTATGAGTTTTTTTATTTCGGATAGTTCTTCTTTTGTCAGAGTTCCTTTTTTGCCGCTGGAAGCCGGGCCTTTGGGCACTTCTTTTTGTGATTTTGAAAGCTTCTTTCCGTCCAAAACTCCGCAAACAGCAACGGCAACCATATGCTTACACAAAATATAGTTTTTGCCTAAATAGCAATTGCAAGAACCCCTGTCAAAGTTTTTCTTACTCACAGAAACCTCGTAATCATGCGTTCCTGAAACAAGAGCCGAAAAACCATACTCATCTTCCATGAACTTCTTTATCTTTCCTGATTCAAAAAGCGCAACCGCCCTTTCAAATATTCCGGTGTCGGTTGAAAATCGTATTTTATCAATATCGTACTTTACTTTTTGCATATTTTTGTTTTTGGGACTAATTTTATGTTAGCACGAGCCAACACTTAAATTCTATCAAAAAAACACAACTTTGTCAAGTTTTTCCGACAGATCTAATACCAAAAATACGCTTTTCTAAAAGCGTATTTTTGGTATGTAGATTTAAAACACATAAACATTTTACTGTCAATGATTTTTATTGTAAGATAAGAGCATTCAGTAAAGGTTTAGTTTTTTCAAATTCAACACCGCGAATTTTTCGCAGCCGCTCCTCGGGTTTTCTGGGGTTTGGAGAGATATCATGAGAGTAAGAACAATAGAGATTAAAAAAGAGGATGGAAACATTGAAGTAGTCCAGCATGTATATGGTGATGACCTCGTGAAGAAAGCGATAGTTGCGACCAAAGATGGGCAAGAGCTGGTTGTGTCAGGGTTGCTTCCGGCAGGTAAGCCGTACCTTCATGTCGGTGTAGGCAGTCGGCTTACCGAAAATGGGTACCTCTTTGGGATGAGGTATTTGGACAATAAGTTGGAGTTGTTGTTCGATGAGCGAGAACGCTTACATTCGGACAATAGAGTGCGCAAGGCAGTGCAAGCCTGGCCAGCTGACGATGAGTCTGGCGATATTCTTAAAAAGGTTTTTGAGAATAAAGCGTACAGACGAGTCAATGGGGCGGGGATACTTTGCACAGAAGCGAAGTTTGAATGGCCACCCATTGGCGGAATTGGTCTCCAGCACTCGTGATCCCTCCTCCGCGCTGACCTTGGTCTGACAGCGCGAAATAAATCAACAAGGATGCTTGGCGGCGGTGAAACAAACGACGCACAAGCCCGATGAGAGGCATAACAGACTGAAACCCTCATCAAAGCTTTTTTGGGAGATACGCTTAGACTCCCCGCCGTATACCGGGCGTGATCGTGGTAAAGATTTACCGGGCGAGAAGAAAATTCTCCTCGCCCTCTTTATCAAGATTTTAAGTTTTTTAAAAATTTGAAGTTTTGTAGAGAGTTTGTTCTTTTTTAATCTAATCAATCACCCAAGGAGGTGTATCATGGCTTATTCAAAATCCATAAATTTATATCAGGTTTCCGAGGATCTTGATAACTTGGTGTATGTCGGAGATGGAAGTCCGGATGCCGGTGGTGACATCGTAGATATTCGCATAATAAGCGAAGAAAGAACAATATCCGGCGAGGTTCTTTTTGAGGAGCTTATAGAGGGAGCTGTAAGAGCATCTCTTCTGATGCGCTCTACCAACACAGGCAAACAGGAGGTCAGGGATATATTGCTCAATATCATTGAAAAGGAGCTTCAATGAGAGTAACTTGGGCGACAAGCTTGTCGCCCTATCTTTTGAGGATTTCAGCATAAGTTGGAATTTTCAAAGAGATAGTTTGTTCTTTTACTCTGAGTTACAAAACCAACTTTTATTTTTTATGTCATCCTAAACTTGTTTCAGGATCTCATTGAAAAACTACCAGATCCTGAAACAAGTTCAGGATGACACCTTTACAGATGCTTTTTAAAAGTAGTTTTGTAACCCATAGTCTTTTCAAATCAACCCAATCAATCACCTAAGGAGGTGCATCATGACTAATCTAACTTTTATTGTGGCTTTGCTTTCCATTTCTGTTGGTTTGGGTTGGGTATCAGTATTTTTACTGTTGCCTATCCCTGTGGAAATGGAAAGCTTAGGGTGGGAAATGACGGTGTTCCCATTGTTTCCGGGCGCTATGCTTGTATTTCTGGGAGTTCAGTTTTTCCTGGAGTACCGCAAGGTGCCAATCCGGAAACTTGCCTTTGTAACGCTTCCTCTTGCCGTCTATCTTGCGGCAGTGATCGTTAGCGTTTATTTTATCTTTATGTCTGATCTGCCGGCGCTTCACAACGCCTTTAATTGGACATTATACCTGCTTTTGCCGGCGCTAATAGCGTATAAGGCGGAACAGGTATTTTGGATAAAATATGGCAACCACCCATTTAAGAGTGGGGATCCCTAAAGGACTGCTGTTTGTAACCAATCGTTTTACTCTTGGACAAACAGGGAGCCTCGGTGAAAAAATAAGCCGAGGATGAGACCGTGCGGGAAGTGAAGAACACTTCCCGCTTTTTTTCTTGTTCTTGCTTGTCAGGTTTCTAAATTTGGAGACCTGGTCTCCAAAACGGGGCTATTGCAAAACTTCAAAACTTAGTGACTCGGTCACTAAGTTTTGAGACCTTTTGTTATTGAATTATATTTTTTTAGAACTTCTTCGTTTCTCGGGTTTGGATAATGAAACATCAGGATATTATCTGTGAAGATCAGGTTTGTTATGTCTTTTTTCCCTTCTATCTTTTTTCCTATTCTTTTTTTCTGCCAGTTGGCAAGATATTTTTCCAGAGAATCACCCACTTTTCCTTTTAGCAAGAATTCTAAAGACCTTCTTTTGAAGTTGAAAAAAACATTTTCTTTTATCTTTCTTAAATTCTCTATCTCAAAATTTTCTGTTGGTCTTTGAAAATACTCACCTATCCAAGAAATATTTTTTTTGTAAAATCTTTCGTACGTTTTTTTGTTGAGTATTGGCACGGTTCTTAAAAAAACATTTGCCGAGGCGAGGTTTTGAACTTCTGGGAAAGAGTTTTCTGTTATGTAGTAGTTTAGACAAACCTTGTCACTTATTTTTTTGTCATGTCTTCTTTGTCCAAGCGCTTGCGTAAGAAGCATAGAAAGTGTCCTGACAGTCCATACTCTGCCTTCTTTTGTTGTTATAAAAAGGTCTATGTCGCTTTTTTCTGTTGCGTTGTTCATAGAAAGGGATCCGGCAACGGATATGGAACCTATGAAAGGAATGACTTGCATAAAACTTATCATTCTCTGCGCTTTTCTCCACTTTCTTACGGATGTCTTGTCCTTTGCTATTCTTTTTTGGTAATGGTCATTTTGTTTTGGTGATGTTAAAAAATAAAAACCATTTCTCTCTCTTAGCAATCTTTGCTCAACGAGTTCTTCTAGTTTCTTCAGCAAGCCTAAAAAACTCAGTGACTCGGTCACTAAGTTTTTTAGGTTCTGTTTGTGCAGATACTTATAAATTTCAAAAGCGGAAAGAGGAACTCCTCTTTCCGCTTCGTAATGAGCTAATGTTGATAGTATTACTTGCCTCATTTTTTTGTTATCTATTTCTGGGTCTGGAGTATAGCTGCAAACATCATATCCTTTGAGGTTGCTACGATAAGGTATTTGTCAGAGACCGCATAGTCTAGACTCAGCTCTGTGTCAGTAAGGTTTATATATCTTTTTGTAAAATCAAGGTAAGTATTTTCTGCAAATTGAGGATCTTCCGGTATTATTATCGGCTCTCCCATAAACATCTGTTTCATATCTTGGATCATTTTAGTTTCCCAGCTCTGCATTTTCGAAAGAACTCTTTCTTTGTTTGATATCCTTGCGATGAAGCCATATCTGACCTTTGAGTCTAGTTTGTAGCTTACGAACTCTACTTCACTAAGTTCTGATAGGATGTCAGCTGGTATGAATACGCCAATGGTCTTTAAGAACTCTGTACTTGGGATAAATATTTTTTCTTGAGAGTTTGAAATTTTGAACAAGTGTCGTGTTACCGAACCACCGCCGGCTATTGAAGCTGCATCCATTTCCAGAGCTTGTACCAGCTCAGTTCCATTTTCTGCGCTCACTGTTGTTATGGCTGTTTGGTCAAAATATATAGAAGAGCTTGGGGTTTGCGGTTCAGGTATCTCCACCACCTTTGGAGCTTCCGGAGTTGGTTCTGGTGTTGTTATCGGAGCAGGTTGTGTTTCCGGGATCTGGATCACATTTGATCCTTGCTCTGTTGTGGTGTCTTGAGGTATTTCCGTTGGAGCACCTTCTTTTACAAAGAACCAATAATATCCAAATCCTGCTCCGCTGACCAAAACTACCAGCGTTGCCACTATTGCTATTAAAAACGGCATTTTATTACTTTCTTTAGGTATCTTTATTTCAAGATCGTTCTGGGGTGGCGTCGGTGCTTCTTCTTTCGGTATATTCATAGATGGCATTCCCGGACCTTTTGGTATGTCTTTTTGATTTACTTCAGGCTCTTCTGCTTCGTTTTGTGTTGTTTTTGGAAGCATTTTTTTGAATTTAGACATTCCTCCAGGGGCGCTCTCTTTCAGCTCCTTTGGTTTTCTAAATCTGTCAAAAGGAGAGGGTTTCTTTTCCAAAGGTTTTACGGGGTTCATTGGCGACTCTATTTCTGGCATTTTTGGCATGGGCGGCATTGGCGGTTTTGGTATTTCGGGCTTTGGAGTTTCCGGTGTTGTTGGCTCCGGCGTGCTTGGCGTCATTAGACCATCTTTTTTTAGCTGGTCATTTTTCATAGTCGTTATTGCCTCCGGGTGCGCTTTTTGCATATCTTGTTGCATCGTGTGCATCTCTACTTTTTTATCATCAAATACAGGAAGTGTATGAGGTGCTGGCGGTTTTTTAGCATTTTTGTTTTGTGATTCCATGACCATTTTGAGAGTTAATAGTTCTTAACTCTAAGTATATAATATATTTTAGAACACAACAAGGATTTTTTTAAAAAACATCCCGGCATCTTAAATGCCGGGATGTTTTCTCTAGTTCTTTTTTATGTCCTTCATAGAGAGTTGAACTCTTCCAATGTTATCGATATTGAGTATCTTGACCGTTACTCTATCTCCTTCCTTTACAATATCTTCCACATTGTTGACTCTTTCGTTTGCTAGGTTTGAAATGTGGACAAGTCCTTCTTTTCCCGGGAGTATCTCTACAAATGCCCCGAAGTCCATTATCTTTGTGACTCTGGCGTCCTCGTATATCTCACCTATCTTAGGCTCTCTTGTTAAGCCCTCTATTATTCCTCTTGCTTTATCTATCGCTTCTTGGTCGCTTGAGCCTATGAATATTGTTCCGTCGTCTTCAATATCGATAGTTACTCCGGTGTCCTCTATTATTCCATTTATCGTCTTTCCACCGCCACCGATCACAAGTCCGATCTTAGAGGGATCGATCTTGATAGTTTCTATCTTGGGAGCGTATTTTGAAAGGGTCTTTCTGGGTTCTGATATGGTTACTTTCATATTTGCCATTATTTCCATCCTGGCTTTCTTTGCTTGGTCCAATGTGTCGCTCAGCATTTGAATGGTCACACCATCCACCTTAACATCCATTTGAAGCGCTGTTATTCCATCCTCTGTCCCGGCGGCTTTGAAGTCCATATCTCCGTGATGATCTTCCGGCCCTTGGATATCTGTCAAAACCACATAGTTTCCATCCTTGTCTGACATAAGACCCATAGCGATACCAGCCGCTATTTTTTTGATAGGCACTCCCCCGTCCATCATAGCTAGTATGGATCCGCAAACGGAGGCCATAGATGATGAACCATTTGAAGATAATATTTCAGATACAAGTCTAACGGTGTAAGGAAATTCAGTTCTGTCAGGCATTACAGCAAGAAGAGCTCTTTCTGCCAATGCGCCGTGTCCGATATCTCTTCTGCTGGGTCCTCTCATCGGACCCGTTTCTCCAACAGAGAATGGAGGAAAGTTGTAATGATGGAAGAAATATTTCTTGGAATCCTCTTCCATTGTATCTATTATTTGAGCCTCACCCGTTGAGCCAAGTGTAAGTACGCTCAATGCTTGGGTCTGGCCTCTTACGAAAAATCCTGAACCATGTGTCCTTGGCAAAAGTCCAACTTCTGTTGAAAGCTTTCTTAGTTCATCCGGTTTTCTTCCGTCGGATCTCTTTCCTTTTTCTAGTACGTTTACGTGAGTTATTCTATCTATCTCATCTTCAAAGACTTTATCACCCAAAGATTTAAACTCAGGATTTTCAGGATATTTTTCTTCAATATGCGACAATAGATCTTTCTTTATATTGTTGAGTTCTTCCATTCTGGCTTGTTTTTCCGGTGTGTACAAGACATCTTCTATTTTTGCTGAAACTTGTTCCTGTACCTCTTTTATAAAAGCTTCATCAGGTTTTTGCAGCTTCAAATCAGCTTTTTCTTTGCCTATTTCTTTTGCTATTTTCTCTTGAGCGGCAACTATGTTCTCTATTTCTTTTTTTGCAAAGTCAAAAGCTTTGACTATTTCTGATTCTGGAACTTCCTTTGATCCTGCTTCAACCATATTTATCTTATCCTTTGTTCCGGCAACAACAAGATCAAGGTCTGACCTCTCTCTTTCTTCTTTGCTTGGGTTTACGATGAAGTTTCCATCAATTCTGCCCACTCTTACAGCTCCAATTGGTCCCATAAAAGGAATATCGGAAATACAGAGCGCCAAAGATGCGCCGTTCATAGCCAGTATATCAGCCGGGTCTTCCGGATCTAAAGAAAGAACAGTGGCCATAACTTGTATGTTGTTCTTGATGTCATGATCAAAAAGCGGTCTTAGGCATCTGTCTATAAGTCTTGATGTTAGGATCGCGCCATCTGTCGGTCGCGCCTCTCTCTTTAGAAATGACCCTGGGATCTTCCCACCGGCATAATATTTCTCTTGATATTCAACATTCAAAGGAAAGTAATTAAGGTCAGATGCCGAGTTTGACATAACCGCCGTTGCAAGAACAATAGTGTCACCGGAACTCATAAGCAAGGAGCCATTGGCCTGCTCGGCCATAATGTTTTTCTCTACTTTTATTACTTTATTACCTACATTAAAAGAAAATTCTTTCTTTTCCATATTTTTTTAGAGCTGTTTTGCTTGGTCCGCAGATTTTAGACATTTTTAAACAGCTTAGTGTTTAAAAATAGCCTACCTATCTGTGGATCAAACTTAAAGCTCTATATTTTTATTTATCTTAGGACTTACGCACTTGGCACGCTTTTTTGCAAATCGCACGCAAGTGCGTAAGTCCCAAATTTATTTTTGTTTATTTTTTCTACTTCCCAAAAGGTATTTTCCAGGTTCTTCGCAAAGATCCGTGAAATCATCCGCCGCTTCTTTAAGCTTTGAAGATGAACTCTTTCCAAAAGCTATCACCTCAACTTGTTTTCCCATGCTTTGAAGTTGCTCAACAAGCGGAATGAAATCCCCATCTCCGGAGCAGATAACAACCGCGTCCAAAGAAGGAGCAAGCCTTAAGGAATCAACCGCGATAGCTACATCCCAGTCGGCTTTCTTTGCGCCACCGAAAAATATTTGAAGTTCCTTTTCTTTTGTTTCAATACCTAGCTTTGTTAAAGCCTCAAAGAACATCTTCTCTTCCCCGCTTTCTGTTGATATGACATAGCCAATAGCCCTGACAAGTTGTCTGCCTGCGGTTGCGGTCTTTAGTATTTCTTTGAAATTAACCTTTGCTTTATAAAGGTTTTTTGCTGAGTGATATAGGTTTTGTACGTCTATGAATATACCTACTCTCTGGTTTTTGTGCTTTATTACCGACATATAGTTAGTGTTAGTGAATTTAAGTTAGTAAATTCCAAATTTGGCGCATCTCTTGCTAAAAACTCATCGCTTGACCTCACCGTAGCGCAAGGTGTTTCCAGGCAATAACTTTCGTAACAAGAGCTTCAAATTTTAAAGCGAAACGAAATAATAAATTTTGAAACATATACCATAGTATAGTTAAGAAATTTTTATTTCGTTGGAGCTAAAATTTGAAGTTCGGAATAGAAAGCTTATTGTGTGGAAATGCCTGACACGACTCAATCTGACTCTTCCTTTTCAACTGCGACCTTTGCTTAATTTTGAAATTTTTAATGAATAGCCGCTTCTTAATTATTAAAAATGTGAAAGTAAAAAAACGAACAATAAGAAAATAAGCCCGTGAGAGGGCTTATTTTCTTAGACCTAGTTTTTTTACCAAAGAAGCGTATCTTTTCTCGCTCTCTTTTCCCAGGTAGTTAAGCAAGCTCTTTCTCTTTGTGACCATTTTGATAAGTCCTCTTCTTGAGTGATTGTCCTTAGGATGAGACTTCAAATGATCTGTAAGTTCTTGTATTTTCTCTGAGAATAAAGCGATCTGAGCTTCTGGAGATCCAGTATCTTCTTTGTGAAGCTTTACTTTCTTGATAACTTCCTCTTTTTTTTCTGATGTTAGCATAATGCTTTAAAAGTTCTTAAAGTTTATTAAAGTCCACTTATAATATCATATATCTTTTAAAAAAGCAAGCGCATGTACAGGATGAGTACATAGGTAACACTTTTGAATATTCAGCGGGAGTCTTGTAATCTAAAGATGTATGCGGTCTTTGAAAGTTGTATTCGATAAGCCACTCTGTAAGGTTCTTGTTGAAC
>Ga0114931_10000445_pt1 | contig 49540 bp, 53 predicted proteins | sample 2SBtaG_FD_89579 | JGI IMG/M metagenome (GOLD analysis project Ga0114931, IMG submission 89579) | Deep subsurface microbial communities from Kolumbo volcano to uncover new lineages of life (NeLLi) - 2SBTROV14_V59a metaG | ecosystem: Environmental > Aquatic > Marine > Volcanic | place: Kolumbo... | reverse complement strand
CTGGGGGACGCCAGCAGTCGTGGCGATGTTGTGGGATTAGTACAGCAACTGGGTGTGACTATTTTTTCCGGTCACGCCGTTTACGCAGCTGTTGGCAATACCGCGGTGACTGCCGCGACCCTGGCACCGGTGAACGAAGCTGGCGAGTGTAATCCTGACGAGGCTGAGAACATCGAGTGTGACAGCATCATCATGAGTGTGGGCTGGTCGCCGGCGGCTCACCTGTTGTACCAGGCAGGTGGCAAACTGGGTTACGATACCAAGCTGATGCAAATCGTGCCGCGTGAATTACCACCGGGCATTTTCGCCGCCGGCGGTGTTAACGGCGTGTTTAATCTGGATGCACAATTGGGTGATGCCGAGCGAGCTGTTGCTGCCGCCGATGCCTGGATTCGTGACGCAGCAGTGCATCATGAAGCGGAAATACATCGTGAACAACAATCCCATTCTTCCGCCTGGCCGATCGTGGCTCATCCACAGCATAGAAACTTTATCGACTTTGATGAAGACCTGCAGTTAAAGGATCTTGTGCATGCCGCGCAGGAAGGTTTCGATAACATCGAGTTAATCAAACGTTTTTCCACTATCGGTATGGGGCCGAGCCAGGGCAAGCACGCTAACATGAATGCCATACGTGTGCTGTCGAAGTTACTGGGGCAGGGTATCGACGAGACCGGCTCGACTACCGCACGACCTTTTTATCATCCGCAGCGCCTGGATGATCTGGCCGGACGACGGTTTAGGGTTCATCGTAACAGTGCCATACAGGCCGAACATGCCAAAGCCAATGCGGTGTTCATGGATGCCGGTGCCTGGTCGCGGCTAGAGTTTTATGGTGCTGCCGAGCAACGCGAACAAATGGTGCGTCAAGAAGTGACAACGGTGCGCACACAACTGGGGCTGATCGATGTGTCTACCCTGGGCAAGATCGAAGTGCTGGGACCGGATGCGATGCGCCTGCTGAATGCGGCCTACACCATGCGCATGGATACCTTAAAACCGGGTATGACCCGCTACGCACTCATGGTGGATGAGTCCGGCGTGATTGTCGACGACGGCATTATCGGATGCCTGGGCGAGGACCGGTATTATGTCACCACAACCACCAGTCATGCCGATGCCACTTATCGCAACCTGAGTCGTTATGTAGTGGAGTGGGGTCTGAATGTTTTCCTGGTGAATCGTACCGGACAGACCGCCGCCATGAATCTGGCCGGTCCATATAGTCGTGAACTGCTGTCCCGTTTCACCGATATCGATCTTGCCGATGAGGCATTTCCATACCTGGGTGTGAGAGAAGGTTTTATTCAGGACATACCGGCGCGATTAATGCGTGTGGGTTTTGTGGGTGAACTGGGGTATGAAATCCATGTGCCGTATCAACATGGCAGTGCGCTATGGCAGTTATTGATGCGAGAAGGCGCAGCTTACGGCATTCTTCCGTTTGGTGTCGAAGCCCAGCGCCGCTTACGTCTTGAAAAAGGCCACATTATTGTCGGCCAGGATACCGATGGACTCACCACCCCTTATGAAGCTGCCATGCCCTGGTCAGTGCATTTAAATAAGGCTTTTTTCGTTGGCCATAAAACGCTGGAAATACTCAAGCCGCGAACTCAACGTATCCTGATCGGTTTTCAACTGCCGGTCGGTTATGTCGGTCCGGAAGTACTGGAATCCCATTTGTTTATCCATGACGGTGAAATCCATGGGCGTGTTACCAGCGTGGCATTTAGTCCTACCCTGGATCGCGTGATTGGCATGGCGATGCTGGATACCGCATTGCTCGAATCCGGCCAACCGTTACAAATTCGTACGACCATGGGTGTACTGGTGGATGCTGAGCAGGTCAGTACGCCGTTTTATGATCCGGACGGATTACGCCAGAAACCTGAACAAGAAACCGAGAGGGCGGCGTGATGGATCCACTTGAACTGGAAACCCTCAACATTCCATTGTTGCATTTGATGGGGCCGGTAGTGCCTGAATTACTGGAACAATCGGGATATGTCCTGCCTGGAGTGATGAGCGTGAAGGTGATGGCAAAAGGTTTTATCGCCAGGCCTGGACTGAATGAATTCCTGATCAGCGCGGATGACATTGGTACTCCCGGACATGAGCAGGCATGGTGTTATACCCGCGCGGATACGGTGTTGACATTGAAGGGCGATGGCTGGCGTATTGCCATGAGTCAGATCTGCCACATGGATCTATCCCGGTTCAAGCAGGGCGACTGGCTGATGGTGTCCGCTGCCGGCATCAACCTGTGGTGCATTGGCCTGAGCAATGGCCTGATGCTGGGATGTGATCCCAGCCTCGGTACTTATTTACTTGAAACCCTGACAGAAATTGTTTCTGAGCTTAACGAAACGCACGCTACTTACGAGAGGAGTAACCTATGACACCTGAAGAGATTGACAAGTTTATAGCGGATAACCAGATTAAATTTGTGCTGGCACAGTTCGTCGATATTCACGGCGTGGCCAAGACCAAATCGGTACCTGCCCATTGTATTCATGATGTCATTAAGGACGGTGCTGGTTTCGCAGGTTTTGCTGTATGGGGCATGGGCATGGGACCACATGGTCCGGATTTTATGGCCAAAGGTGATCCGAATACGCTTGGCCTGGTGCCATGGCAGCCGGGTTATGCGCGCATTGTCTGTACCGGGCATGTGAATAATGAGCCCTATGCTTACGACAGTCGCTATGTGTTGCTGAAACAGCTGGAGCGTTTAAAGGCAAAAGGCTGGACCCTGTATTCCGGGCTGGAGCCGGAAATGTGTCTGATGAAACGCACCGCAAGTGGCAGCCTGGTGCCCATGGATGAGAGTGATGTGCTGGATAAGCCCTGTTATGACTACAAGGGTTTGTCGCGTGCCAGAGGTTTTCTGGAACAGCTGGTTGAGTCGCTACAAACTGTTGGCTTCGATGTTTACCAGATTGACCATGAAGACGCCAATGGTCAGTTTGAAATAAATTATACCTATAGCGATGCCTTAACTTCAGCGGACCGGTTTGTGTTCGTGCGCATGGCTGCCGGTGAGATTGCTAATAGTCAGGATATGATTTGCTCATTCATGCCGAAACCGGATTCAAGTCGTACTGGCAATGGCATGCATTTTCATCTTTCCATCGGGAATGAACACAACAGTAATTTATTTCATGATGCCAGCGATGTGCATGGCATGGGCCTCTCAAAGATGGCTTACCAGTTTATTGCCGGCCTGCTGCATCACGCGCCGGCCCTGTGTGCGTTTGCTGCGCCAACGGTGAATTCCTATAAACGCCTGGTGGTTGGGCGTGCTTTATCCGGCGCTACCTGGGCGCCGGCGTACATCGGTTATGGTGACAACAATCGCTCGGCCATGGTTCGGGTGCCTTATGGCCGGATTGAATTTCGTCTGCCGGATTCCGGTTGTAATCCTTACCTGGTGCATGCAGCGATTATTGCTGCTGGTCTGGATGGTATCGAGAAAGACATGGAACCCGGTGATCCGATGAATATCAATTTCTATGAAATGGATATGGATGAATGCGAGAAACGTGGCATCGGTATTCTGCCGCAATCTTTGCATGAAGCCACTAATGCGTTGTACGACGATCCATTGTTTGCCGAAACCCTGGGTGAGGAAATCGTGAAAGAGTTTATCGATATAAAACGCATGGAGTGGACTGAATACAGTCGCCATGTATCCGACTGGGAACTCAAACAATATGGCGAGTTTTTCTAAACCGGTTAACGGAAAAGGTATTTACTATGTGTGGAATAGTGGGTCTGTATCTTAAAAATCTGGAACTGGAAACCCAGCTAGGTGAGCTGTTTTCACCCATGCTGGCTTCCATGTCCGAGCGCGGTCCTGATAGTGCCGGGTTTGCCATTTATGGTGACGAGGTACCAGGAGACCAGATAAAAATTACCTTGCAGCATGAAGATACTGCTTTCGACTGGGCGGGAGTTGCCCGGGCTATAGGTGAAGAACTGGAGCATCAACCGGTATGGTTTCAGAATGCCACGGCTGCGGTGTTTAAATTAAAAACCAGTGAAACCATGGCGCGGGAATATTTCGCGCGCCTGGCACCGGAGGCCATGATTATGAGCGTGGGAAGAAGCATTGAGATTCTCAAGGGCGTGGGTTTGCCGCAGGAAATTATCGAACGTTTTAATCTTCCGTCCATGCAGGGTACGCATATTATCGGGCATACGCGCATGGCAACCGAGAGTGCTGTGAGCATGGCGGGTAGTCATCCATTCTCTACCGGTATGGATTTGTGTCTGGTGCATAACGGCTCGCTTTCCAATTACAACTGGTTACGCATGCGGTTGCAGAAATACGGCATTCATTTCGAAACCGAAAACGATTCGGAAGTCGCAGCAGGTTATCTCACCTGGCGTTTGCGTGAGGGTGACACCCTGGAGCAGGCCTTGAAAGCAGGACTGAAAGACCTGGATGGTTTCTATACCTTTGCTATTGGTACACGGGACGGTTTTGCCGTGATTCGTGATCCGATTGCATGCAAGCCGGCAGTACTCGCGGAAACGAATGATTATGTTGCCATGGCTTCCGAGTATCGGGCCCTGGTGCATCTTCCGAATATCGAAAATGCCAGGGTGTGGGAGCCGGAACCGGCGCGTGTGTATGTGTGGGAGCGAGGTTCGAAACTGGGGATGGTGGCATGAAAACAATCGATTTACTTGAAACCAGTGTGCGCGAACTGAATCAGTCATTACACGATCAGGCGAACAACTGTGATGAGCGAGAATGGGTGGTGTTGCATCCCATGGGACGGCATGCGGTTGCCTGTGGTCTGAACCAGAACATTAGCGTCGATATTGAAGGTCATGCGGGTTATTACTGTGCCGGAATGAACCAGAAAGCCTCGGTTACCATTCATGGTAATGCCGGCCAGGGCGTAGCGGAAAACATGATGTCCGGTTGTGTGCGCGTCAAAGGTGATGCGTCTCAGTCAGCCGGTGCCACCGGTCATGGCGGTTTGCTGGTCATCGAAGGCAATGCGGCGGCTCGCTGCGGTATTTCCATGAAAGGTGTGGATATTGTGGTCAAGGGGAATGCCGGACACATGAGTGCTTTCATGGGGCAGGCCGGTCGGCTGGTGATTTGCGGTGATGCCGGTGATGCACTGGGGGATTCATTGTACGAAGTGCATATTTACGTCAAAGGCGAAGTGGCTTCGTTGGGAGCGGACTGTATCGAAAAACCGATGCGGGAGGAACACATCGAAGAATTACAGCAGCTGCTGGATCGTGCCGGTGTGGATGAAGATCCAAAGGCTTTTCGTCGCTATGGATCAGGGCGGCAACTTTATCATTTCAAAGTCGATAACGCATCGTCTTACTGATGACAGAACAATGACAGATGATTATGTAAAACCAGGACTGCGAGAATCGGCGACTTTCGATCGGCATACGATCAATGAGATTCAACGTGCTGCGGATACGGGTATTTATGATATTCGCGGCTTCGGTGCCAAACGTAAGCTGCCGCATTTTGATGACCTGCTGTTTCTTGGTGCCAGCATGTCCCGCTATCCTCTGGAAGGCTACCGTGAAAAATGTGCCACCGATGTGGTGCTGGGTGATCGCTTCGCGAGCAAACCCTTGCACTTGGATATTCCGATTACCATCGCCGGTATGAGTTTTGGTTCGCTGTCGGCTCAGGCCAAAGAAGCCCTCGGTCGCGGCGCCTCGGAAGTGGGAACCAGTACCACCACTGGTGATGGAGGTATGACGCCGGAAGAACGCGGTCAGTCGAAAATGCTGGTGTACCAGTACCTGCCTTCCCGTTATGGCATGAACCCGGATGATTTGCGTAAAGCCGATGCCATCGAAATTGTGCTGGGGCAGGGGGCCAAACCCGGTGGTGGCGGCATGTTGCTGGGACAGAAAATTACCGAGCGTGTTGCTGGCATGCGTACCCTGCCGGTAGGCATTGATCAACGTAGCGCCTGTCGTCATCCTGACTGGACCGGTCCGGATGATCTTGCCATCAAGATCGAAGAACTGCGTGAGATTACCGACTGGGAGAAACCGGTGTATATCAAGATTGGTGCTTCACGCACTTATTATGACGTTAAGCTGGCGGTGAAGGCAGGGGCGGATGTCATCGTGCTGGATGGTATGCAAGGTGGTACTGCAGCTACCCAGGAAGTGTTTATCGAACATGTGGGTGTACCTACACTGGCGGCCATACCCCAGGCGGTGCAGGCCCTGAATGAAATGGATATGCACCGCAAGGTACAGTTAATTGTGTCCGGTGGAATTCGTAATGGTGCAGATGTTGCCAAGGCCATGGCACTGGGTGCGGATGCGGTATCCATTGGTACCGCTGCGTTAATTGCACTGGGTTGTAATCATCCTAAGTGGCATGATGATTATATCGCGATTGGCTCAGCAGCCGGTTACTATGATGACTACCATGAAGGCCGTTGTCCGGCAGGTATTTCAACCCAGGACGAGAAATTGTCACAGCGTCTTGATCCGGTAGAAGGTGGGCATCGCCTGGCAAATTTCCTGCGCGTGCTTACCATGGAGGCGCAAACCCTGGCACGGGCCTGTGGCAAATCCCATTTGCATAACCTGGAACCGGAAGACCTGGTGGCACTGAATGTGGAAGCCGCAGCTATGGCCCGTGTGCCACTGGCGGGTACGCAATGGATTCCCGGGATGAGTGGTTACTGATGTCGCTCAGGGGGTTTGCCACACGTTACCCCGGTGTGAACCGCAATGGGCTTTGAGCAGCTCACTGACCTGTTCGGCGGCGTTCAGTAACAGCTCGTGACTAGTATTTTCATGCCCCTGCACGATAAACAGGCACTCATGGCTGTTGCCGGATAACGCTGTCATGGCTGACTGGCGATATTCCATTCGGCATAGCACCCGGTTGTCATCATCGAGATAGGCATACTCATCTGCAGGAACCTGGCGAACCTCATCGCTACCCAGTGGATGAAAACTTTCGTTACCGCAGGTTATATCAAGTCTGACATTGCCCATGATTGACTGCAGGTCATGGGCTCCGATGGACATGCCCGTGGCCAGCGATACAAGGTTATAGATATCCACGGCGGTGCTGATGGAGGCCAGTTCGGATTTTCTTTTGAACTGACCATGCAGGGCGATGGGTGAAGGTGGGAAACGTCGTACTGAGCGGCCAATACGTTCCCGAAGTGTGTAGTATCCGGCGATAGTGTTTTCGATGGCTACAGTATTGTTTCTGGCGAGTGTATAAAGCTGTTCACGTAGTTGCTTGAGTTGCTCAGGGTTGCCGAGATTGTCCAGGTCACGCTCAATCCAGGAAACGGTTTTTAATCCCAGCTTGATGGTTCGGTCGGTTTGTAGAAACTGCATTGAGAATGGCATCCAGTAGTACGATCGTTTGCATCTTGCCACAGTATCGGGTGGGCAAAAACTTAGTGCCGATTTGCACGGCTTACTGGAAGTTTAAAACGGCAGGCAGTCCCTTGCCAACAAAATAGCGTGGTGATACTACTGAGGAGATTACTTGAGTTTGGTAATACCCAGTGCCTTCAGGATGAAGGTTTCATACAGGGCATCGGTATTGCCTTTCTTCATCTTGCGCAGGAAGTATTTTTCAAATCCGATTTTCGCCTGGTGAACCCATTTACCTTTCTTGAACCAGGTGACATTTCTGGGTGGAATCTGCGGCAGGGCGACGAATGCAGCGCCGGTATCACCCATGTCTGCCAGGCAGATTGCATTCCAGGTGGCAGTTGTGACGGGTTGTTCGCCTTTCAGTTCTGCCGCGATGTTATGCACGATGGCGGAGCTCATGGACTCGATCATATAACCGGTTTTCGGTGCGCCGGTGGGAACCGGTGTGGCTTCTACCGGTGGGATGGCGACACATACGCCTGATGAGTAGATGTTCTGGTATTTCGGATTGCGCTGGTATTCGTCGATCATGACGAAGCCACGCGGATTACACAGGCCTTCGACATTGGCAACCGCATCTACGCCTTTGAATGCCGGCAGGATCATGGCGTAGTTGAAAGGTACTTCATGTTCTTTCGCTACTTCACCCTGGGCATTCAGTTCTTCGACGCTCACTTTGCCGTCTTCTACCTTGGTGATTTTTGCGTTGGTGATGGAGTTGATGTGTGCGCCACGGAGGTCGCTTTCCAGCATACCTTTGGAATCACCAACACCGCCCAGACCAAGATGACCGATATAGGGTTCGGAAGTGATGAAAGTAATCGGCACCTTGTTACGAATGCGGCGTTTTCTCAGGTCACAGTCCAGGATGAAAGTGAATTCATAGGCCGGGCCGAAGCAGCTGGCAAAAGGTGCCGCACCAATGACGATTGGGCCCGGGTTTTCCAGGAATTTCTGATAGTCTTCCCAGGCTTTATCCGCATGTTCGGTATTGCAGATAGATGAAGTAAAGCCATCAGGTCCCAGGCCGGGTACTTCTTCGAATGCCAGCCGTGGACCGGTGGTGATAATCAGGTAGTCATAATCGACAACATCGCCATTTTCAACTTGAAGCTTGTTGTTGTCGGCATCGATTTTGGAAACTCGGCCCTGAATGAAGTTAATCTTTTTCTTCTTCAGGACGCCACTCAGAGGAACAGAAATACTTTCGTGGGTTCGCCAGCCGACGGCGACCCAGGGATTGGAAGGTGTGAACTGGAAGTGGTCGCGTTCGTTGATGACGGTGACGTCATGTTTTTTACCGACCATTTCTTTCATTTCGTATGCACAGGGCATGCCACCAACGCCTGCGCCGACAATTACAATATGTGCCATTTTTATTTTCCTCTGTGGTATGTGGAGTTAACGTGTCATACGCAGCATATAACGGGCCAGAAGATACAATGATAATTAAAACAACAGCTTATATTTATTGCATGATTAGCATGCTGGGTAAAACGTTGTTTTTCGTCATGTTATGTCATGACATTTGCGGGTATTGTCAGGGGTTTGACAGACGTAATGGCAGGTTGTTCTGGTTCAGCTTAACATGGAACGAAGAGTGGTTTTAATGAATGGTCACATTGGGGTTCGCGGCACCCTCGCGTAATTCCTCTACGGTGGCATCACGGACTTCCAGTATTTTGACGGAAAACCGGGCAGTTTTACCCGCCAGAGGGTGATTTCCATCGACGGTGAGGCTCTTTTCGTCCACATGGCTGACGATAAAGGTTTTGGATTCACCTTCGTCATTCACCATTTCTACCTGAGCACCAACCTGGCGGTACTGGGGCGGGACGTTGTTGATATCGTCAGTGAAGGTGAGGGAGGGGTCATAATCGCCAAAGCCTTCTTCCGGTGGTACCTCGACGATGACGGTTTCGCCAGTTGTATGGCCTTCCAGAGCTCGTTCGACGCGTTCAATCAGCCCCATATGGGTGGCGCCATGAATGTAGTTTACCGGCAGGTCGACCTGCTCAACCACATTACCGTCTTCGTCGGTAATGCTGTAGGTAAACTGGACATGTTTGTTACGGGTAATGCGCTGCTCGGCCATGGGATTTCCATTGAATTCGTGTGGCCACATTATAACGGAATCCTGCCGGATTGTGGTTAGCCGGTTCCAGAAGAATAACTTGTTATTGTATAATCAGGGCTTATTCCCACAGAGGTTAGACCTATGCAAGCATCATCCTGCAGTAAAGCGGAACCTTTTGCGCTCCAGGTTCTCGGCGATAGCATGTTGCCGGAATTCAAGGATGGCGTGGTTATTGTGGTTGATCCTGAAGGTGTGGTTCGTGATGGCTGCTATGTGGTTGCCCTACATAATGAAGAATACAGCATGCGCCAGTATCGTCACCATGAAGGTAAGCACTACCTGGTGCCGCTGAATGATCTTTATCAAACCGAGGAAATTCCGGGCATCGAGGTGATCAAGGGTGTGGTGATCCAGCAGGCCGGCCGACGGCGCAAGGATCGGCGTTTCTATTGAGGTATTGGCGGTTCGTCAGATTTTTGTTTGACGCAAAGTCGCAAAGGCCGCGAAGTTTTATCGGATATCAGCACAAGATTGATACAGAGACGCAGAAACACGGAGTTGTTTCAAGGTTAAAGTCAGATAAAAAGCCTCTGTGACTCCGTGTCAATCTTTTCAGCTTTTACTATAGAAACCTTTGCGCTCTTCGCGTCTTTGCGTCAAAAATGCTTTTATCCTTTCGGTTCCAGCTGATCTTCCCGCGGTTTTCTGGCGAAGTAGGCTTCAATCAATTCTTCCTCAACTTCGTTTTCGTGCTTGTCATACAGCGGCAGTTCATAATCGAACCAGCCGCGTAAGCCGGTTTTCAGTGAACTGACATTGGTGAAGCCCATTAATTGCATGGTATGTGCCGCCAGGGCGCTACGATTACCGGAACGACAGATAACCACGATTTTACGATCGCGACCTCCGGCCAGTTCAGGCACCGTGTCTTCGTAGTTCCAGTCGCAGGAAGCTTCGAGGATGCCACGAGGGACATTGATGGCGTTTTTCATATGCACCGTGGCATATTCATTGGCTTCGGTGATATCAACAAGCAGGGTGTCGCTATTCTGCTCAAGTTGTTCTTCCAGGTCCCAGGGAAAAATCTCATTTACCTGTGGGAGTACATCTTCAATGAGTTGCTTGAATGTTTTCATGACGGTGTTTATTCGCCTGGCAGTTTGTTGTTTTGTCGAAGTCCCTGTTCCACAGCGATAACCGCTGCTTCAACTCGTGAGTGAACATTCAGTTTTCGAAGTATGGCTTTGACATGGAGTTTAACTGTGCCATCGGAAATACCCAGGTTACGGGCAATGACCTTGTTGCTCTGGCCTTCGGCCAACAGGCACAGTATTTCCATTTCCCTGGGGGTAAGCTCTGAAAACGGGCTGTCTTTGGCAGAGTCGGTATCGTGGATGTCACCCTGGACCATGCGCGCGAGTACGTCAGTGAGTTCCTGGGCGACGACATTTTTTCCCTTGACGATGTCACGTAGGGCACTGACCAGTTCATCTGGTTCCATATCTTTTAATAAATAGCCTTGTGCGCCTTTACGCAAGGCCTCCACCAGGTCCTGTTCTTCGTTGCTGGTCGTGAGCATGACTACCGGAATGTCGATGGATTTCTGTTTTAAGGTTTCCAGGATTTCCAGGCCGCTCATGTCCGGCATGCGTAGATCCAGCAGGATAATATCCGGTTGTTCGGACTCGGCTATCGCCAGCCCTTCGCTGCCTTCGGCAACTGCAGCGATGACCTCGATACCGCGTTGTTCCAGCAGTCCCCGTAGCCCGACTCGAAACAGAGCATGGTCATCGATCATTAATACGCGCATGGTCATTATTGAATTCCTGAGAGTCGATCCAGAGGGCTTTCGTTGGTTTCGTTGGTATACATAAAAGTAAGCTCTATGCGCGTACCTTCATCCGGTTCGCTTTCAATTCGTAACTTGCCGCCAAGATGACGTGCACGTTCCTGCATAATTGTCAGTCCAAGATGCTCTCCCGGGTGTTCACTGGAGGAGGGCATGTCGAAGCCCACACCATCATTTTCTACCAGGACCTGGTGGTTGCCGTTGGCATTGTTGCGTAGCAATACTCGCACATGGTTGGCGTTGCTGTGTTTGCGAATATTGTTAATGGCTTCCTGGACGATGCGGAATATGTGCATTTCCATGTTGGGGGGAAGGTTAGGTTCCAGCCATTCTTTCTGGAATAGTACATGAATCCCCGATTCTTTTCTGAAGCGCGACAGGAGCTTTTCGATGGCGGGTACCAGGCCTTGTGAATTGATGGGGGTACGGCAATGGGCGATCAGTTCACGTAAGTCCTTATAGGCTTCGTCCAGGCTGTTCTCTACCTGTTCGATACCTCGAATGGCCTGGAACTCTGAGGTGGGTTGCAGATTTTCATCCAGTACGCGTACCTGGAAGCGCAAGCTGGCGAGTGTCTGCGCCAGTGAATCATGTAGTTCATTGGCAATCAGATTGCGTTCCTGCACAATGATTTCGCGTCGAGACTCCTGGTCCTGGCGAGTTTTTTCTATGGCCATACCCAGGTGTCGTCCAATGGTGGAAAGCAGCTGCTCGAATTCCTCAACGTTCACGAATCTCAGTATTGCCAGTTCCAGCATGAAAAATCCCAGGGTTCTGCTCTGGTAGTGTAACGGTACTATCAGGCAGGTGTTGCGCGCATTGATGCGTGGGATTTCGGATACCGGGCCGTAGTCATGGTTGTCATAGATAATGTGGCGATACTTGAGCATGTCGGCGAATTCCGGGTCCAGGTGAAATTGCTTGTATTGCTCGTAGTGCTTGGCTTCAATGCCGGCGCTGGCGACATATTCAATCTGCTGCTGTTGGGTAACCAGCCAGACCGAAACCGATTCCGCTTGCAACGCCGCCTGGATGGATTCACAGAACCGGTTCAGCAGTTCCCGGAGTTCGCGGCAGGTGTTAATGGAAGCGGCAATGTTATACAGGATTTTCTGCGACTGGGTTGCCTGGTAAAGCTGGGCATCCTGCTTTTTGTGGCCAATGCTGGTGAGATAACTGACCAGCACCAGGGTCAGTAGCAACAGGGCAATCTGGGATGCCCAGGCTTCGGGCTGGTAGCGAACCGTGACACTTATCCAGTAGCTGTTAAATGCAATCAGGATTAACAGCGCCGCCAGCAGATAAACACAGAAATGTTTACTGCGTATCAAGTCTTTAAATCGATTGAGCAGCGGCTGAGATGTCATACCGATTTATTGTTCCTGCAGTGGCTTGTAGTTGGCATCGTTGGGATTGAGGAAAATAAACTGGGGTTTACCCGGTTCAATTTCCACGTAATCGATGGTTGTGCCTTCGAGGACGTCGATTGATTCTTCTGAAACGATAATCTCGATGCCTTCGGACTGGTAACTGGTATCGCCTTCGTTGATATCGTCAAAGCCCATGCCGTAGTGAATGCTGCCGTCGTCCTGTTTAGTGCCGGCTATGCGTAGTGGCAGGCCTTCGAGATTGCTTTCCTTGGCGGAATGGCGAATCTGTTTAGCGGCTTCGGTTGTAACATTGATCATGTGTTATCTCCATGGTTTTTCCTGGTACGGCGAATATGTGCGATGAAATTCCGCGCCCAGTGATAGTTGTCTGTGTCTCGTAAATGTGAATAACAGGCCAGCATATTGTTAATGACAATGCCGTCATGCTTGCCATCGATTCCGGTGCCTCGTTCCATGCTATAAGCATACCGTAAATCCGGATCAAGATTGACCAGCCTGGAGTAATGGAACTCGTGACCGGCGATTACCGCATTATCGCTATCGCTGCTATGCCACGGGTGTTGCTCCGTCGGCCGGATTATAATATAACCGCGTCCCTGGGGTTTGCTCTCCATAACCGTGTCGCCAGGTATGGCTCCCACCATCTGGCAGGTTTTACCCTGCCATTCCAGCTGGCGGCTGAGATACATCAGGCCACCGCATTCGGCATACACCGGCAGGCCGTCCTGTACCGCCTGGCGAATGGATGCACGCATACCAGAATTGTCTTCCAGTTGCTGCATGCGTGATTCAGGAAAACCACCGCCGATAAACAGGCCATCCAGTTGCGGCAGGTGATCCTCTGTAATCGTATCCACGGGTACAATGTCGGCGCCGGCCTGTTCCAGTGCGTGGAGGTCGCCGGGATAATAAAAGCCAAAAGCTTCGTTTTTGACGACGCCTATGCGCAGCTTGTCTGCACTGAGGTCCTGGCTTAATGGCTGGCATTCAACCGGGCAGGGTGCTGGTGTCGCCGCTATTTGCCGAATTAAATCGATGTCGACCTGCCCGGCGATGTAATTGCCGATGCTGCGGATTTTTTTATCCGCATAACCGTCTTCATTACTGGGGATCAGGCCCAGGTGGCGTTCTTCGATTTCCAGCTCCGGCTTTCTGTACACCGAACCAATGACGCGGACATCGGTGTAGTGTTCAATCACCTGGCGGAGTTTGGATTCATGCCGTTTACCACCTAACTGGTTAAGAATCACACCGGCGATGTGTATATGGGGATCGAAGGCCTGGTACCCAAGAATCAATGGTGCAATGCCGCGGGTCATGCCGCGCGCGTCGATAACCAGCACCACCGGTGCGCCGAGTAAGGAGGCGAGGGCAGCATTGGAATTGCTGCCGTCAAGGTCGAGGCCGTCATACAGGCCTTTATTACCCTCGATGATGGAGATATCCGCATCCTGCGAGTGACATGCCAGGGTGCTCATGATTTCCGCTTTCGGCATGGTGTAGAAATCGAGATTGTAGCAGTCGCGTCCACTGGCCATTCCCAGCCACATGGGGTCAATATAATCCGGGCCTTTTTTATACGGCTGTACCCGGCTATCTCTGGACAGGGCAGCGCACAGGCCAATACTAACCGTGGTTTTGCCTGAGGATTTGTGAGCAGCTGATATGAGAATTCTGGGACATGAATTCATTGACTCACCTTGAAATGAAAAACGGCCCGGAATGGCTTCCGAGCCGTAAATGTAAAGCTAAGCCTGTTGCTGGTAAAAAATCCTGCTGATTTAATCGGCCTTGTGGTGAGGGTCGGCAACATCATCTGACAGGCTTTCTGGAACAATCGCCAGGGCTTTGATTCCCACTGTTACCAGTGCGAAAGCGACAGCCACACCACCCAGGCCGAGCAGGATTTCTGGCAGACTGGGTGCATAGTGGGCTGTCATGCCATCATTGAAACCGGATTCCAGGACTTCCTTACCAGGGAACATTTCCAGCGGATAGGCCTGGCCACCAATAATGATGGTGTACATTTGTGCCAGTCCGCCCAGTATGACCAGGAGGCAGATCGCCACCAGGGTTTTTCGGCTGTTCTTGAACTTGGGTGCATAGATTAATGCCAGCGGCAACAGGCTGCCCAGCAGGATCTGGCCAATCCAGAAAATGCCGGAATACACTTCACCGCCATGGTCTCCCAGTAGCATGAAGGATTCAAAGCCGTGATGTTCGGTTTCATAAAGATTGGTCAGGTGATAAACGATTACGAAGTAGAGTACTGCAGCAACAAATACACCCAGCAAATTACGCAGGCGATTCAGAACCACATCACCCAGAGGACGTTCAGACCAGTTGTAGGTCGCCATCAGCACCAGAATGAAAATCGCCAGGCCGAAGGAGAATGACATGATGACGAACATGGGGGCCAGCAGAGCCATGTCATATCCGGAACGTGCTACCAGGAAGCCAAAGATAGCACCGGTACCAGTGGTCAGGATCAGACGCCAGACAAAGGCGAAGAAACCGGCGGTACGGGTGTGGGCCTTCATGGTTCGATCCAGCATGAACCACAGATACACCCCGGTGAAAACGAAGAAGCCGTTATACAGGATAATGTTCCAGGCAAAGATGGACTTGAAGTTGTAATAGGTCATGGCGATGATCAGGCGATCGGGGCGACCCAGGTCCAGTACCAGGATCATCAGGCCACCAGCGAGCAATGAAACCGCCAGCAGGGCAGAAAGTGGTGCCATTGGTTTGTAGATCTTCTTGTTGAAGACCGAAGAGATTGACGCCACGTTGAGCGCGCCGGAGGCGGCTACGATCAGGAATACCGCGAATACGTGCGGGGTTCCCCAGATGACCATGTTGCTCATGCCGGTTACCCAGTGACCGTTGTGCTCCATATAATAGGCGGAGACCAGTCCGGCCAGGATGAACGCGCCGAGCAGGGCGATCAGCCCTACGTAGCCCATGTTATTACCTTCAATTTCACGAAAACGTAGTGTGTTCATAGTCGTTTTTTTAGATACCTTGGTAACGGACACCTGTATTCAGGTTCAGGTCAGAACGGATCTGGTTGCCGCCGTGTTTTTGCAGTTCTTTGGAAATCTCGCTGTTCGGGTCCTTGATGTCACCGAAGATCATGGCGTTGTGATTTTCAGCGGAACAGGCTTCAACACAAGCGGGTGTGCCGCCTTCATCTACGCGTTGAACACAGAAGGTGCAGGATTCGACGGTGCCTTTACCGCGAGGGGCATAGGCTTTCTGGTCGGTGACGTCTTCATGTTCAAAAGAGCGAGCTTTATAGGGGCAGGCCATCATGCAGTAACGGCAACCGATACAGATGTGGCGATCGACCAGGACAATACCGTCTTCACGCTTAAAGGAATCGCCGGTCGGGCATACGTCAACACAGGGCGGATGTTCGCAATGCTGGCACATCATCGGTAGTGAAGTGACGTGGCCGGTAGTGGTGTCGCGTAATTTGACTTTGCGGATCCAGACCGGATCTTTTTCGGGGCCAAAGTGCTGTTTCAGACCGTTTTCCCTGTTACAGGCGCTGACGCAGGCATCACAGCCGCTGGCACATTTGCTGGTATCGATCAGCATGCCCCAGCGAACCTGGCTGGTAACTGCTTGATCGGCAGGTCTGGCATTGCCTACCTGGTGCAGAAAAATGCCAGGTGCCACACTCAGCGCGGCGAACGTAGTGGCAGATTTTTCTACAAAGCTGCGACGTGATTTATTGATTGTATCATCGCTCATTTTTTTGACTCTTTGGCTGTTGTTTCAGCATAGTGAGGGAATGATGCCGGATTCAAATCAGATGCCTGGTTATCCTCTGCTGGTTGTGGCTGATCCGCATGGCACTGGAAGCAGTCAATGTTAACACTGGCATACCTGTGGCAACTGCTGCAAAAATGCTTGGGGTTACCATAATGCACAGTCTTGTCTGCGGGGCCATGGCAGTTAATACATTCTTTCAGGCTGTATTGTTTGGTACGGATACCCTGATGCATGGTCTGGTCGCGTTTATGCAGAAGATACTCGAAGTGATGGGCGGTTTTATGTTCGTCATCACCCGGAATCGAGCATTTATCCCCACGCGGTTTAGGTGGGTGGGGAATGGTAACATCTGCAAGAATATTCATGGATGCAGTAAGCACTACTGCACCCAGAATAAGTTTTACGCTATGCATGAGTCTCATTGAGAATTGCATCTAGTTCTCCTGGCTTACTCACCCATACCCATGTCGATATAACCGGTAGGACATACATCGGCACAGATGTGGCAACCGATACATTTGTTGTAATCGGTGTCTACATAACGACCGGTTGTATGCTGGTCTTTCTTAACCTTGAATACAGCGTCCTGTGGGCAGAAGATAACGCAGTTGTCACATTCGAAGCACATACCGCAGCTCATGCAGCGACCGGCTTCAGCAACTGCTTTTTCTTCTGGCAGGCCGATCATACGTTCATGGTAATGTCCCAGAACTTCGTCGGAAGTCGGTACGTCTTCGTCGCGATCGTTACGTGAGACGTAGGGGAAATGTCCCAGGAACATCTTGTCGGTAGAAATGATTTCCTGATGTGAACGGTCTTCAAAGTTGTGAACCGCAAAGTCCTTGAAGCAGGTGCCGCGTTGCTGATCTTCTTCCAGGCCTTTGTCGGCAAAGGTGTCAGGCGTCATTTCAGCTTCATTCAGCTTGTTCAGCAGGCTGAAGTGGTGCACGTCGACTTTAGGGCGTTTCTTCTGTTCTTCCTGGTTGACGTAGTGAGCGATAGACTCGGCAGCAACCGAGCCCTGGCCGATCGCAGTTGTCAGCAGGTGAGGACGAACGATGTCGCCACAGACGAAGTGACCGGCTTTACCGGGTACCTGGTAGAAGCTATCGGAATCGATGAAGGCGCGACCGTTATCGTAATCTTCATTACCAATCAGGTCACCATACTGACCAATGGCAGAAACAATCAGGTCACATTCAACGACGTATTCCTTGCCGCCCTCAACCAGTACTGGCATGTTGTTTTCGAACTTACAGTCAGCCAGTTTCAGTGCAGTTGCACGACCTTCGTCATTGCGAATGATTTCGATGGGCATGACTTCGTTCATGATGGTGACACCTTCTTTGATGGCGTCATTCACTTCATGCTCTGCTGCTGTCATGTCTTCACGTTTGAACAGTGCAGTCAGGGTAACGTTGGCACAGGGAGTCTTGGCGGAGTCGTCGATTTCGCCATGGGCAATGCGACCTTCAATAACTTCTTCTGGTGCTTCGTTGTAGTCTTTCAGGGTACCGATACGACGGGACACTGAGACAACGTCGATAGAGGTATCACCACCACCCACGCATACAACCTTGTTGGCGGTGTATTTCATGTTGCCGGTGTTGAACTGTTCCAGAAATTTAACCGCGCTAACACAGTTTGGTGTTTCGTCGAAACCTTCCAGTGGCAGAGAACGACCGTTCCAGCAACCTACGGCCCATAAAACCGCATCGTATTCTTTTTCCAGGTCAGCAACCGCTACGTCTTTGCCGACGCGGGTGCCCATTTTGGTTTCCACGCCGCCCATGTTCAGGATACGGTTACATTCGTGATCCAGTTTGTTACGTGGCAGACGATAGCCAGGAATACCGTAGCGCATCATGCCGCCGAGTTCGGCGCGTTCTTCAAAAATTGTGCTGCCGATGCCCATCTTACGCAGATGATAAGCGGCAGACATGCCAGCAGGACCACCACCGATGATGGCGACCTTTTTATTACCCAGTGCAGGCAGGTCGGCGAAGGCATAGTTGCTGTCAAATGCGCTGTCACCAATGTACTGTTCAACTGAGTTGATACCAACGAAACCGTCAACATCGTTACGGTTACAGCCGGTTTGACATGGTGCGGGGCAGACGCGACCCATCATGGCAGGGAACGGGTTGGCAGCAGTGGACCGCTGGAAGGCATATTCTTCTTTGGTCATGCCTTCAGGCGGTGTTTCGATACCACGGATAATATCCAGCCAGCCGCGAATATCTTCACCAGAAGGACAGCTACCCTGACAGGGTGGTGTACGGTGTACATAAGTCGGGCATTTATAGGATGTATCCTGCACGAAAATTTTGTCGTGCATGCTGTCCCATTCGTGGTCGCCTTCTTCAAAGCGACGGAACGTCAGATCTTTCTTCATGTCTTCGCTGGAGGTTGCCATGCCTGTTCTCCTGTTTATAAACCTTAAGGTTAAAACGTGTTACGTAGTAAGTTAATCTTCTGCCTCATCATCGTCATCAGTATTCTGACCTTCGAGGATGATGGCGTTGCTCACCAGCTGGTGAACACTGACTATCTGGTCCATGGTAAAGCCGTAGTAGGGCAGTACCTTGGTAAACTGGCTCTTACAGATGGCGCAGATTGCCGCCATGTGTGTGACACCGTTATTCTTGACGACATTGTTCAGTGCTGTGGCTCTGGGTAAGGCACCTTTGACTCGGATTTCCATCAGGTCGTCCGTTAAAAGACCGCCACCACCACCGCAGCAGAAGGTTTCGTCATGGATGGTTCCCTGTTCCATATCAACATAGTTGTTACACACTGCCTTAATAACTGCGCGCGGGATCTTGAACTGACCGCCTGGCTCTGGACCCATGCCGGAGGCGCGGGCAACATTACAGGAATCATGGAAAGTCAGCGTCATGTCATCATTCAGTGATTTGTCGATGTTCAGTAAGCCACGGTCCAGGGCATCCTTGGTGAATTCACAGATATGCTGTGGCACCGGGTAGTTGGGATCCAGGAAATCAAAAGGACCGGCCAGGGTGTTCAGGAAGCTGTAACCGACGCGCCAGGCGTGACCGCATTCGCCGTAAATAATGCGTTTAACACCCAGTTCTTCAGCCGCTTCACGGATACGCATGGAAATCCGCTGCATGTTTTCATAGCTGCCGATAAACAGGCCGAAGTTGGCTGCTTCAGAGGCTTTTGAGCTTAGTGTCCAGTTAGTGCCAGTGGCATGGAAGACCTTGGCATAACCAATCAGGCCGTCGATATGCGGCTCAGCGAAGAAGTCGGCGGAAGGTGTGACTACCAGTACATCGGCGCCTTTTTTATCCAGCGGGAATTTAACCTGTACGCCGATATCTTCTTCGACATCTTCTTCCAGGCCTTCGAGAACGTCTGCCAGAGCACGTTCGGGAAGACCCAGGTTATTACCAATGGTGAATACCTTGCTAATGATTTCGTTGGAGTATTTCTGACCTTTACCGATATGCGCAAGAATTTCACGTGCTGCCATGGTGACTTCGGCGGTATCGATACCATAGGGGCAGAATACCGAGCAGCGACGACATTCAGAGCACTGGTGATAATAGCTATACCAGTCGTTGACGACGTCTTCGGTCAGATCAACGGCACCCACCAGTTTGGGGAAGAATTTTCCCGCCAGGGTGAAGTAACGGCGATAAACTTTACGTAGCAGGTCCTGGCGCGCAACCGGCATGTTCTTGGCGTCCTGTGTGCCAAGGAAGTAATGACATTTGTCGGTACAGGCGCCACATTTGACGCAGGAGTCCATGAATACCCGTAGACCACGATAGAGGTTCAGCAGGTCGCCCATCTTGTCGAGGGCTTTTTCTTTCCAGCCATCAACCAGTATATATTTGGGGTTTTCACCCTCTACCACGACTTTTTTTCCGGGGTAGTGCAGGGCTTCCTGGAATTCCGGCTTCGCCAAGAAAGGTGACAGGTGTTCCATCACGCCTTCACGGGGAAGCGGCACTACAGGATATTCTTTTAATTCTGGTACTTCGTAATCAGCCACGTTGGACTCCTGACAATATGCTGGTCAAGCCAATTAACTACTGCGGGTTTTATCGAGCTCTTCAGCCCAGGCGGCAATATGACGTTGCTCGCGTGGGTTGTCGACCTGATTGCGCGTGGGAGAGAAAAATACTCCCGGGATATGCAGTAATTTGCTAAACGGAAGCACGAGACCCAGTACTGCAACAAAGAACAGATGTACCAGTATGGTGGTAGTCTGTGGCAGTTCCTGGAAATCGAAGCTCAGCATACCGAGCATAAAGGCTTTAACCTGGATAATATCGGTATGCACTACAAAACTGGTCATCAGGCCGCTAAAGGCAATGGTCATAATCAAAATCAGCATCAGGTAGTCTGAGGGTGCCGAGATGTAACGAACTCGGGCAACAAAGATGCGACGCACCAGCAAGCCGGCCAGGCCGATAAGCATGGTGATACCGGCGTACTTGCCGAAGCTTTGTACCACTTCCAGGCTAACCAGGGGCATCAGGAAACCAAAAGTACCTTCCGGGTCGATGACATAACGCAGATGACGCAGGAAAGCCAGGGCCAGAGATACGTGGAACATCCAGCCGAAAATCCATGTCCATTTGGTGGCACGGAACAGGGCAGCAAAGAGGACCACCTCTTTGGCCATACGAATGACAACACCGGTTCGGGTTTTAGGCGCCGGAGTGGTCGGAATTTTTAATGGTGCAGGTGTCTTGCTGTACTGTACAACCTTATAAGCAATGCCCAGAATCATCACCAGGGTAGCTATAAGTAACAATATCGCATAAAGAGTCGACATCAAGATGTACTCCGCACTAAGCAGTCAAAAATAAAGGTTTATATTTCAGGAGGGGCGGTGTGCCCCTCCTGAATGCGTGTGGTTGATTAAACGCAACCAGTAGGCTTGGGCAGGCCAGCGTATTTACAGGCCTGTTTACCTGGGCCGTAAGGGAACAGCTCATACAGGTATTTGCTGTTGCCTTTTTCTTTACCCAGTTTTTTACCAATTGCTTTGGTCAGTACACGTACAGCTGGGGCAATCTGGTATTCGTCATAGTATTCACGCAGGAAGTTGATAACTTCCCAGTGGTTTTCAGTCAGTTCCTGGTCTTCCAGTTTGGCCATAACTGTAGCAACTTCTGGCTCCCAGTCGTTCAAATTAGCCAGGTAACCTTCTTCATCAGTTTCGAGTGATTTACCGTTTACTTCGATAGGCATGTTGTTTCTCCTAATTAAGCTTGCAAAATGATTTATAACCAAGCCTGAAAATTGTCATGCTCAGTAGTCAGATCGACGAAACCGTCATAATCGATAACTTTGATGCCATCAATTACCTGGTCTTCGGTCATCCCACGAGCAGCCAGATCTGGGCCGAGCACGTAGAATGTGATGCCCTCCATTGCTTTAGAAACTTTGTCTGACGCCGAAGTGTTTTTCAAAGCTCCAAATACTCCATCTTCTATCAATAAAACTGAGGCTCCACTCTTTGCCATATCAAGACAGGTATTCAGAGTGTTACGCTCAAATGGTGATTTGTTAACTGTATGCAGCATTGCCATAGCTTGTCTCCTCAGAAGCTCATTACAACATCTTGCTCATCCATCAGATCAGCAATTTGTGCACGACTCATTACTTCAACCTCGACGAGCAGGTCGTCTTCGGTCAGGCCGCGTTCTTCCAGGCTTTCTTTATCGACATACAGCTTTTCAATATCGTAGCCTTCCAGCGCACGATAGGTTGGCGAAAAGTTTTTCATGCCAATGCCATCAGTATTCTGGCCTTTCTTGATCTGGTATACACCATCATCAGAAAAAACCAGGCTTACGTCCTGATCAAATGCCGCTGTGATCAGTACAACTTCCAGTGATTCAAGCGCGTAAATCGTACCGTAAGGGGCTTTGCGATTTACAAACATGAATTTCTTTACCGGACCTTCTACTTCATCTTCCCAAGGTTCAGCCATTTTTTAACCCTTAAAATCAGTCGCCAAAAGTCAGCAGCCGATCACATTCGATACCGGCTTCCACCAACTGCCCCAGTCCGGAGATCCGGAATACAGGAGCAATATTATCCGCACGTTTACCCTGGCGATCTGCTTCGCTCTTGTCGAGCAGGCTGCGACGCTGGGCAGCAGCGATACACACCACCATGTCGATGTTGTGTTCTTCTGCCAGTTTTACCCAGTTAACGGTAATGTTGCGGTCGTCCTGCGGAGGTACCGCAAGGTCGGTCGCATTATTAACGCCATCGTTATAGAAAAAGATGCGGAATATTTCATGACCCTTGGCAATTGCAGCCTTGGCGAACTGATACGCTGTATCAGTCGCCTGGTGCGTGTAAGGGCCTTCAGTAATCAATAAGCCATACTTCATGTTTAATCCCCTTAGAAGCGGATGTGGGTTGAAGCATTCAGGCTGTTACGAGCACCGCGCCAGTTATCGATATGATACTTGGTGAACGGCAGGCCGGTAACTTCGAAGAAACGAGGCCAGCCGATACGCTCAACCCACTCGCCAACACGTTCCCAATCGCGAGCGTCTTCCTTGTAGCATTTCAGGATACGCTTAACGATAGCTGTCGCTTCGGGCCAACGTGGTGGGTTGTTTGGAATACCGGAAGCAACCAGTTTCTGGAATGTGGGTTTGCCACGTGCATTGGAGTGGTTACCGCCAACCCAGATGGCCAGTTTAGAGTGCTCTGCATCGTTGATCTGCATTGGAGGGCAGGGTGGGAAGCACGCGCCGCAGCAGATACATTTCTTTTCATCAACTTCCAGAGAAGGTTTGCCGTCAACCAGTGCGGGACGAATCGCAGCAACCGGGCAACGAGACACAACAGAAGGACGTTCACAGATGTTGGATACCAGGCTGTGGTCGATCTTTGGTGGCTTGGTGTGCTGTACGTTGATAGCGATATCACCCTGGCCACCACAGTTGATCTGGCAGCAGGAAGTCGTCATATGTACACGGTTAGGCATGTTCCAGGCTTTGAATTCGCCGATCAGCTCGTCCATCATGGATTTAACCACGCCGGATGCGTCTGTACCGGGGATGTCGCAGTGCAGCCAGCCCTGTGTATGAGACAGGCTGGTTACTGAGTTACGCGTACCGCCAACGATGAAACCTTCATCTTCCAGCGCCTTGATCAGGGGCTGTACCTTGGCTTCGTCATCAACGATGAATTCTATGTTGGAGCGAATCGTGAAACGGATGTAACCGTCAGCGAATTCATCACCAATCTTGGTCAGTTTACGCAGTGTATAAAGATCCAGGATACGCTGGGTGCCGGCCTTGATGGTCCATACCTGCTCACCGTTGATTGCAACGTGGCGCAGTACACCAGGTTGTGGGTCATCATGATATTTCCATAGACCAAAGTTACGACGCATTGCTGGATGCATGTACTGGAATCCGTCAGGACAACCGGATTCAATGGGCGGACGCATATCTGCTGCTGCCATGTCTATTTCCTCAACTTATATAGGGTTAACTTGATAAAAATGTGGGGCAATAACGCCCCACGGTTCTAACTGCTAAGGTATTAAGCGTTAGCGGCGGCTTCTTCAGCCTTGCGCTCGAACCATTTAACTGCCTCTTCATCCCAGCCATCCATACGGACATAGGAACTCTGGCGTGGGCTGCTTACCATGTTAGGATCAACTTCGATGCCGATACCTTCCAGGAAGTTAACCAGACCAATACGTTCGATCATTTCTCCACAACGTTCGTGTTCCAGACCATTTTCTGCCCAGAAATCGATGATTTCTTCAGCCATTTCAACCATGCTTTCGTAATCTTCTTCGGTTTCCAGTTTCTTGAATGGAACAACCACGGTACCCATCAGGTCACCAATTTTCAGAGTACGTTTACCACCGATCAGGATGGTTACGCCCTTGTCGTCGCCCGGGTGCAGTGCTTTAGGCAGAACGTTCAGGCAGTGCATGCAACGTACACAATTGCGGTTGTCAACGATGATTTCATCGTTGTCGCTCAGAGACAGAGCCTGAGTCGGGCAACGGGTAACGACGTTATCGATGATGTACTGACGGCCTTTGGTTTCCAGGTAACCCTTGAATGCTTCCTGGTCAACCTTCATGTCGTCACGCCATGTACCGATAACAGCGAAGTCAGATCGTTCGATAGCGTTCTGGCAGTCGTTGGGGCAACCCGATACCTTGAATTTGAACTTGTAGGGCAGGGCAGGACGATGAACGTCATCGGTGAAGTTGTTCACCAGCCAGCGCTGAATCGCGTGCTCATTGGCATTGGACATTTCGCAACGTGCAGAACCAACACAGGACATTGCAGTACGTACACATGGGCCGGCACCACCAAGGTCCCAGCCGTAGTCGTTGATTTCGTCGAAGAAATGCTGAGTACCATCAGTCGTAGTACCGATGAACATGATGTTACCGGTCTGACCGTGGAATGTGACCAGGCCTGAACCGTGTTTTTCCCAGCTGTCAGCCAGCTGGTTCAGCATATCGGTGGTGTAGTAGTTGCCTGGGGTAGGCTGTACACGCAGTGTGTGGAATTCTTTGGACTCAGGGAAGGCTTTAGCAACTTCAGAGAAACGTGGGATGATGCCGCCGCCATATCCGAATACAGATACGGTACCGCCTTTCCAGTAACCCTTACGTGTTTCATAAGAGTGCTCTAACTGACCCAGCAGTGAGCTGGCCATATCGTTGATGAATTGACTCTCGTGGTTGTCACGCAGTCTTTTGATGCCGGAAATGAAGCTTGGCCAAGGGCCATCTTCCAGTACATCCAGCATAGGGGTTTCATAGATCTTGTTAGCAGCCATGGCGATCTCCGTTTTAGGGATGACAGGTTTATTATCCTGGGGTGGGTAAAACCCTGAATCCCCTTGGGTAATTACAACAATGTATGACCGAAGCCATACCCTGATAAAGTTATGTTAAAAGCCAATATCGAGTTTTCAATATCGGCTCCCATATACGTGCCGCTAGTCTATTGCTAGAAACCGAAGGAGAATATCCTACCCATGGGAGAGTGGGGTATATTCCTGCTATCCCAAAAGGGATAGACGGCGTATCGGAAAAACAAAAACAATGATTTGGCACACTTAAATTTGGGCCCAATACTATAGCACCAAAGTTTATTAAGCGTCATATAAAATAGAATTATTTCGAGCCCACGTAGATAATCTCTACATAAAGTTTGATGACGCTTGAATATTGAAGTTCGTCCCTGATTATTACAACTTGCTGAATTTCAGGGCTGGGAGCGGATTAGCTCAGCTTGTATCCGGTATCATTCAGCTAGCAGTACTTGTATTCGTCACTTGCGGCACAATTAATTAGTCACAGCTAATATTTCTGGGTACCTTTTTATATATATGTGTGCAGATTTTTCACCCTTTGATCCCGACAACCAGGCCGCCTACCGGGAATGGCGTGCGTCCAAGCTGGATAGCTATCCTGCTAGTGCCAGTGACTTATGTGTCAGTTTATCGGGGGTGGCATTATCCCCGGATGAGCTGGCGCAGTTGTCACAGCAGTTGCGTAAAACCGGTATGGCCATCTACCGTCTACCTTCAGAGGTTGCTGTGGATAAATCGTTCGTGCGTGGGCTGGGACAGGATTTCGGTTTGCAGCATCTGGATGGCAATCTGTGTGCCGATGATGATGGCATTACCTCTCTGCAGGTGATGGAGTCGGGGCGCAAAGGAGGCTACATCCCCTACAGTAACCGCCCCCTGACCTGGCACACGGATGGTTACTACAATGACGCTGCCCACCAGATTCATGCCGTGATTCTGCATTGTGTGCGTCCCGCCGCCAGCGGGGGCGAAAACCTGCTGATGGATCATGAGATGGCTTATTTGCAGTTGCGGGACGAATCGCCAGCGCTGGTGAAAGCCTTGATGCAGGTAGACGCCATGACCATTCCCCCGAATGTGGAGCAAGGAGAAACTGTCAGGGGCGAGGTAACCGGGCCGGTGTTTTCCATCGATGTTGCCGGTAGGTTGCATATGCGTTATTCAGCCCGGACGCGCAATATCCAGTGGCACCTGGATGCTGCTACCCAGGACGCCATGGCTATGCTGCAATCGCTGATGAGCGACAATAACCCCTATGTTTTTAGGTACCGACTCGATGCCGGCGAAGGTATACTATCGGCAAACGTACTGCATAACCGCACCGGTTTTGAAGACCAGCCGGATACGCCGGGTCGGTTACTCTACCGGGCGCGTTATTACGATCTAATCCAGACAACCTAGAATTAATAATCATTATGCTTTATTTAAGTGAAGTCCTGATGCAGGAGCATGAATTAACCGCATTTGACGATCTGGTCGAAGTACTGAAACAACGGGCTCGTAAAGGCGAGATGTTTTTTCAGATTGATGTGAGACCACCGTTCCAGGATACCCCCAATGACTGGGAAACCCGCCTGGAAGCTGCATTCACATCGCCAAATCGTTAGTAAGCTTTTGAAAATCATAGATTTTATTGAGGTGAGCCGTGCTTTGGGAAGAAACTAAACCCGAACAATTTGTGGTCCCGGATGACATTCTGGATCTGTCGTTCAAGATTGACTGTCCCAAGATCGCACTGGATCATGCGGAAGACCTGTCAGCGGCGTTGCATCAGGCATTACCCTGGTTTGGCGAAGAAGACGCCGCCGGGCTGCACCTGATTCATGGTGCCTCCACCGGTAATGGCTGGCAACGGCCAGATGCCGGCTCCGGTGAAGATTTTATCTACCTGTCCAAACGTCGCGCCAGAATGCAGCTGCGGGTTCCCAAAGAGCGCATCGACGACAGCCGTGAACTCACCGGCCAGACCCTGCAGGTAGGTGAATACCGGATTATCGTCGGCACAGCGGAAACCAAACCGCTCACCAACATCGGTACCATCTTCTCACGTTATATTCGCCTGTTACCCGATGAAGCCGAGGAAGATTTCATGCAGCGCATGCTGGAACAGCTCAGGGATATGAATATTCAGGTGAAAAAAATGATGTGTGGTATCGGGCATCAATTCCAGCTCCAGGAAGGGCTGGTGGAAACTGTCAGCCTGATGCTGGCGGATCTGGAGCCCCAGGAATCAGTCAGGTTACAGCAAAAAGGCCTGGGTGATGACCAGAAACGGGGTTTTGGCCTGTTTATCCCCCACAAAGGCATAAAACCGGTAGGTAACATGGAAGACCAGAGCCACTTTAGCGGAACCTGATATAACCCCAATGGGATAAGTGACAAGCCTGTCATTTTATGGTTAAGTATTCGCCCTGAAATTTCATCGTTTTTTAACTTAATATGAGATCGAGGCGAAAATAAATGGGACATCTTGATTCTGTTGAAAGAACCAACAATGGTTATCTGGTCAACTCCAATGACTGGAACGAAGATATAGCAAAAGAAATCTTTGCCGAAGAAGGCATAGACCCCACCCAGGAACACTGGGATGTGGTTAAATTCGTACGCGAAGAAACCCTGGCAGGTGATGAGCCGAACGAACGTAGCATTATGAAGGCGATGGGTAAAATCTGGGGCCGCAAGGTCTCTTCCAAGGAAATGTACGAAATGTTCCCTGGAATGCCTTCCAAGCAGGGCCTGAAAATTGGCGGTTGCCCACAAAGCACCCGTAAAGGCGGCTACTAAACAGGAATAATGCCTCTATTCCCATTGGGGTAGAGGCAATTTCAGTCATCAGGGGCTATAATTCGCCAAACTGATACTGACCGGACCAACACGAATTTACGAGGTGGAGCCAATGAGCGACAGACATACACTGATCAAAGAACTGATCGAAATGCAGAAGAAGTTTATTGAAGAAGAACACAAAAACGGTTTTGATTCAAAAAACTACTTCAACCCAGAGTCCGGTCATGCACTGGATGGCTATCGTGAAACTTTTCGCGACAAGGCTATGGAACTGGTTGATGCAGCCCATGCTGACAAGGGTTCCAAGCGCTAAGTTTTTATCAGCGCTATCTCAGAAAAAGCCGCAAACTGCGGCTTTTTTTGTGTCCGTAGTAGTATGGCTCTCGGGTGCATTACCTGAAAGGAGTGGTTGTTTAATTCTTTGAAAAGCAAAAGAAAACGCAAATGAACGCCAATAAACGCGAATGGTTTTATAGCCAGGGTTTTCTTATAAGTGACAGATAATATCTGATAGATGAAGGTCCATCCGAGTTCATGCGGACAGCGCACTCTAATCGAACTCGTGGGTGAAGATATTCGCTCTTACAACTCTGAAATAATTGCGTGCATTCGCGTTCATTTGCGTTTTCTTTTGCTTTTAATCAGGCTTATAAGCATTATTCTACCAGGTCCCCGGCTGCCTCTGTCAGACGTCCGCCCACATGCGAAACAGATTGATGTAGGTATGGTCGATTCGTAGCGTGTTCTCATCGTCCGGTGACTGTTTCATCAGGGCTTCACGGCTCTGGTACAGGTTGAACAGAATTTCCCGCTGTTCGGCGGAACGTACCATGCTCTGGCACCAGCTCACTGCTACCAGGCGTTCGCCGCCGGTTACCTCGGCGACGCGGTGCAGGCTACCGGATGGGTAGGTAATGGCGGAGCCGGCGGCCAGTTTGGTTTTCTGTTCGCCGAATGGCGTCTGGATCACCAGATCACCGCCTTCATAGTCATCCGGATGGTTCAGAAAAATTGTAATGGATACATCGGTGCGGTAGTGGGCGCCCGGTGGGCCCATGATAGGATCGTCCACATGATGGCCATAATATTTACCGCCAGATAGCGAGCGTAAAATGGCGTTGCCAGTTTTAACGGCATCACCGCCGCCTGAAACACCGGGTGATTGTACAGCTGGTTCATCACCAGTTGATTGAGTTTTTGAATAGCGGTAGAATCCTGCGGCACTTCCTCATTGTTTTTTACCTTGCGAGCAGATAAACCGGCCGACAGGCGTCCGTCCACAAAACGTGACTCAGCCAGGATCGAGCGAATCGACCCCAGTTGTTGTGCATCCAGAACCTGCGGAATAGGAATGACCATAAAGACTCCTGCGACTATCGGGTTAAACGCGCTAACACTTTGTTATACTACCATCGTCCCAAATTTGAGCGTAACAGTACAATGATTTTAATCATCAATATCGATCAGGAAAGTTTTGAACTGGAAGTTCCCGAACAACTACTCCAGGAAGGCGAGAGTTTTTTTCAGCATATGGATGATGATTTTGATCGCGGCTGGCAAATGGGGCGATTCTGGGTCGAAAACCCGAGTGTCGAGGAACGCTGTCAGGTCGCAGCGAACAAAATCGTGGATGCCCTGCACCGTGAAGACAAACGCATGTTCTATCTGATGTCTGCCTATATCCTGAAAAACATGCCAGGTGCAAAAGAAGTGACGGTTAAATCCGAAGAAGAAATTCAGGATATCGATATCCGCATATAAGTTTTATGGCCGATCTATTCTCCATGACCGCACCGCTAACGATTCGGTTTCCCAACGGGGAGAAACGCATCATGGCAGAGTATTTCCGGCACCCGCAGGGACTGCTATTTTTCGAGGTGTTCTGGCCACAGGCAGGCGAGCAGGGCATTCACCTGGTCAGCGGGGAATACAAGGGTGAAGGCCCATGGAAAGTGGGCGACTGTGTTATCAATGTGCTCGGCTGTCACGGTTCTGATCCGGAACTGGCGAGCCTGTTTTCCGAATGGCAAAGCTATCGGCAAATGGCGGCTGATGATTACCCTGATGCTGAGTCAATTAACCAGCTATCCCGCCAGTATGGCGCTTTGGTGTAAGTCGTTTTTCCATCCGGTAGTGCTGGATCTCGTTATATAACAAATGGGATTTCTCCAGTCGGTTATAACCGGCTTTCTGGTAAAACATCAGCGCATTTTCCCGCGCATGTAACTGAATAGTCTCTATCTCTCTCGCTGAGGCATATCGTTCCAGCGTTTGCAAAATGGCGCGCCCGATACCCTGTCCCTGGCAGGCAGGATTCACTGCCATATAACGAACCTGCGCTTCTTTACCAGATAAAAAATGTAGTCTGCCGACGCCAATAATTTCATCGTCATCGTTCACGGCCATGACATGAAAACTCTGTTCTTCCAGTTCGTCCTGTTCACTGCCACGAGGCTGTTGCCAGGGCGCACGCAGTTGCTGCCAGCGAAATGCGAAATAACGCTGGAACTCATCGTCAGTGGTTGGGGATTTGAATATCATTGAAGGTCATGTTGACTCAATAAACCTTTGCGTCCTTCGCGTCTTTGCGTCAGAAAATATATTTCTGAACAGGAGGCTGTTAGGCAAAACTGACCCAGGTTGTCGCCACGTATTTTACACCCTGTTGCAATTGCGAATTACGGTGTTCGTGGGTCCAGAAAGGTGGAAACAGTGCTAATGCTCCCTGCCTGGGTTGTACTGCGATGTCCTGGTACATAAATTCGGTGGCGCCACCGAGGCCGGGTACGTCGTTGAGATACCATAATGCCACCAGCTGGCGGTCGGCGAAATCGTGACTGCCGCCATCGATATGCCAGTTGTAATATTCACCTGCCGCAGTGCGTTGCATGTTATAGCCGATATCCCTGAACGGGCCTTTGAAAAACGGAAACGCATCACCAAATTCGCGGAATGCATTGCTCAGGGAAGATAACAGTAACTTGTTGATGTCTTTCCAGTCTTCGTGGGCGCTGATGGCGAGGTCGGTGGACAATTTGATGTCCGGATTTTCCTTGGCGTCCTGGCCGATGCGGCCACGATACTGGTTCTGTGGCGAGGCTTCGAAACGCCGAATCATTTCATTGCAGACATCCACCGGTAAAGCCTTTTCCTGCAGGAAGATAAAGCTGCCGGGTTTGATTTCCTTGATGGTTTGCAGGGGTATGCGCTGGGTAGAATCGTGATGCATGGAATTTGAATTGTGTCGGCTAAAACAGGCTTAATGATAACCTACTCAGTCTAGAGATAATTGCTTTTGATCAAAGACTCGATGTATGGCGAGGCATCGGCGCCGTGTTTTCGATACAGGATCAGCATGTCCTGGGCGATATGAATCCAGTGTTGCCGTGCACGTCCCACCAGCTTGTTAAGCACCGAATAATTGGGGCTCTCCAGCCATTCGGTGTAAGCCTGCATCAGGCTGGGGAAAATGACTTTACGCATACTGCTGAGATTGGCGAAATAGAAATGAATCTGGGGGGCGTGATCATTCCGGATCAGTTCGGGCAGGGTGGACAGGCTATCGGCAATATGGTCGCGTACTGCGCGCGCCATGAGCTCAGCCTGTGAACGTGGCAGGTTTGCGAGCATCACTTCCCATTCCTCGCCAAGGATCTGGCCTGCCTTGATTTCACCGATTTCATGGTGAATGATGGTCTCCACTTCGGTGTTGGTCATCTGGTTAAGGGAGTCATCCGGCTGTTGCTGGAAATCATAACTGGCCAGTGCCCGTGCCAATGGATTTTCCTGCGAATGCCACTGGGATTCCTCGATTTTTTCCCACAGGAACCGCTGTAACGACTGTTTACGGATATAGATGCATTTGTCCTGGGCCATGCCCGGCGGCGCTGCCAGGTCCCGCGACAGTTCGGTGCCGGATACATAAAGGGTGTAGTCGTCAAATTCGCGCACGTCTTCCAGCTGCGCCAGGAAAAACACCGGTTTGCCATGCAGGCCATAACCACCGCTGTAGACCAGGCCCTGGTCCTGAATGGCATCGTTGATGGTTTTGCTGTGATAGGGGTTGAATACCTGACCTTGAATGGATAGGGGGGCCAGATCTTTCTCTTCCACCTCGTCCCACAGGGCTTCCCGCGCGGTTAACCAGCCGCCGACTTCGTCATTACTCAGCTTCTGGCCAAAGGCATAGCCCTTTTCCCAGCGGAAATATTCGCGCATTTTCAGCAGGTAAATGCACAGGGTGTAGTTACCCGCGTACTGCGCATCGGATATGTGGCAGTTGTGCTGAACAATGTCCTGTAGTGATTTCATATCGAATACCCTATGAATAGAACAGTTAATGCCCGGTTGAAATAGTATACTATTTTTCCCGTGCTGCCTCGTCCCCATCTTATACTGAGACAGCCGTGTTTTAACCCTGTTCTGATCGAGGTCATTGTGAGAATCAAAACCAAATGGCATAACAAAAAACGTGAAGTCACCATGGAAGAAAGAGCCAATACCATGGCATTCATCTCCTGGCGCATTGCCGCGGCGCTGGTGTTGAACCTGGAAAATGAAAATTTCCAGACTGAAACCCAGGCACAACGCCTGGATATTATCCGCGAGGCACTGGCGTTTTTGATTTCCATTACCGACCGCCTGGTGGTGAATGACTTCAATGACGACCAGCGTCGCGAGCTGATTACCAAAATGGCCCTGAAACTGGCCAAGGATTTTCACGATAACTGTGTCGAATTGATGGGCGCAGGCAATTACCGGGCGGAATTCATCGATATCATCAACCAGCGCCTGAATGCTTACGCGGAACGGAGCTGGGATGATGACAAACAGCTACCGGGATTCCAGTACAAACGGGATTTTGGCGATAACGTTGCCCAGGTCATGGGGGCAAGGGACAACAAATGGATCAGCCAGCAGGTATTTGAAATCGAGATTCCGGACATGCTGGAAACCCTGGACAAGGCCAAGCGCCAGATGCTGGATAACCGTAGCGATGCGGCGGTAGGGAATTGAGCTAGGTCAACGGCATTCTCTAGCTTATCGGCGGGTGATAAATTGTTTTTAGTAGACAATAAAAAAGGCCGCAAAAGCGGCCTTTTTTTACAGCTGGTAAAACGTCGAATTACGCTTTGAAGTTACCGGCATTTTCAGTGTTGTGGGCGCGGCCATCAGCGAAACCGGCTTCATAGGCTTCGGTAACACGCTGCTCTTCACGCTCAGGGTTCATCAGGTAACCACCTTGCCAACCCTGGACATATTCCGGATCAACACCGTCTTTTTCCAGCTTTACGACTGTATCGTAATATTCTTGGTTCATCGCTTAACTCCTGGTTAAAACTGTTCGCTGGGTTACCAACGATTGTTAAATTTAGCGTTCGACAAGTAGTCGATAGTGAAGTGGCGGTAGTATATAAGCAGAATCATCGCTTCCCTATATCTCCATAGGGGGGTATTTTGCAGGGGTATTCCCCAGAAATTCATGCTAGTCGCCGTATGGGTGGGTTTTATACCATGATCTGCCGGGAATGCCAGTAAAATTGAAGCAGATAGGCCAAATTGTGGCGATTATCCAACCCAATCCGTGGACAGCAAGCTAAATGAGAATGATTCTCCCCATTGGGGATATACGATTCCGACCCCATATCATATAGTCTACCCAGTCCCCAGCGAGAACTAAAGAGACCAGCATGAGCGAAGAACTCCATACTATCGATGCCGATCTGGCCAGCGGTTTTGCCGCTTTCGAAGCCAAGAATTTCTCCCAGGCCATGCGCCTGCTAATGTCTTTTGCCGAACAGGGTAATGCCGACGCCCAGCATCGCGTCGCCATCATGTACCAGAACGGCCTGGGCGTGGTTGCCAGTGACGAAAATGCCTACAAATGGATGAAAGCCTCTGCCGAGCAGGGCAATGCCATCGCCCAGCATGGGCTGGGTTTCATGTACCTGGAAGGCGAATGCGTCGAGCCGAACGCCCAGGAAGCCATTAAATGGTTCAAACTGGCGGCCGAACAGGGCCTGATCGGTTCCCTTACGACCCTGGCCATGATGTACGAAGAAGGCCGTGGCGTAGACAAAGATCCGCAAGAAGCACAGCGCCTGTACAAGCTGGCGGGTTTTTAAAAGCTTCAGTCCGCAAATGAACGCAAATTCACGCAAATAAAAGCGAAAATCTTTTTATCAGTTCTGCGCCGAAGGCGCAGAACTGTCACATTTGCGTTTATTAGCGTTTATTTGCAGACTATTTCTTTTCTTTTTTAATTGAGTTCCAAGGTTTGAAATGCGTCCCGCGAAGTTACTTGTTGTTTTAGATAGAGAATTTAACGCCACCGAATCCGGCCATCATACCCCGGCGATGCTGTGGGGGCCGCCGGGAGTAGGGAAATCCCAGATGGTGGCCCAGGTGGCGGCGCGAAACCATGTTCCCGTCATCGATATTCGCCTGTCCCAGATGGAGCCCAGCGATTTACGCGGTATTCCTTTTCGGGTGAATGATGTGGTCGAGTGGGCAGTACCCGCCATGTTGCCCAATGCGGAAAAACACGGCCCCAAGGGCATCCTGTTTCTCGATGAAATCACCTCGTCCCCACCCAGCGTGTCCGCCGCCGCTTACCAGCTGATCCTGGATCGGCGCCTGGGCAACTATGAAGTACCGGACGGTTGGGCGATTTTTGCCGCCGGTAACCGCCAGGGGGATCGCGGTGTCACCTATACCATGCCAGCGCCGCTGGCAAACCGTTTCTCCCACTACGAAGTGGAAGTGAACCTGGACGACTGGGTCGCCTGGGCCTGGGAGCGGGGTATCAACGACCGGGTGATTGCCTTCCTGCGTTTTCGCCCCGATTTGTTATTCGAATTCGATCCGACCCATAACCCGGTGGCTTTCCCATCGCCGCGTTCATGGGAGTTTGCCCACAACGCGCTGCACAAGTTCGAAGATCACCCGGAACTGTTCCTGGGCGCCCTGCAGGCCTGCGTCGGTCCTGCTGCCGGGGTGGAGCTGAATGCTTTCATCCAGAGCCTGGAACAGATGCCGGACCTGGATGCCATCATCGCCGGCGAGAAGGTCGCGGCACCGAAAGAAATCGACCTGCAATACGCCGTGGCATCCGCCCTGGTAGGGCGGGCGATCCAGGTTAAGGGCAGGGATAATGCACCCCAGGTGCTGGGCAATATCCTCAAATTTGCGAAAAATTTCCGCCAACGGGAAATGGGGGTAATGATGGTCTCCGACATGCACCGTGCCATCGGTGAGGAAATCTTTGCTGTACCTGAGTTCACCGATTGGGCCGACGGCATCGCCGAATTGATGATTTATTAACTGCTCTGACGCAAAGACGCCAAGGCCGCAAAGATGACTGAATTAAACCTGAATCCGTGACTTCAATGCGGATAACAGAGTGCAAGATACTGGTTTCACAGTGGATTTTAAAAAATCTTAGCTTCACCCTTAGGTTAAGCGGGTATTTTTTAAACCGCTGTGGAATCAGGAGCTTGTGCTCTGTGCCGTAGTGAAGTCACGGAGTCAGGTTAAAATCATATTACTTTGCGTCTTAGCGTCTTTGTGACAAAAACTATGTCAGACGATCTGGAAAAAAAACTCGCTACCGCTCGCACCCGGCTGATTCTCGACAAGCCGTTCCTGGGTGCGCTGGTATTGCGCCTGCCCATGCTTCCGGCCAGATCCGACTGGTGCCAGGCCACCTTCAGTAACGGCAAGGCCTTCTATTACAACCCCGATTACATCGATGCCCTGAGCCAGGACCAGACCCAGTTCGCCCTGGCCCATGAGGCGCTGCACTGCGCCCTGTCACACTTCGCCCGACGCCAGAACCGCATCCAGCATCGCTGGGACATGGCCTGTGACCTGGCCGTCAACCCGATGCTGATCCAGGACGGCCTGAGTCCACCGGCGGATGCCCTGTACTTGCGGGAATACGAGGGCATGACCGCGGAAGAAATCTACCCCTGCCTGGAAGACAACGAAAACGACCAGGAACGGGAGCTGGAAAAAAATATCAACCCGGATTCCGACCCGCAGCAGAACGACAGCGACGATGATGGCAATGCCGGTGACCAGCAGGAACAGAAAGAAGGGGACAAGCAGAAACAGAAAAGCGACTCTGCCGGCCAAGGCCAGGAAGAGGGCGGTTCGCGGGAAGAACAGAGCGAACAAAGCGACGGCGACGGCCAGGGGGCATCCGAACCCGAGCCACTGACGCCGGGTGAGATCGAGGCCCTGGCATTGCAGTGGCAGCAGCGCATGGCCAGTGCCGCGCAGCAGGCCATCCAGGCCGGCAAGATGGGTGGCTCCATGGCACGCATGGTGGATCACCTGTTGCAGCCCAAACTGCCGTGGCGTATGTTGCTGGCCCGTTATCTCAACATGGTGGCGCGGGACGATTATACCTATTCCCGGCCATCCAACCGGCGGGGTGATCCGGCGGTGTATCCCAGCCTGCGCAGCGCCCAGGTGGACGTGGTGGTGGCGCTGGATATTTCCGGTTCCATTTCCGACAAGGAGATCGGCGAGTTCATTTCCGAAATCGACGCCATCAAGGGCCAGATGCGGGCCCGTGTTACCTTGCTGGCGTGCGACTCCCAGCTGGCGGATGGCGCACCCTGGGTGTTCGAACCCTGGGAGGCGTTTGAACTGCCGCGCAAATTCGCCGGTGGCGGCGGCACCAGTTTCGTACCGGTGATCGAATGGGCCGATTCACAGGACCGCACCCCGGACCTGGTGGTGTATTTCACCGATGCCCAGGGCAAGTTCCCGGACCAGGAACCGGGCTTCCCGGTGGTGTGGCTGGTAAAAGGTAAAACCCCGGTGCCCTGGGGACAGCGTATCCAGTTGAATTAGATCATAACGTTCTAGTCGAGTGTGTTTTCGACGCAAAGACGCGAAGAACGCTAAGCGATTGAATGTATTACAATACTCTGATTAGGGAAACTCTGATTAATTCAGAGTTTCCGCAGCACAAGGCTGTGCTGCCATATTCAATGGCTGTTAAGTCATTGAATATGAAGAAAAAGGTAAAATCGCATTTTACCTTTTTCGTGCTCTGTTCATTCACGGATGAATGAATCAGAGCTTCCTTAGTCATTAACGATTGCATTCAATCAAATATCTTTGCGGCCTTGGCGTCTTTGCGTCGAAACAAATCCATCAGACAAGGCCCAATATTTCAGGAAATGTGTAGGTAATTAATATTTATGGATCTCTCTCCCGAAGACAGTTTGCGCCTGAACGTGCTGTTATCCCAGGGCTTGCTGGCGGTGCGCGTCGATGAGTCCCGCATGATCGTGCATGCCCTGACCGAGCGGGGTGAAGCTAAAATTCCGTTGAATCCCAACTGCCGCGACGAACAGTATTTGCGCAACGTCAAAGCCCTGCTGTCGTCCCATTCCCTCGGTTCGCCAGGCGGTTACCCGGTGTACCTGAAACGCTGGACCCGCATGGGACAGGCACGGGACGAAAGCCTGGAGCAGTTGCTGTTACTGGGCGAAGAAGAAGCGGTGGTTGCGGTAGTGCATGCTTCCGGACTGACCGACGAGCTGGCTCGACGTGCCTGGTGGGCCATGCCTACGACAGCCAATGCGCGTCGCATGCTGGAAAAGCCGGCGGTGATTGAAGGCGATATGGGCAGGGTGCTGGCGGCGTTTCTGATCGAACACCTGCCGTTCGAAGAAGAACCGCTGTCCATGATCGACAGCGTCAAGGCAGCACTGCAACCGGGTTTAGTGAGCGAAGAACAGAGGCTCGAGCTGTGGTCCAAGGCCAAGTCCAAAGGCGCATATTTTGTGGGTTTCCTGCATGCGACGCCGGATGCGCTTCCGGGTGATGCTGAACAGCGTCCCGCCTATGAAACAACAAGAGAAAAACTGGATACCCTGATACAAGCCGGTAACCCGGTTGCCGATTTATTGGTGCGAGTATTCTCTGCCGCAGGGCAGAATTATCTCAATACGGTAGAAGCTGCTTTAAAACGCCCGGGTAACCAGGATGTCGTGGTGTCCCTGTTTATGGCGGTCGAACGATATTATGCCGCTATTAGTCCGGGATTTGAACAGCACCGTGATATCGACAAAATTATCCAGGAGGCGCATGAACAATACGCCCAGGGCAATGAGCATCTCGATGCGGTAAAACAGCAGGTGCCGGAACATGAAGAACAGCTCAAGGCCATGCTGGTATTGTCCGCATACTGCGAGGAGTTGCTATACCCGGTATTCGGCCAGACAGATGCTGTAGGTAGCGTGATGCGCAAAAAAATTGAACACCTCACCGGCCCCCTGAAACGCCAGCTGGCGATATTGCGCGCATGATATTTTTCTTCGTACCAGGTAGCGTATAAATGGTGCAGCTCCATCTCAGTAAAATTCATATCACCCTGGTTATAAGGGTGCCGTCCGAATTACTCGAGCGGCACTTACCGTCTTCCGCCGATGTGGTGGGGGAAGAACTGACCAGCCAGATAGTCGACGCTGTGAAAAAAAATCATATCGGCTATTTTCCCGCGCTGGATTATTTCGAAAAACAGGGCGGCGTGGAGCCGGATTTACTCGAAGCCGCAGAAACCATTGCCTGGTTTGCATCCCGTCTGGTACGGGAAGAAGTGAACCTGAAAATGCGACCGTTTTTTTCCACCATTCAGTTCCAGTCGGTGCAGAGCATGGCCTATGCCATGCCCAATGTGCGTCCCAACCAGCTGAATGCCTGGCCGGCACTGGTGGCCCATTACACACCGAATAAAATCAAGCTGGATGTTATCGCCACGGTGCTAAAAAAACAGGAGCGACCGGAAGGCCTGGCCAACTGGGCCAAACAGCTGTTTATTCGCAACCTGAAAGATTCATTTGACGATTGTGAAATTGTCCAGACCAGTGTGCTGTAATAAACGCGGCGTATAAATAGCCGAATGCCTGGGTGACATGCGATTCATTGTTACACGCCAGTGCTGGGGAATGTTGGAATATACCTGAATCCGCATTGAAGTCACGGATTCAGGAATTATTCAAACCTGTCCTGGTTGGTTGCCCTGGTGTCGTTCTTCCTGGTTAATAATCTCCTGTTACTAAACCAGTACCCGGATATTCAGGCTGACAAAGAAGCGGGCCGTTATAATTTCCCTATCGCCCATGGGACCCGGTTAAGTAGCAGGGTATTCGCCTTGTTTGTTCTGGCAACTATGGCTGTTATTGTGGCTTGTGTTATGACGGGTGCTTTCCCGGTATTGAGTCTGATTGCCTTACTGCCGATGCCCCTTGCTGGTTTCACATACGTCGGCGCAATGAAATATGGTCAAGCGATCCGGGCCTGTCCGCAATATCTGGGAGCGAATATCGTGGTCGCAGTACTCACACCCGTACGGCTTGGGGTATCAATAATACTGGGTTCATGATTGGTATATAGACGGGTATCAATCTCCCGAACTCGTGTCCATGACAGACGTCATTGACTGACGTAATGATCTTCCTGGGCGGGTGTTTACTGTTCACTGGTGGTTGTGCGGACGCCTTTGGGTATTCAATTTTTCGAATAGTTCCAACGTCATTTATGGTTTTTTTGTTTCGTGATTAGGGCTCTATGTCGCGTGACTTGCTTCACACTTTGATAGAGGGGCACAGTAATTGCGCACCACCTCTTTTAAGTGCGCAACAATGGTGCAAATAAAACCCGATGGTTTTCGGAAAAACTATGTATCCCACTGTTTTTACTGGAATTATGAAAAATTAACTATGCTGGCATGTTCTATGCCTTATTGTCGCTAGTCCTTTAAAGGGTCAGTCGATTTGCACCTCTATAGGGCATTCGATTTAGCCGCATCAGGCAAAACCACAGCGTTACAGGCGTAAGACTGAGCGTCCCCTGGCACGTAGTAACCACGGAGTCAGTAATTATGAAATTAGTTACAGCAATTCTAAAACCATTCAAGCTCGATGATGTTCGCGAGGCCCTCTCGGGTATAGGAGTACAAGGTATTACCGTCACAGAAGTAAAAGGTTTCGGGCGTCAGAAAGGGCATACCGAACTCTATCGTGGAGCTGAGTATGTGGTGGATTTTCTGCCCAAGATAAAGCTCGAGGTAGCAGTGGATGATGCTCAGCTCGACAGTGTTGTCGAGACGATCACCAACACCGCTAATACAGGCAATATTGGCGATGGCAAAATTTTTGTCTTCGAACTTGAGCAAGTTGTCCGTATCCGTACAGGTGAAACCGGCCCGGACGCATTGTAAGCGAATCCGTACATATATCTATTTATATCTCTACTTAATGAGGAATAACCAACATGACTAAGCGAAGTAAATTTGGCCTGTCTAATGCCCTGGTTGCGCTCGGCCTGCTGCTGTTACCCGGTGTGGTAATGGCTGATGGACTGAACTCCGGTGATACGGCGTGGATGGTGACAGCCACCGCACTGGTATTGTTTATGACAGTTCCCGGTCTTGCTTTATTCTATTCCGGCCTGGTACGTTCCAAGAACGTCCTGTCGGTGATGATGCAATGTTTTGCCATCACTTGTGTGGTGTCAATCTTGTGGACTCTGTACGGTTACAGCATGGCGTTCGATACCACGGGTATGACGGCCGGTGTCACCAATATTAATTCTTTTGTTGGTAGTCTGGGCAAGGCGTTTATGCACGGCGTAACCGTCGACAGCCTGAGTGGTTCGATTCCTGAGTCTGTGTTCGCCACTTTCCAGATGACCTTCGCCATCATTACACCGGCGCTGATTGTTGGTGCCTTTGCCGAGCGTATGAAATTCTCCGCTATGCTGGTATTCATGGCTATCTGGTTCACCATCGTGTACGCGCCAATGGCGCACATGGTATGGAGCGGTGACGGTGCGTTGTTATGGGACTGGGGTGTGCTGGATTTCGCTGGTGGCACCGTGGTGCACATCAATGCGGGTATTGCCGGTCTGGTAGCTGCTATCGTTATGGGTAAACGTCTTGGTTTTCCTACGACTGCCATGCCTCCAAACAATCTTGGTTATTCTCTCATGGGGGCTTCCATGCTGTGGGTTGGCTGGTTCGGCTTCAACGCCGGTAGTGAGCTGGCTGCAGACGGCACCACTGGCATGGCCATGCTGGTTACCCAGATTGCCACTGCCACAGCAGCCCTGGCGTGGATGTTCGCTGAGTGGATGTCTCACGGAAAACCCAGTGTTCTGGGCATGATCTCCGGTGCGGTAGCTGGCCTGGTCGCTATTACTCCCGCTTCCGGTACTGCTGGTCCGATGGGGGCTATTCTCATTGGTATTGCTGCTGGTGTTGGTTGTTTCTTTGCAGCGACTACCCTGAAGCGTGCGTTCGGTTACGATGACTCGCTGGACGTGTTCGGTGTTCACTGCGTAGGCGGCATTATCGGTGCCATCCTCACTGGTCTGTGTGCCGATGCCAGCATGGGTGGATCTGGCCTGGCTGAAGGCGTGACTATCGGTCAGCAGCTGTTTATTCAGACCAAGGGTGTGCTCTTCACTCTGGTTTACAGCGGCGTCCTGAGTTTCGTGATCCTGAAGGTGATAGATATCGTCATGGGTCTGCGTGTTACCGAAGAACAGGAAACCGAAGGTCTGGACCTGTCGCAACACGACGAACGCGGCTATATTCTGTAAGCCGTATCGGCAAGTTTTCTGCCGAACGAATAAGGGCGCTCTCGGGCGCCCTTATTGTTTGTGTATGTAAAAGCGATTAGTCCGCAAATGAACGCAAATGAACGCTAATGTTTTTTTGGTGCGCCTGCGGTGCACTAACACTAAGAACGCTCTGATAATTCACGGATGAATTAGTCAGAGCTTCCTAAGTTGTCCCTCGGAAACCGTCCAATTGTGTAACGACGATAAGGGCAATGTCTACTGGCGGTGAGCGATGGCAAACGCTTTGATTGTGGCAGCTCAGTTTCGTCCTCAGGCTGTACCAGTTTCCTCGTTATTTATTGTCAGACCCTGAACAAGACTTCGGTCGATCTGCTGAACAAGGAACTGGGCGATGCTCTGATCCAGGAACGCCAGCGCCGCATCGAAACCGAAAAACTGCTGCAGTCGTTATCCGGCTCTGACACTATCCGGTAAATTCTTTTAAGACTACCGATGTAGATGCACAGGGACGTGCTCGTAGGGCAGTATTCGCTCCTTCATTTCCTGATTCACCTGATTGGCACCCATCCTGCACTAGTGCTTCCGATGCCTGAATTTCGTCAATATTCCGTCGGAGGTTGTTGTGACACAGGATACTGTAATGAATCTGGCCAGCCAGACCTTGTGGATGACCATCCTGATTGCCGCGCCGCTGTTGCTGTCGGCACTGGCGGTGGGTTTGCTGGTTGGTATGTTCCAGGCCGCTACCCAGATCAATGAAATGACCCTGAGTTTTATTCCCAAGCTGGCGGTGCTGGTAGTGGCCCTGCTGGTTTTCGGCCCATGGATGTTGAGCAATATCGTCAGCTTTACCCAGAAACTGTTCACCAACATTCCGAACCTGCTGGGTTAGGCCCTGTTCACACTATGCGGATACCCATCGACATCGGCCATTTTTTTGCAGGACAAGGCGCACTGAGCGCCGTGTACTTGCCGTACATAAGCGACAGTGCAACGCGGTCATGCGGAAAAATGGCCTCGTCCCGGAGGGTTGGCTCTCACCTGAGGCCAGCCGGTGTTGCACCTCGCTTATTTGGAATAACCACAAAAACGCCCGGAGTGCTTTTGCGCGTAAGCCCCGCAGGGGTGAGGCATAGGGATATGCCGAACAAACTGCACTCGGTGCGCCTTGTCTGGCCTCAGGAGAGAACCAACGCTGGGCATCCACTTAGTGTGAACAGGCCCTGGCCCCTATGCTAACGCTGACCACAGCACAGATTAGCGCCTGGATCGGCGGCTTTTTCTGGCCGTTTATACGGGTCAGCGCCATGATGGTAGCGGCGCCGGTATTTAACTCCCGCATGTTACCGGTGCGTATTCGCATCCTCATGGCCTTCAGTTTTTCCCTCGCCGCAGTGCCCATGTTGCCACGGGTGCCGATGGTGGATCCCATCAGTTATGACGGCCTGCTGATCGTGTTGCAGCAGGTGATTATCGGCCTGGCGATGGGCTTTATCCTGCAGATGGTATTCCAGGCCCTGGTTATCGCCGGCGAGTCTATCGCTAACAGCATGGGGCTGGGTTTTGCCCGCATGGTGGACCCGGCCAATGGCATCCAGGTACCGGTCATATCCCAGTTCCTTATCGTTATGGCTACGCTGCTGTTCGTGGTGTTGAACGGCCACCTGATGCTCATCGAGCTGGTGATCAACAGTTTTCGCCTGATGCCGGTGAGTACCTCCGGGCTATCAGTGCCGGCACTACGGGAAATCACCAACTGGGGTACACAGATGTTTGCCGGTGGCTTCCTGGTGGCTATTCCGGCTGTCGCCGCCCTGATGGTGGTGAATGTTTCCATGGGGGTGATTACCCGCGCCGCGCCCCAGCTGAACATTTTCGCGGTGGGCTTTCCCCTGATGATTCTGCTGGGCTTCGTGTTTCTGGCGTTTACCACGCCGTCCATGCTGACCAATTTTACCCACTTGCTGATGGATGCCTTTGATTCCATCAGTCGTATCCTGGCGGTGAAATAATGGCAGAAGAAGAAACCGGCCAGGAACGCTCGGAAGAACCCACGGCCAAGCGCCGTGACGAGGCGCGCAAGAAAGGCCAGGTGCCGCGTTCGCGGGAACTCAACACCATGATGGTCATGGCGGTGGCGGCAGTGGGGCTGTACACGATGGGACATACCATGCTGGTAGACCTGTCGGCACTGATTACCCAGCATCTGCAGCCGGGACGCAGCCAGATTTTCGACCAGCGCGCTGGCCTGAGCCTGCTGTACCGGGCCCTGGTGGATGCCTTCTGGCTGCTGTTACCTTTCTTCGGCCTGGTGATGCTGGCGGCGCTGCTGGCGCCCATGAGTATCGGCGGCTGGGCATTCAGCTTCGAAGCACTGCAGCCCAAACTGTCCAAGCTGGACCCTATCAAGGGACTCAAGCGGGTGTTCTCCGCCAAAGGCCTGATGGAACTGATCAAGGCCTTCGTCAAATTCATGCTGGTGTCGGCAGTGGCGGTGGCGGTTATCCGTCACCAGTTCTGGGAATTCATCAATCTCGGCAACGAGGATGTGGCCAACGCCCTGCATCATACCGCCTCCCTGGTAGGCATTGGGTTTGTCTATGTCACCTGTGCCCTGATCCTGATTGCTCTGGTGGATGTGCCGTTCCAGATGTGGGATCACAACAAGCAGATGCGCATGACTAAACAGGAAGTGCGGGATGAAATGAAAGACACCGAAGGCAAACCGGAAGTGCGGGCCCGTATCCGCCAGCTACAGCGGGAAATGGCCAATGCCCGCATGATGGACGCCATCCCGGATGCGGATGTCATCGTCACCAACCCGACCCATTTTGCTGTTGCCCTGAAGTATGACCAGGGTGTGGATCGAGCCCCGGTGGTACTGGCCAAAGGGGCCGACCTGATCGCCCTGCGCATTCGCGAAATCGCCGCGGAGCACGGCATCATGCGGGTGGAAACTGCGCCGTTGGCACGGGCCTTGTATCACACCACAGAAATTGGACAGGAAATACCCCATGGCCTCTATGTAGCGGTGGCTCAGATACTGGCATACGTGTATCAGCTCAAAACTGTCCAAAAAAATGGCGGCGAAATTCCGTCACAACCCGAGCCGGACATCCCGGATGCGTTTAAAAAATATGCCAACCGGGGACAACCGGGGGATGACACGTTTCACTAGATGATGAGGTAGACAGTACAGTGGAAGCCGTATTACACAATATTCAACTCTGGAGCCGGCGCGGTATCGTGGCGCCGTTAATGGTCATCGCCATGCTGGCGATGATTGTCATCCCGCTGCCGCCACTGGCCCTGGACATGCTGTTCACCTTCAACATCTCCCTGTCGGTGATCGTGTTGCTGGTGTGTATCTACGCCACCCGACCGCTGGACTTCGTGATTTTTCCCACCATCCTGTTGGTGGCAACCCTGCTACGCCTGGCCCTGAACGTGGCCTCTACCCGTATCGTACTGCTGGAAGGCCATACCGGAACCAGCGCCGCGGGACACGTCATCGAGTCGTTCGGTGAATTCGTTATCGGCGGCAACTACGCGGTGGGCCTGGTGGTGTTTTTCATCCTGGTGATCATTAACTTCGTGGTGGTCACCAAGGGTGCCGGACGCGTGTCTGAAGTCAGCGCTCGATTCACCCTGGATGCCATGCCCGGCAAACAGATGGCTATTGATGCCGATATGAACGCCGGCCTGATTACCCAGGACGAAGCTCGCGTGCGGCGCGAAGAAATCGCCAGCGAATCGGATTTCTACGGTTCCATGGACGGTGCCAGTAAATTCGTCCGCGGCGATGCGGTGGCGGGTATCCTGATCCTGATCATCAACATCGTCGGCGGTCTCACTATTGGTATGGCCCAGCACGACATGGCCCTGTCGGATGCGGTACGCAACTATGCCCTGTTAACCATTGGTGACGGCCTGGTGGCACAGATTCCGTCATTACTGTTGTCATCGGCCACTGCCATTATCATTACCCGCGATTCACGCAAGAGCGACCTGGGTGACCAGGTGTTCGAGCAGATGTTCCGTAACACCAAAGTGCTGTGGTTGACCGCCGCCATCATGGCCCTGATCGGGGTGATTCCTGGCATGCCTAACCTGGCGTTTCTGACCCTGGCCGCTGCCGCTGCGGTATCGGCCAAGATCCTGGATCGCAAAAACCAGCAGGTAGTGGAAGAAGAGGTCATCCAGGCCCGCTCCGCCGCCGAGCCGACCGTGCCGGAGGAACAGAAAGAACTGTCCTGGGACGATGTCCAGCCGGTTGACCCCATCGGCCTGGAAGTGGGTTACGGTTTGATTCCCATGGTGGATCGCAAACAGGATGGCCAGTTGCTCAACCGCATTAAAGGGGTGCGCAAGAAACTTTCCCAGGAGCTGGGTTTCCTGATTCCGCCGGTGCATATCCGCGACAATCTGGACCTGCGCCCCAATGCCTATCGCATCACCATGCTGGGGGTGCCGGCAGGGGAGAGCGAAGTGTACCCGGACCGGGAACTGGCTATTAACCCGGGCCAGGTGTATGGCCAGCTCCAGGGTGTCGCGACCCGCGACCCGGCGTTTGGCCTGGAGGCGGTCTGGATCGACCCGGGCCAGCGGGATCATGCCCAAACCCTCGGCTATACCGTGGTGGATCCTAGCACCGTGGTGGCTACCCATATTAACCAGTTACTCCACGACAATGCCCAGGAGCTGCTGGGCCACGAGGAAGTGCAGCAACTGCTGGACAAGCTGGCGCAAGCCTCGCCCAAGCTGGTGGAAGACCTGGTACCCAAGTTACTGCCGCTGAGCGTGGTGGTGAAAGTCATGCAGAACCTGCTCAGCGAAGGTGTGCCGGTCCGGGATGTGCGCACGATTGCCGAAGTGCTGGCATCCCATGCGGCCCGCAGCCAGGATGCGGATGACCTGACCGCCGTGGTGCGGGTGGCCCTGGGGCGCTCCATCGTGCAGAAAATCACCGGCATCGAAAATGAGCTGCCGGTAATCACCCTGGATCCGTCGCTGGAACAGCTACTGACCCAGAATGTCCAGAACGCCGGCAACGGTGCCCTGGGCATGGAGCCTGGGCTGGCAGAGCGCCTGTTCCAGTCCCTGGAAGACGTTACCCGACGTCAGGAAATGGCCGGCCAGGCAGCCGTGCTGGTCGTTTCACCGCTGTTACGGCCGTGGCTGGCACAGCTGATCAAGCATTCGGTGAATGGCCTGAATGTTCTGTCTTACAGCGAAATTCCCGATAACAAGAAAATCAAGGTGGTAGCCGCAGTCGGCGCCGATGGAGGTCAACAATGAAAGTAAAACGCTATATAGCCGACGACATGAGTACCGCACTGCGAGAAGTGCGGGAAGAGCTGGGTGCCGACGCGGTGATCCTGTCCAGTCAGCAGCTGGAGGACCGGGTGGAAATCCTGGCGGCGAAAGATTATGACGTTAACCTGATTAACCAGGCGCTGGACCAGAACCGGGCCTCGAGCCGAAAGGAAAGTGCAGCGGATTATTTCGAACGCGCCGCTGCTGACCGGGAAGCCAGCCAGCGTGTCGCCAGCCTGCACAAAGATCGCCAGGAGGCGCAGCTGGAAACGCCGACTCCCGAGCAAAGCGTGGCCGAAGCACCGGCAGCGCCGCATCAGGCTGCCGGACTGTATCAGCCACCGCCGGAGAATCCCGAGTTCAGCGCCATGCGCAATGAAATCAAATCCCTCAAGGCGCTGATCGAATCCCGCCATACCCTGGATGACTGGAACCAGCTGACTCGCCAGCATCCGTTACGGATTTCCTTGTATAAAAAACTCACCGAACTGGGCCTTAGCCAGGACGTGTGTAAATACCTGGCCAAAGGCCTGGAAGACCATGACAACATCGACGAAGCGTTGCAGGCGGCGCTGAAACAGCTGCTGCACCAGATCCCGGTGGCGGATGACGACCTGCTCAACCAGGGTGGCATTTACGCCATGGTAGGACCCACCTGGGTGGGTAAGACCACCACCATCGCCAAGCTGGCGGCCCGCTTCGCCATGCGTCACGGCCAGCGCCATGTAGCCATGATCAGTACCGACAATTACCGCATCGGCGCCCAGGAACAGCTGGTGACCTACGGCCGCCTGCTGGGCGTGCCGGTGTACACCGCCAACACCGCGGAAGAACTGCAGCAACAGCTGCAGCGCCTGTACGATAAAAAACTCATTCTCATCGACACCGCCGGTATGAGCCAGCGGGACCTGCGCCTGAGTGAACAACTCGCGGGGCTGGGAGTCAAGGGCACCATCGTGCAGACCTACCTGGTGCTGGCTGCCAATGCTCAGCTCGCTACCCTCAACGATGTGATCCTGTCGTTCCGCAAAGCCAACCTGGCCGGCTGCATGCTCACCAAACTGGATGAAGCCGGCAGTCTGGGGGGTATAATCAGTGCCCTGATCCGGCATCACCTGCCGATGGCTTATGTCAGCCAGGGCCAGCGGGTGCCGGAGGATCTGCAACCGGCCCGTGCCAGCGAGCTGGTGAAGCTGATGATCGAATATGCCAACCGACACAAGGAAACCACTGATGATGCCTTTATGGCGGTTGCTTTTAGCGCCGGGCTGGACCATGCTCACCTGTAAAGTCGCACACGGCAGGTCGCGCATCACGGGTAGCGAGCGGTGCTTGAAAAGCATCAGCGACGCAAACAACATTCCCATTGAGTAACAGGTAAATTATCAGTGGATCAGGCATCGGGCTTACGACGAATGGCAAAACAAAAACCGGTAAAAGTCATAGCAGTAGCGAGTGGTAAAGGGGGCGTCGGTAAAACCAATGTATCGGTCAACCTGGCCCTGGGACTGGTGGCCGCCGGTCGCCAGGTACTGCTGATGGATGCGGATCTGGGCCTGGGCAATGTGGATCTGCTGCTGGGCCTGCGCTCGGAATACAATTTATCCCATGTCATCAACGGCCAGCGCAGACTGGAAGAAGTGGTGGTAAAAGGGCCGGAAGGCCTGGCTATCATACCCGCTGCCTCCGGTACCCAGATGATGTCGGAACTGTCAAAGGAGCAGCATGCCGGTGTGATTCGCGCTTTCAGTGAGCTGAGCCTGCCGGTGGATGTGCTGCTGATCGATACCGCAGCCGGTATTTCAGACAGTGTGGTGAGTTTCACCCGGGCCGCCCACGAAGTGCTGGTGGTGGTGTGCAATGAACCAACCTCCCTGACCGATGCTTATGCCTTGATCAAGGTGCTGAGTGAAGAACACGGTCTGCAGCGTTTCAATATTCTCGCCAATATGGTGAGAACCCCGAAAGAAGGCAATATCCTGTTCGCCAAACTCACGCGCGTTACCGACTATTATCTGGATGTCACACTGAATTATATGGGCGCCGTACCCCAGGACGAATACCTGGTTAAAGCCGTGAAGAAACAACAGGCCGTCATGAAATCTTATCCCCAGAGTCCTTCGGCACTGGCGTTTCGCCAGCTGGCGGCCAAAGTCGACAAATGGCCGGCGCCGGAACAGGCCAGCGGCCACCTGGAATTCTTCGTCGAGCGCCTCATTCAATACAGCGCAGCAGGGTAGTTGTTGGTTCATGCAGTTAGAGCTCGCCATGTATCAGGAAGTCAGTCAACAGGAAACCGAAAAACGCATCCAGGACAATCTCGTGCTGGTGAAGCGTATTGCCTATCATCTGATCCAGCGGCTTCACAATTCCATCCAGGTGGATGATCTCATCCAGGCCGGTATGATCGGTTTGCTGGAAGCGGCGCGGAATTACGACGCCTCCCAGGGTGCCAGTTTTGAAACCTAT
>Ga0114931_10000444_pt1 | contig 49574 bp, 75 predicted proteins | sample 2SBtaG_FD_89579 | JGI IMG/M metagenome (GOLD analysis project Ga0114931, IMG submission 89579) | Deep subsurface microbial communities from Kolumbo volcano to uncover new lineages of life (NeLLi) - 2SBTROV14_V59a metaG | ecosystem: Environmental > Aquatic > Marine > Volcanic | place: Kolumbo... | reverse complement strand
CTATCACCCAATCTTGCAACCCCGAGTCCTCCACCTGCTAATAATGTAGTTCCAGATGTTGTTGTAGTATTTGCATCGATACTCACGGTTTCAGCTGTAATATTAACCGTTTTTGTTTCTATTGAAAATTTTGTATTAGCAATCATTTTGATGATATCTGAAGTTAAATCAATTTCTTTTTTCGAAGTAATTGTAATTTTTTGATTTTCAGAATCAATAATTACTACATTGTCATTATCATCTTCAATTTTAATTATTTTATCTTCAAAACTTACTTTAGAATGAGGTTTTTTTTCAGTTGGAACAAATGCTTCAAGGTCTGATTTATATTCACCTTGTTTTCTAGTTACATATAATTGGCCATTTTTATCAATAAGTACATTGATTCCATTGTATTGAAATAAAAGACGAGGACCTTTATCTTTTTTAGCACCAGTTTGACTCATATCTTGATTATTTAAACTGCCGCCTAAAATTATTGGGAAATTTGTATTTCCATCTAAAAAACCAACATACACAATATCGCCATCTTGTTCTGCGATTTTTTTACCGCCATTTTCAGGTAGAAAAGATTTATTACTGGATGCTCTCCAAACTTTTTCAGAATAATTATATTGACCACCTAACATTCTTGAATCTTTTACATTTGTTAATATATGACCATTTAATTTTCCACCAATTACAATACAATCATATAAAACTTCTTGATTTAATGAACCATTTGTTAGATTTTGTTCATCATCAATAAAATATACATTTATAACCATACATCTATAGATATTTTGTTCTAATTTACTAAATTTAGAACTATAGAAGGGTAAGTTACTGGATTCTATAGAGCCATCTGATCTTTTCATTATTCACCTAAATAATCATCTCTATTTTTATTTGTAAAATTTCTTCTTGATAAACCAAAAGTTTTATTTAAATTTATAGTTTCAATTCCTCTTGTAACATTTATAGTTTGAGTCCATTCAGTTGAACCATTTTGATTAACAATAAATTCATCTGTATAACCTTCGATATAAAAAACTTTATTTGGGTCATAATCTAGAGTTTCATCAAATTTTAAAACTTTACCTAATTTTATATTATTTTGTCCAATGATTTGAATTGAACCTGATTCAAATAAAAATGCATTTTTCCAATAATCCAAAGATATTTCATTATATTCTTTTAATAAATTTTTATCAACATCGCCTGATTTATTTTTATCTTTTTTTACAAAGGCAAGTGCAAAACTATTTACTTCAAAATGTTTTAATCTTAAACCATTTCTTGCAATACTTGAAAAAATTCCATAAGGGAATGTAGTTCCATCTTTTCTTTCTTTATTAAATAATAAAGAAATTGCATCTTCTCTATTTATATTAGCAATTGCTGGTATTACAAAAAAATGATTATATCTATTATGAGAATCTTCACCTAAATTATAATTAATTATTAAACTTGAATCTATAGAAATATCACTTTCATTTGCTAATTGTTTATAAGTTTTTATATAAGGAGCTGCAGTTGGATATTTTTCTTTATTAAAAGCCCATGGAATTGGTCTAAAATGTAATTGCATTTGACCATCTTCAGATAATTCTACAAATAATTCATGGAATGCATCAAGTGAATATTCTTTTAATTTATCCCAACATCGACCAGATAAAGAAGATAAAGTAAATGTTAATGCCAATGTCAATATTGTTTGATCGAAATTTAATAAATTTTTTATTTCACCATATAAAGGATTTTTATTAAAACTTTGATTTAAATAATTAACTAATTTATTAGGCATAACCCATTGATTTCCCATAATTTCAGGAAATCCTGTTTTTTTAAGTGCCGATTCCATTTTTTCATTATTTCTAAATCCTAGAAAAAAATCATGTAAAAATTTTAAAAAATCATTAATTTGTAAAAATGCCCCATTTTTAGATGTTAAATAAGCAGTTAGATTATCTACAGTTATTCTTTCTAATTGTAACCAATTCAGCCAAATTTCAGTATCTTCATATATACAACCATAATCTCGACCAGATACTTCATAATAGGTTATAAGTTCGCCATTGGCTCCAGTTGAAACTGAAACAGCGACTCTATCAACATAACAAACTGCCCTTACTTTTTTTCCATCAATTTGTTGTGGTCCTTTTTTTAACCCACTAATTAGACTTCTTTTTTTATTTTCATCAATTTTTTTACTATCAAATTCAAATATAGCTTTTAAATCAGATGGAAAATTTTTATTTATATCTTCATTTTTATCTTTTACAAATAAATTTCCTTCTTGTGACATAAGAGCAATAAACCATTCTCCCGGTTTAAGTACATTTTTCCAATCTCTACTATTATCCAAATGCATTGTAAAATAACCAGATGGCGAAGATTTATCTTTAGTAAATGAAAAATAAAATAAATGATTGCTTATATCATAAGCAATACTTTCAGATAATTCTTTTAAATTATTAAAACTTTCACTTATATTCCAATTTTCTTCTTTTGTCCAATTAAACCAAATTATTTGGCATTGTGGATTGTTATTTAAAACTTTATTACTCATTTTATTCACTATATAATTTATTAAGTTTCGAATGTGGTTTTGAATTAGCTTTATTCGAAAGTTTATCATTTTGAAATTGTATTGCTTTAAAAATTTTATCAAGTGTATCAAGGTGATTTGTTGAAGGATTTATATTACCATTAATCGCACTAGTTAATTCATCAATTTTTTGAATAGCTTTAATTATAATTGGATATTGTTCTGCATGTTTTTCACCATGCAAACTACTTAATTTATTTTGAAGTGTTTCTTTTTGATATGCTAATTCTTTTTTATAATTATCAGCTTTTACAGAACTTTGTCCGCTTAATCCCATTGCTTCCGTTTTAGATAAAGGTAATTCGGTTCCCATATTTGTCGCTTTTTCTTTTAAAGCTGAATTTCTTAAATTAATATCAGGTTCAGTAAAAATTTCATTTAATGGTTTTTTACTTAAATCTTTAATTTGATTTTCTTCAAATGATTTACCCATTCCAGGAATTGAAGATATTAATTTATCAATATGTATTAATATGCTTCCCATTTTTGCAATACCAGGTGCGACTTTTTCACCTAATATTTCTTTGGCAGCTGCACTCTCGGCATCATAAATTTTTAATGTTCCACCTGGACCCGACATTATTTTATCTAATTTTTTATTTACTCTTTCATCAGCCCCCATTTGTAATTCACTTAATTCTTTTTTATATTTTTCTTGACCCTGTTTAGATAATCCACCTTTTTCTAATTTTTCAAGTACACCTTTAGCTTCTATTGCTTTTTCAGGATTTTTAATTTGTAATAAACCACTAAGTTGCATCAAATCAAAAGCATTTTTAGGAATGGCTTTTTTATTACCCATTCTGAATCTTAATTCATCCATGATTCCTTTTGCTCTTTTTTGAACAAGTTCTGGGCCACCAGATAATCCTAAATTTTTAAATAAACCAGATATTTGATTAACTTCTTTAGGTTTATACATAGAAGATAATCGATCTGTCATTGCTTTATTATTAATACCAAATAAACCTGTTCTTGCGATTAAGCTTAAACCACCTAATGAGCCTTTTCCTAACCCTTGTCTTTGAAAAGCTTGCATATAAAAAGCTAAATTTTCACCAGTAGCATTTCTTATATTTTTATCTAAGCCACCCATTGTAGCTGCCACAGCTTGCGGAGAAATTTTATTACCTTTACCAGCAATACTTGCTATCGCATTAATAGCAGGAGTTGTTAAAGTTACACCATCTTGATTGATATCTGATAAAATCTTCGTTAGTGTATCTAAATAAGGATCAAGCGCCCCTTCAAGCTTTTTAGAAATAATTGTTGCTCTAAATTCTTCTTCTGTTCTATTTATTCGATTAAAACCCATATTTTGAGTTGCACCAGCAAAAGCAGAAGAATATTGAGAAGAATTAACACCAAATGCTCGAAGAAATTTCATTCGACTTTTAAAATTGGTATTATTCATTTCACTATTATTTATTCCAAATGTATTAATCGATTGCATTTGGGATTGTTGAACTTCTGAAGGATTTAATCCTAGTCTATTTTGCAAATAATTATTTCTTCCAGTCGGATTTATAAGACCTCTTCCTCTCAAAGCCAATCTGGCATTAACAGTAGGTTTAAAAGCATTATAACCGCTCATTGTTCTTGAAAGACCAAAGCCTCCTGCAGCTAAAGCACCACCTGCTAATAAACCCATTGGGCCTAAACCCATAAGCATATTTGAAATTCCACCAAAAAGGCCTCCGCCCATTCCAGGAATTTTATTTACAATTCCACCTATTTTAGAGAATCTTCCTCTTCTACCGGAAACTATATTTTGTGTAGATTGTTGAAGTCCATTAATTTCTTTTTCAGTTTGATATATTTTCGATGTAGTTGCTAATAATTCTTTTTTAAGTTTAATACTTGCTTTTTCAGAAAGATTAGATTTATTTAATTCTTTAGTATATTTTTCAGATTGTTTTTTGAGATCATCCATTTGCCCAGTAAGAGCTTTGATTGCATCTTTAGCACCTGATTTAATAAATGATAATGTTTTGTCATCAAATAATTTTATGGAAGTCTTACGGCCTAAACCACTATCAATTGTTCTTGAAATATCATTAATTGATTTTTTAATTGAACTTACATCGGCGCCAATTTTGATTTCATTTCTTGCCATTCGTATCTTCCTTCTCTGGATCGAAGTCTAAATCAGTATCTAAAATGCTTAATTCTTTGCGTTTTTTATCGATTTCTTCCTTATTTTTCTTAACCATTTCATCCATCCAATCAAAATCGTTAGGATCAAATCCATTTAAAATCAGCTCAAAATCATCTCTAAGCCGTTTATTCTCTCTATATAGTATTGCATAATATTCAAGTAAGATTTCTTCATCTTTATACAACTTCCAGATAGGATCTTTCATCAAAAGTTTTCTTTTTTCGCATATATGGAATTTAGCTAATCTTACAAAATCATTGTAATTTATATCTTTTCTGTCAAAATCAAGTCCTGCCAGAAAATAACCCATATATTGAATTTTAAAAAGAGGATCAGAATTTTTAATCTTCTTTTGATTCTTCTGGTTTTCCAAAGACTTTTTCATTAAATTCATTCTCATATTCATTACATTCTAGATATAATTCAGTTACTACATTAGTATCGTATAGATCATATCCATAATCAGATTCTTGCCACCATTTTGGAAGAATGTGTTCAGATTCATCTTCTAATATAGTAAATCTTAAATATGCAAGCATATAATGAAGAATAGATGTAGTTTGATCTAATGTAAGACCTTCATTCATTCTAGCTTCTAATTTAGAAATATTACTTCTAGCACGAGTATTAGGAATTTTATAAGTAAATTTACCATTATATTCTTGATTTGTTATATTGCCAATTGTATTGATTTCAATTTCTTTGGTGAACGAAGGAAGTTCTTTTGGCAACTTAGATGTATCCATTTTATTCTCCTATCTTCTTCTAAATCTTGATTTTTACAGCAAAAACTGTTAAAATGATTATATCATAAGGAGTACATAAATGCTAGAATATCGGCTATTATTCAATGTAATACTTGCTTTTTATAGAATCTTTAACTTGTTTAATAATGATTTTTATTCTTACACAAAATTAGGTTAAAATAGTAAATAATGTATTTAAAAAGACCAAATCTACATTATAAAGTGCATCAAATTAAAATATGGTTTAGTGCATGGCAAGGAATACATGTTTATACAAATACTGGTTTTTATATAAAACCTAAACAAATAAACTTAAGTTGGGCAGTATATAATAAAAAAACTAATAAAATAGTAGGTGAGACATTTAATAGTAAATATAAGGCATATAAATATAAAAGAAAACTTGAAAAACAATGGAAAAAGAGAAAATTACAAATAAAATCAAAGAATTACAGTAGCAAAAGTCATTTGTATCAAGCGCAAAAAAATAAAGCATAAAAGGAATTAAATTATGAAAAAATTAAAAGTTGTTTTTATTAGCGATACACATGGTCAACATGAGGAGATTAATCTTCCTAAAGGAGATATATTTATTCATGGTGGAGATATATGCAAAATAGGTGACATTAAAGAAGTTATTGAATTCAATGAATGGTTGAAAACATTAGATTTTAAATATTTAATTATTGTTCCTGGAAACCATGATTCCCCTTTTCAAAATTATCCAAATAAATGTAATGAAATTTTAGATTCGGTAATTGTTGCAAGTGAAGGTTTAATTCAATTCCCTAATGGATTAAAAATTTCAGTTTATTCTTGGACCCCTGAATTTGGATTATGGTCGTTTATGCTTCCACGCGGATCCGATGAATTATATAATAAAGTACAAAAAATTCAAAAATGTGATATTTTAGTTTCTCATGGTCCTGCATATGGTGTTCTAGATAAAACAACTGAAAGAATTTCAGCCGGTTGTAAATTTCTTTTAAAAAAAGTGAAAGAACTTCAACCTAAATATTTATTATCTGGGCATATTCATGAAGCTAAAGGTGCAAGTAAAATCGACGATACATTATGTTTAAATGGTTCACAAGTAAATGAAAAATATCAATTAGTTAATGAACCTATTGTTTTTGAGATTGAGGTAGAATAATGAAAAAAGATGTTTGGGTCGTTTATTATGAAAATAATGGATTTGAAATTTTTTGTAATAGAAGAAAAATGCAAGAGAAACTTAAAAATTTAGATCTAGCAAGATTTGAATCTAATTGGATTACTAAATCAATATTTGAAGAAAAAATAAGTTTCAAAGATCAAAATGAATATGAACGAGAACTTAAAAGATTCCTTAAAAAAGGTTGGAATAGGAATATAGACCGACAAATTAAAGAATTATCTTTATTAAAAAATAAACTTAATGAAAATGAAATTCATCAAGTTAATGTAAGAAAAGAAATTGAAAGTATATTTAATTTTTAGAGTTTTTTAATCATTTGATCGAGCATTAATAAACATAAGTGAGGATAGTCGAGATTTTTGTCTAGCATCTCCCTTAGGATTAACCACTTGATGAGTTATTGATTTATAATATCCACAAGTAGCTTCTTGAAGCATATCACCGACATTAATTATAATAGTTCCACATTCTGTGGGTACTTCATACCAAGTATCTTCTTTAGTTAAAACTTGTAATCCTGATTCATTTGCTGCCGGTAAAAGAGTAATTAAATTTATATTTTCATGTGGAGCAGTTCGAATAACTTCTTCTTGTTCAGTTCCTGATAAAGGAGGATAATAAATAATTCTAAAAAGATTTTGCATTGTATTTTTAATCATTTTAGGAAGAGGTTTAAATAATTCATTTTTTATTTCATTAGGCATTACTTTTTGTAGAGCTATAAGTAATTCATTTCCAAGTAAAGTTAAATAATAAGTAAGTATTCTAGTTGGTTGATCTATACCAAATGGTATATCTTTATCACCATAAAGATGATAAAATTCTTTAAGATCAAAGACTAGACTATCTTTAGCTTTTTCAAAACCAAATCCAAAATATCCATTTTGTTCATTTTCTTTTCGTTTATAACGAATTTTTATGTCAGAATTGAAGAATATTTTCCATTCAGTATAAAAGTCTTCTAGAATCGGTTTTAAATTAATATCAGGTTTAATCAATGCGACCCCTGTATCCTTTAAGGAATCTGAAAATTTGTATTCAAATCCATCTTCTTTTATATCAATCAATTCTAAGTTCATATTATCCCTTAAATTACTACCAGCCTAAATAAGCTTTTAATAGTTTAACTGTAACTTCAACGTCAGATTTTGCATTATGCGGACCATCTTTATTAAATTTAATTCCCATTCTTTTAGCTATTTTGGATAAACTTCCTCCCACATTCTTAGGAATTTCTTCACTTAAAGAAAGAAATCTAGTTATAACTGAAGTGCACATTTTTCGATGTGAAATTAATTTAGTAAAATTAGAAAGTAATTGATTATTAATAAAATTCATATCGAATTCTATATTATGAGCAATGGGAATAAGTTTATTCCCTCCATTCATTTCAGTCATTCTTTCAATGAAAAATTTAAGTCTATTAGCAGCTTCTTTCTTTTCAATAGCAACTTCATCATGTTTTATAAGATTAATCTTATTAACAGCAAGAGCACTCGCTGTAACGATATATCCATTTTCTGAATCCTTTACTGCAAGTTCCAATTCATCAACTATATTGAGTTTATTATCTAAAGCAACAAAATAAGCAGTTAAAAGTGAATGCTTTTTAGGATCTAATCCGCCTGTTTCAGTATCAAATGCAATATATCGCGGATTTGGCATCATTACATAAATCTTTCTATAACTCCATCAATTAAAAAGTAGATTAATAATGCCCAATAAACAAAAACTAATGCTGTAATTGGGTAAATTATAATTTTAATTAAAATATCTTTCATTTTATAATTATACTAAATAATCTCATAATATAATTAGAAAGTCAATATAAAGTAGTCTCTCCTACCAGTCAAGCCTAGTATCGACGGCTTTCCCTTTAGAGTATCTAAAGGTGAGATTTGGTCACTTCACTCACATTGCGCGAATTTCTTATTTAAAGACCATATTAATTTACTCTACTCAGGACCACTCTCGATCAGTCATACAATTTGAAAGCATTCTCCCAGAATAATCTGGGGCTAGTATGTATCACTCACCTTTTCCAGGTGAATTTATAATATAACATATTGACAAAATTTTCTTTAAATGAGAGAATTATTTTCAATGGGAAATATTATAAATATTAAAAATAGAAAAAAACCAAAAAAGAATATGTTAAATCCATTTCGTGTTTTATTAGCTTTATTTTCTTTTTTATTAGTTTCAATTTGTTTAGCTCCATTTTTAATTTTATGTATTTGTACGCTTCCATTCATGCCTAAATTATATTGGAAACGATTACAACCTGCCATTTTGGATCTTAATACAGCTTTAATGGATACTATAAAAATGATCGAAAGCACAAGTAAATCTACATAAAGCTACTTTTCTGGAGGGATAATGAAATTATCTTATAAACAAATGTACAGAAGAACATTTAATGGAAAAATTCGTTTAACTTATCAAAAAATGAAAGGTAGAGTTAAAGGCAATAATGAAACTCGTGAAAGAACCAAAAAACTTTATGTAGGAAAATCAATTTGTTCTAAAGAAGATTTTATTAAATGGTCTAAAACTGATCCATGTTTTTTGAAACTTTTTAAAAGATGGAAAAAATCAGGTTTTAAATTAATAAATTCGCCTTCAATTGATCGTATCGATTCTTCTAAAGGTTATAAATTAAATAATATTCGATGGATATCTAATTCAGAAAATTGTTATTTAGGAGCTAAAAATCATCATACTTCTAAGTAAATGTCTACATTGAGAATTTCCTTTAATTTCATTAAATATTACTCATTATTCAAATGATAGATCAAGAAACCCTCTCAAACGCCTCAGAATCGATTATAACGGATTTTTAATCGAAGTTAATGTCTTTGGTTGCAGGAGGTCTTATTTTGCTCTTAGAAACGCTATTATTAGCTCAAAATGGATTAAAATAAAAAGACCACGGTTCAACTAAGGAACCGTGGTCGAGGAGGGAAGGATGAAATTGTAAAAACTTTTTATAGTCCGTGACCGATTTTACCTCTATAATTCCAAGTTCCTTGCCATACGCCTCTAGCGTTGACAGAACCTGACCCACCTTCGAATTTGACTCCAGTGATTTCATAAACCACTTTGTCATTTTCTCGATCATATACTTCTAATACGAGTTCAGCTTGGCTTAAAAGATCATCGATATTTCGAGGATCAAATCCGAATAACTGAGCTGCATTTTCATCAACTTTAAATAAATTGATTGTACCATTAACTTTATGTGCGACTTCTGCGAGTTCACCGACTTCCAATTGATCTAAAACATCAATATCTTGAAGTGTATTCTGATGATTAACTGTAAAATCAGACGCAAAGGCAATCTTTGTACCATTCAGTTTAATCGCTAATCTTGAGCCTGTTTTAGTTCTTGCCATATTATTCTCCTTAATTCCTCTTTAATATATTTTAACACTTTATTAGTTTTGAGTTAAAATTTGTTCTTTTACACTTGTAAAAATATCGGTTGAAGTCAAAAGACCAATATAACCACTATTATTAACAGCCATGGGTTGCCCTACATCTAATTGCATCCCTGTATGAACAGCATATTCTTTGCCATTTTGATCAGAAAAATATAATTGACTCAATTCCTGTCCTTCATATGTTAATTCACTACCAGCTGGAATAATATCTTGTCCAAAACCACAATGGCCGCCTGTTGCAGATTTACTAATTCTTTCAACAATTAATCTAATAGGTCTAGCAACTTTTATGATTGATTTACTCATTAAGCGATTTTGAAGTTCTTGTTCAAGATAAGGTTTCATCATATGAAAAACTTGTTGAGACTTTTCCATTTGCTCTTGTCGAGCTTGCATAATGTTTATCTGGTCTTTATTCATTACTTAATTGTATCAATATTACTTGATTATAATTTAATTATTGTGCTATAATATCAGTACAAGGCGGAAAATTATGAGTTGGAAAAAATATCTAGATCCAAAATTCAATGCTAAACCTGAAAATCTAAAGACCAGAGATAGAATAGTTTCAATATGTTCTGAGTGTGAATATCGAAGTGTTGTTATTCTAAATAATTTAAAAAAGCAAGTAAATAAGAAAGGTACTCACCTTTGTTTCTCATGTTCAGCACGGAAAGGCGCATTGAATTCAAAAGACAAATACGAGAAAACAATGCTTTCTAGATATGGCGTTAAAAATCCAATGCAATCCAATGTAATTAAAGCTAAAGCTAAAAAGACTAGTATCGAAAAATACGGGAAAGAAGGTTCAATAGGCGTTGCTAGGAAAGCTTTTAAAGATAAATATCAAACAGATAATCCATTTAGGCTTGAATCAGTTAAAGAAAAGATTATTAATACTACCAGAGATAAATACGGAGTAGACCACATAAATCAATTACCTAATAGAAAACTTAATCTAAGCAATAAGATGATTAAAAAGTACGGACATGGAAGTCCCCTGCGAGCTAAATTACTCAAGAGAAACGAATGCAAAAGTTACGATGACTTTTGTAATAAAGTAGCACAAAGAATTGAAACAACTGGCTTATTTGCAAATCATGCTGATATAGAAGCTCACTTCGGCACTGATGGTAGTACATTAATTAAAGCTCTTATACATATTGATAGAGATGATTTAGTTAGAACAAACACTAAATATTCTATTCCAGAAAAGCAAATAGTTGAATTAATTAGACAAAATTATACAGGGCAAATTATTGAAAATGATAGAAAGATTCTTAACGGTAAAGAACTTGATATTTACCTACCCGAACTAAATATAGCATTTGAATTTAACGGTCTTATATGGCATTCTGAACGTTTTATTGATGATAAAACAAAGCACGCTTGGAAGCATAAGGAATGTTTATCTCAAGGTATTAATCTATATACAATTTGGGAACATGAATGGTCACTTGCCAGAGACAGTCTATCTAAATTTATTGTAAAACTTATCACTCCAAAACAACGAATATATGCTCGTAAATGTAAGGTTATAGAAGATAAAGTTCTTTTAAGACAGTTCATAGAACTACATCACTTACAGGGCGGTGCTCCTAGTCATACCTATTTAGGGCTTAAATACAATAACGAAATTGTAATGGCGATATCTATTGGAAATCATCATAGAAAGGGCTCAGAATGCTCTGTATTGAATAGAGTTTGTTTTTCCGACTACAACATCGTTGGTGGTCTAGAAAAGCTCTTAAAACGGATTCCTGGCGATCTAATTACATGGTCTGATAACAGATATAGTCCATCCGGTAATATGTATAAGAATGCAGGATTTGAACTACAAGAAGAGCTTAAGCCTGATTATTTCTATTGTGATTCATCTGGAAATGCTTACTCAAAACAAAGCAAACGAAAATCGCTAACAGGTTGTCCTAAGAATGAAAAAGAATGGGAATGGTGTTGGAAGAATGGGCTTTACCGAATTTGGGATTGTGGTAAAAGAAGATGGGTCCGAAGGGGTTAACCAACGGACCCAAATACTTAATTATTATGCACTTTGTGAAATATCACCAAGTGTAAGGTCTATCAACACGAAGTCGAGTCCTTGAACCGGTTTAACTTCAATTTGAACTCTTGCAGTATTACCACTAATCGTGACTACAAAGGTATCTTCGCGAAATCCATTAGGAGCATCTAAAGAGCTAGTAATGATTTGACGACTAGGATCGTTCAATTGAAGCAATAATCCTCTAATAAATGTTTTAATAGAAGAAGCTTGACCATTTGAAATTTTATTACCAATGAATATAGCTTCTGTTTGTTGTCGAAGTGTTTTAGCTACAAAATCAGCAGCTTCAATTACAGAACCTCGATTAAACACAAAGTTTTCATCTGCTCCATATGTAGTATTATCTACAACAACACGAAATCCGCCAGTCGCAGGTTTTTCTAAGAAAGTAACACCGGCATCAATAGCATCATCAACATCAGTATTAGGATCAAAATTGCCAGCTGAAATTCCAGTATCAGGATCTACAGCATGTCCAATCCCAGATACATTGATAAATTTATAAGTTAAAGGTTCACCAACTTCAGAACCAAGTCTTGCTCCGGCTAATAGTGCAGCTAAAACATGCGGTTGTTTCCAACTCAAGTTGCCATCTACACCTTGCCAAAGGACATCTTGTCCAGCTAATTGGATTCGAAAAGCTGCCAATGTTTGAGCTTCTGCATACCAGTTAGATTTATCAGAATCTCTAAATCCTGCCATTCCTTGAGCTTCTTTTCGATTCTTTGTATTTCCACGAAGGATTAAATGCGAACTAAGAGCAGAAAGAACAGATGCAATCGTATAAGTTGAATTTGAATTTGTTACATTCAAATTAATATCGTCACTTGCATCTTGAGAAATACAAGGAACTGCAACTTCATAACTTTCGCTAAGAGATTTAGCCAATCCATTACTAAAGTCAGAATTAATAGATGCGCCTTTTGATCCACCAGTTAAACTTTCACTTGTTAGGTTAGCAGGAACGCCTTCATTTTGAGGAGAAGCTAAAGAAGCTTCAACTAATTCACTGTTTTCATTAATTAAATCGACAATTTCTTGTTGAAGTCTATAAAGATTACTTGCAGTAGGTTTAACATCAGTAATATCAACTTTATCAAGTTCAGTTGCGGATTTAACATGTCCAGTCTGAGTATTTAAAACTGTTGCTGTATAATTCGCTTGATTATTAATAAAATGAGCTAATGTTGCCATTGTAAAATCAGACAAAGTTAAGCTTAGATTACTAGAAGTATCTCCAGTACAAACAGTTGTAAGAACTTTTGTTGCAGAGATAGACAAAGAACAGGCTGAACCTGGACCAGTATATTGAACACTCAATTGAGCAATTGCATCATTTTCACCAAGTGATTCAGTTGTGTTATTTTGAGAAACTGTCATAGATTTTTGATTTGAACTAGAACCATTTGCAATTGTAACTGCGATTTGATTACCAGCTGAGCCCCAAGCTCGATCTTTAAGAATAATGATATCTTCAGAACTTCCATTTTGAAGAGTCAATGATGCTTGAGTTGTACTATTTGTTTTCCATACTAAAACTTCATCGGCGCCAGCAATATTAGGACTTAGACTAGGTGCTTGAACTGCGGCTTTAGCACAGTCAACCAACGGTCCAGAACCATATTTTGCTATTAAATCAGGAAGTTGTGATGCAGTGAAACTTTGAATTCCTTCAGCATCTCCAGGTGCTCCGAGAGTAGATTCTCCAATCAAAAAGATTGTTCCATTATCACCAAGTTGACGTCCCCTTGTATTATCAACTGTCGATTTGGAATATGAGCCAGGTTTACGAATTGATTGTCCACCAAAAGCTACTTTAATTGCCATATTTATTCTCCTTACCTTCTTTTAAAACTTAGAATAAGCTTTATCAAATTTTTCTTCACTTTCAATATTCGAGAGTCCTGATGCTTTCATATGCATTCTAATGGCTTCCCGAAGCCATGCCTTCTTACGTCCTAGTTTAACACCAAACCACGCATCAAATGGCATTTTATTGGATTCTTCTTTCTTTTTTGAATCTGATTTTGTTTCTAAAGAAGCCTGAATTGTAATTTCTTTATCAGCATTTTCACGAGCTTTCTTTTTCTTTCTTCCACTCATATATTATATTTTACCTTAATGATGAAATTTGCTTTAAATTGAAATTAATTATCGGTAACTTTTATAGTCTGATCTTCTAAATTTAGCTCTTCATTTGTAGCTATATCCTTTTCGACACGTAAATCCAAGTCAATAAGGTCAATAGGAGTAACTTTATCTGAAGTCCAAGTATTCTCAATACGACCACGAATTGTTAAATATCTTGTATAGACATAATCTGCCTGATATTCGGCATTTCTAGTAAAATCAGAGCCTTCATATGTGGGCAAAGTAAATCCTCGTCTAATGAGGTCTATTTTCCTACTTTCTAAGAAATATTTAATTAAAGTATACAAATACTTAGTCGTTAAAGCTTCTTTGGAATGAATTCCAATAATTATTGTTTCATGTTCAATATTAGCTCTAAGTTCGGTTTGAATCATATCAAATATTGTTTTAATTGATCCCGTTCCAATGGTCAAATCGGCTTGTTTTTGAATAATAACTTGTTTTGAGCCCAAATCATTATTAACTCCGCCTAAAATTTCAAATTCATTATTATTAGCATCCACAAGTATTTGATTTGCATGAACATTTGTTAAATCAACTGAGTCATCAATTAATACAATTCCAGAATAAGTATCATAATTTATAATTAAAACCGGATCGACTATAATTTGGGCATTTAATTCAGCAGCCGTCATATCTCTTTCTTGATCGGCGGCAAAATCATCCAATACATCATGTCTTTCAAATTCCTGAGCAGAAAGAAGTTGAATTGAAATACAAGGGACTTTAGATTCTGCTGCTGGAAATAAATGAATAATTGGAAGAGATTTGGCTACTAAATTTTTTATTTTAGTTATTTCAGTTGTTCCATATTTAGGAGATACTGGCAAGCTTAAAAGTTGGTCAAAAACGTCATCTACAATAGTTAAATCATTTCGGACATTTGCAAGACCTTCTCTAATACTACTTTCGATGACAAGTTCAGATAGAATCCAAGCCATATTATTATTCTCCTTTCCATTGTATCTTATTTATATTTTACTTCATTAATGAGTTTAGAATGATATTTATCTGTTCTTCTACATATTTCTCGGTTTTATCAAATGCATGTAAACCAGCAAAACCTTTATTCATCCAAGCTTCAGCAGGAGAAAGATCGGATATAGTTTTAAAAGTTAAATAAACTGAACTAGTTGTTTGTTTTCCTGTCTTTTGATTCACATATGTTTTTTGATATTTAGTTATATTTTCGGCATATTTAATACCAGTACCTCGAATAGATGCAGCTTTCCCTTGTATAGGTTTATTAAATTCATCTTTAAAAATACTTGTAAATTTTTGTTCTTTTCCTTTTTTATTTACTGTTGTAAGTTTTTTAATCAATGCGCCTAAATCACCTGCATTTCCGACTTTTGAAAAAGGCTGTTGTTCAAATGGAACATGGGCATATCTTTGTCCTTTTTTACCCTTTTGAACCCAAGGTTGACCTGCTCTAGAACCAGCTTGTACAGTCTTTGTTGATCCTAGTAATTTTTCTTTCATTGAATAAGGGCTCCAGCCATCTTCGATAGAATTTGGAAAAACTCCATCCAATGAAATTACATATTGATTTTTTCTTACTGTTGCGAATTTAAGACCTTTAAGATAATCGAGTCTCGTTTTCTTTAGTTTACTTTGAGCTATTGAAACTATATTGGCATATGCAGCATCTGCAATTCCTTTAACAGCTGATTCAATCTCAGCAATTGTAGAATCAGCGGCTTTGCCTAATTTAGTTTTTAATTCATCATAATTAATATCTATGATGAATTCTCCATTTTTTGCCATGATTTATTTTATCATGTCTATTTAAAGAATAGATTATCAATCTCAATATCATTTAATTATAAATAAGATATTGATATTTATAGCTTCTCATGGCATTGATATTCTGTCAAGGCATTAATTGACAAAGACTTATTTATCTGAAACAATTGAATTGTGACCAATTAAGGAGGATTAAATGAGTTATATGAAAAGATACAAAGAAATGCTTGAACATGGAGAAATTCCTAAAAAGCATCTATTAGAATCAGGCGGAAGAATAGCATTTAAAGGCGCCGGATATCCAGTAAATTCAATGTTCTCAAATGTTGATATTGAAATTAAAAACAATAAAAATTACCCTATTTGTTTGGAATTAACTGAAACTGGTATCAAAGTAACGCTCATGAGAAAAAATTAATGAAAATAATTATATTATTAATTGTAAGTTTACTTTTAGTCGGTTGTACCGTCAAAGATCGGCAACTTCGTTTAATTTATATAGAAAATCCCAATAAAACTCATTTCTATAATTTCAAAGGAAAAGAATGTATTTTATCTGGGGAAGATATAGACCCACAAGTTTATAAAAATTCTAATTTTCCTAAAGAAATTAAAATTCTCGAAACTTATAAAAATTGTGATTTTCATAGAGTAAGAATAATGAAAGAACGAGAACAACTTTATTGGGGAATTGATTATAAAGAAATTGAACGAGAAAGAAATGAAAGAAAATAAATGAATATTTTGTCCATTTAATCGAAAAAATGGACAAAATGTTATTTAATCGGGATTTTCTTCAATGGCCTAAGCCACAGCATGCCCTGCTGCTGAAACGTTGATTATGCCCGTTTTTGGTGGCATTATAAATGCTGGTGTATTGACTCTAATTATTAGCTAGTAACTGGATCATAGATTTGATCTTCACTTAGAGCATCGCCTGTTCCTAGATCTTTACGCTCAACTAAATAATCCTTTTGAAGAATCCATTGCTCAGGAAGTTTAACCATTTCGATTCCTTCTGAAGTTTGAAGTTGAGTATATCTTTCTACATGCTGAGATTTAATTGCTCTAAATTGTTTTTTCATTTGATAATGTATAGAATAAATAACATGTTCGGAAGGGCCTTTTCCAATCTTCCATTTAATATTGCCATTTTGATCTAGATTGAAATCATTATCTTGATAATATCTTGTACCATCTCCAGTAACTACAACATTTATACATGAAGCTCTATATTTAAGCTTATCCGTTTGACCAGATTGTCTTTGAATTCTTTGAAAATAAACATCATCAAAATCACATAATTCAATAAGTGTCATATATTGAAGTTCTATACCTCTAGCAAATGTTGCATAAATTATATCAGTACCATGAATACCTTCAGGAAGTTCAGGGTTTTCATTACTTTGAGTATTTAGAAATGCTAATGTAACAATTGGATCTAGATCTATGAATTGAGAACCTGAACAAAGCGGGCATTCTATATCATGTTCTGAACCATCTATCGATTTTACATTGGGACAAAACATACTTCTATAGACATTGACTCTTACACCTTTTTGTTGCAAAAGTCTATCAAAGTCTTGAACGCGTAAATTTACACGACCAGTATTATTGAAATTAGAAGCAGGCAGAACTTTATTTGTTCGTGGCTTCCAACTTGGTGGAGTACTACGTTTCTTTGCCACGAGAAACTCCTTTATTCAGAATCTTCTTTGGATTCTCCAAGAATTTTAGCAGCTTCATCGGATGTCAAATTTAAAGATTTAAATAGATCTTCATCTTTAAAGCTATTAACTTTAAATGCTCCACTTGATTTAGTGAATGCAATTCTTGCTTTGTTAATAATTTCATCTTGAGATTGATCTAATCCTTTTTCGATAATATCATTCAAATCAGTTTTATTAGCTTCACCTTCGGATTTAGCAAGTTTCTCATCTTGAGATTCTACATTAAGATAATCACCTTTTTCAAGACGTTCAGTTTTAATTTGTTCAGCCTTTTCTATGGTATCAACTACATTGTAATGCGCATTGCGACCTCGTTTGGCAGAAGAACCAAGAGCATCGGAATTCCAATCATTCCATTGAACGGATTTTTCCATTTTCTTCATTGAATTAACAGCTACAGTAGCCGGTTTAGGATCGATGTCTTTCTTAGATTTGTCTTCTTCTTTTTTCATTTTTTTCGTCTTCTTAGGATCATTTACAGGATCATCCGCATTACTAGCAGGCTTAGGATCGATGTCTTTCTTGGATTCATCCATTTTCTTCATCTTCTTATCTTCATCCATTTTCTTGTCTTCATCAATCATCTCGGATTCACCCATTTTCATCATTTTCTTTTTTGCTAGCATAGCGCCACACTTTTTACACATTTTTGCATAACCAGCTTTTTCAATTTTTTCTTGAAGTTCTTCAGAAGTAAGACCTTTTTCGAAAGCTCGATTAACTAGTTTTTCAATTCCTTCTTCACTTGCGAATAGTTCATCCATTGATTTTCTCATTGTTTGTTTCTCCAAATCTTGTTGTGGTTTAGGGTCTGTAATTTCCTGTCCTTCAAATCCTTCAGGACTATTATCACCTTGATGACGAACAGTACTATCTTTTTCCTTCATTATTTCTTCATCGTTTCGGTCACCCAATTCATATTGATTACCGCGTTTAACATCTTTTTGTGGAAGATCTTTAACATTTTTAGGTTCTGGAACTTCAATATTACCATCATATGTAGATGCTTTATTTAATTCTTCTGATTTCTTCATATGTTTTCCTTCAGCAGCAGCATGTTGAAATGCTTGTTTTCCATATTTTTTACGACCAATAGCAGCGGCTACAGCTTTAGGGTTGCTGACGCCTTTTCTATTTTTAAGTTTACCGACTAACTTATTAAATCCAACATAACCTTTTTCCATTTCATCTGACCATTTTTCAGGAAGATGCTGATAAAGATCTTTGTGATTTTCAGCTTCTTTATCGGCAGCTTCCATTTCACCCTTTTTAAGTGAAGCTGCACAAATAGCATAAGGATTAACTTTTTTACCTTGTTTAGCTTCAACTTCTTCTTTACAGCGTTTATATTTCGCTTCATCTACACCTTTAGGTGCTGCCTTTTCAAGAATCTTACCAATTAATCTTTGTTGGTTGGATGTCATTTGAGAAACAGCTTTTTTAAACTCTTCTTTGCCCAATTCTTCTGCTTTAGCTAAAATCTCAGCAATCATGTTATTTACAGATTTATTCATTTTTGTTTCCTTTTTTTGAGATTCTTCTTTCTTTTTATGTTTAATAGCACTCTCAGGAAGTGTAATCTTTGGCTTGCTTTCATCTGGATTATCTAACTTATATGGCGCACTACGATCATTTCCATCTTCAGATTCGTCATCTAAAGTTTTCTTCATAGCTTTTTCAAGTTTCTCAGCCATTTCATCCATTTCGCTATCAATTTGTTCTCTGATATCCATTGCTTAATTATACCGCAAGTTATAGATTATCTTAATTTTAACCATTTAAACTGCAAAAGATATACCACAACTGCACTTCTTTGATGCTAATTTGTTCTTATAAACAAATCTAGCAGTGTTAAGACCATCTTGATAATCCAAAGTAGTTTCTTTTAAAAACATCTCTGATTTAGGATCCATTATTACTTTTATATCATTTAAAGACATTTCAATATCATATTTACTTTTGTCTTTTTGGAAATCTAATTTATAAGTAAATCCAGAACAACCACCGGTTTTAATACTAATTCTAAGATAAAGCGCATCTGATTCCTTATTCATAAGTTCTTTTATTTTATTAGCAGCGCTTTCAGTAAGTTTCATTAGGTTCGATTCTTCCGGCCTGGTTTAAATTCGGGTGGATTAATCCTATATTTTTCTGCCAATTTAACGGCTTCTAATATAACTTTCTTAGCAAAATCATGTGCTTTAGTATTGTCATTTAAACGTCTTTTATCGTGAGAATAATCTTCGTACCATTTAGAACTAGCAGATGCATAATATTCTTTTGAATGAAAAATGCCATAATCATCAAAACTACTTTTCATCATTTCCGCTACATTTTTAATATAATTGTAATTTCCATATGGATTATTTTGATCTTTACTGGAAATAAAATAAGCAGCCACTCTGCCGAACATCCTTTGAGCATATTCGATATTTCCATCTTTGGAAAGTTCAATCATTTTTGTTCTAAATTCAGCATTTTTTATATTGAATTCAGTTCTCCAAAATCCACCGTCCAAAGATATCATTCTATCCATCATTATTTTTACTCTAGAACTAGGCATACTTTGATTAACTCCAGTAGACAATAATATTACATCTGATATAAGAAATTTTGGATAAAGATCTTTCATTGGATCTAATGGAAAACAATCACAAGATGCTCCACATAAAGCAGATGCAGTCGATACACAACCATTACATGGCGATATATTGTACTCTCTAAGATTAATTCGTTCAATATTAATATCCTCATTATCTTCGATTGCTTCTAAACCTTTTTCTAATAAAAGTTGAGAATTACTAAGTTCATGTGCACAAGTTATATCACTATTACTACGTGGGCTTCCGTGAATCACTAAAACTTCTAATTTTCGATTTTTAAGCTTATGATAATCCATAGCTCGTTTCCAAATGGCCTGATTTTTCATATATTGTTCAGGTGCAATTTTTCCTAGTGCTTCATTTTGCCACCATTCACCGTAAAACTGCTCGATAATATCAGATACTTTTCTATCATCTTTAAATTTTTTAAATGCATCGATGACTTTTGTTGAATTTAAATCTTTAGGTTTTTTTGACATAAGTTTCATCCATACTTTTAGGTGATCTAATTTGACTTCCTGATTTTTCTTCTAAAGGTATTGATTGGCCATGCAGATATTCTTCTTCTGAGTTTATAAATCCTTCTTTAGGAATATTATACGTTCTTCCTAAATTATTTCCAATTGCAGTAAATAGATCTTTTCTAAGAGCTTCTGCCTTGGCTAATTTCTTTTTTTCTATCGACTCTTCTTTCTTGGCTTCCGTGCATTTTTGCATTTCTTCTTTCTTGGGCTTTTTTTCAGAAGTTTCTTTACTTTCTTTTTCAGATTTTGAAGAAGCTTTTTCATTTTCTTTTTTAGTTTCTTTAACATTTTCTTTAGTAGTTTCATTGATTTTCTCCTTTTTAAAATTATCTTCATTAGACTTTTTTTCATGATTATTTTCAGGAACTTTTTGCCAATGATTATTAGCTAATTTTTGATATTTAATTCCACCCCATTCTCTCATAGTACCAATGGACAATTCTTTAACTTTTTGTAGAGTTTCATCTGATAATGCTTCTAAAGCCTTATGGAAATGAATATGGATTTCATTAAGACCTCGATCTTGAAGGGCATCTAAAATTTCAGATAATTCTTCTCTTTGCATTGATTCATGCTGTTCTACAAGATCTTCAACTTGTTCAAATTCCTGGGCATCTGCATCTTGTTCAGCAGGAGTTCCTTCTTGTCCTTCCCATTCAGCTTCATGATCTTCAACCATATCTTCAACTTGTTCACCTAATTCGGCATCAGCTTGAGAATCATTTTCTTCATTCACAATTTGCGAATCTTGAGCAATATCATTAATATAGCCGCGCGCTTTCAATGTTTGGACAATTCCAGGAATATGCATTTTTTCAATATTAAATGCTCGATCTTCTGAACCTAAATCATCATTAATTGCCCTTTTAACACTACCGGAATAAATACCATCGGAATCTCTAGAAAGAGTTAAAGTATAACCATTTTCTAATGTCATTTGACGTGGAGCATCTCCATAATTCATTCCATCAAGCATTAAATGAAGTTGACTGAGCATAGGATGATTTTTAGCAGCTAATTCATCAATAGAAAAATCATTTGAATCTAAACTAATTCCTTGATTTTCTTCATTTATTGAAAGTGCTTTACCTAAGGATCTACGAGATTTATTTGTCATAATTCCATTCATTGCAGTTCTATGACGAATCTTATCCATAGGTTCAGGTAATGGTTGAGAAGTGGAATACCAGCCCCAAGCTGAAATTTCTTTATCAGGATCAGCTAATACTGTAAATTCAGTATTTTGAGAAAGTCTCAATAAAAAACAAAACACAGGTTTATTACCTTTTCCAGTAAGTGTAGACAATTCAATAAGTTGTTCAGGTTTAGCAACAATCCCAGTTTCTTCTGACATTTCTCTAAGAGCAGCTTCTTTAGGAGTTTCACCTTCATTAGATCTTCCGCCTGGACCTGTCCAAATTCCATCTTCTCTACGGCATCCTAGCAGGATTTTAGATCCATCAAATGAAAGCACAGCACAATTTACAAAATAAGTACCATCAGCTTTGTTAAGTCTTCGTTTTAATTCTCTTTTATAACCTTCTAATTCTTTAGCTTGAATAGCGAGTTCTTTTTTATCATCTTTTCTAGTAGTAGTATGCATCCTATGTATTAATCTTTCATGTTCTTTAACCATTTCTTTTAATTGTTCAGTTGTTAATTTAGATGCTTCAGACGCTTTAGATAGGATTCTAACGGGCTTTTCTTGCTCAAGGGTACCCTTACCCCTAAGAAGACGATTTAAACGCGCCTGAGAGGAATCTTGGAGCCCTTCGATAATAGATTGTAGAATTTCGTCATTATTATTCATTTTATAGCCTTAAATTATGTTAAGCCGTTCTCCTTGATAAAACTGGCGTAGTGACTTTAAAATACCAGGATTTCTAGGATCTCCAAACAAAATAGATTGATATTCTTTTACTTTAGCAGAATAACCATGATTTTCAGCAGATGAAGTAGTTTGAATACTTTGAGATAAACCATCTAAACTTAAACTAGAACCTGCAATACCTGCTCCTAAGATCAAATCTCCTGCGATATTTAAAGCCATAATTCCTGCTATTAAACCAATTGCAGTATTAATCAAAACTGGAATTTTTCCACCTTCAAACCCTGCCGTATATTCAATTCCCCACAATTGAGGGACCATTGAATGTCGTCTAAATAACTCGGGAAAAAATGATCCACCCGCATCAATTTGGAGATTTGCAGGAAATCTATTATTTGGAATTAATCTAATTAATCCGTCATGTTGTCTTAATCGATACCATTCAGGCGGAATATCTAAAACATTCACAGGCACAATCTCACCTGTATCTGGATTCTTTTCGGCTAAATATTCGACTCGAATTGATTCGACACTAATAACTGGATAATTGTTTAATTGAAAATAACCCCATTCCCAATAATCATTAGCAAAATAATCCTTTTCTTCTCGAATTTTTCTAGGACTAATAGGAATATCTAAATCATGCTCAAGCATTGAAACTGCAGTATTAATATATTCTTGAAGCGTAGAATCTGGCATTGAATTACCAGCATTATCAATGATATTTACACCAAAAAGCCATTTTGCCTTTAATTTATCAACAGTAATTAAAGACTCTAAACGTTTTGTAATATTATTACAACTTACAATTCCATCATTTTCTGTCATATTAAGCCTCAAACCACATTTTTGCATAGCCATCTTTATCGCGGCTTTTATTATAAAAAATGAACTTTTTATTATTTTTCAAATTGAAATAAATATATAATTCATTCATTACAACTAATACATTTGAATCAGTCAATAATCTCGAATCAGTACATTCACTATTTAATCTATCAACAATTGACACAAATTGTTGTTCATCTTTATTCATATTATCTTTAAATGTAAATTTTAATGACATTAACACTCCACGCTAAGCTTAGACAAGGCATTAACAATTAGTCCTTTTTCAATTACGCTTCCATTTCCATTAGGATCTAATTCAAAACGGATATTTCCACCTATTAAATCAGTAGTATCAGCACTTGTCAATGTAACATTCCACATCGATCTATCATCGGCATCTATAATTGCCATTGTTTTTTCTAATTCAGTTCCATCAGTCTTTTGCATATAAATCTTTAAAATTGAAGTAACAGGTGGAATATAACGAAGATTTTTTTGCACATTATATAATTTAAGTGCTAAAACTATTTGAGTTCCTGGAACAAATTCTAAACTTTGAATTTCAAAAAAAGTATTTAATTCAGCATCAGAATTCAGTAAATGGGCAGCAAACATATAAATCTCCTATTTTTAAATTATATCACTTGAAGAGATAAGTGCTTAAATGATGATTTTAAAAAATTGAATAATTCGAATAATTGCATAAATTGCTCCAGATATAATACCTAATGCAGTTAATAACCACATTGTACCTTTTATCCATTTTCTGGGAGCTTTAAGTTTTTCAATTTCTTCTTTAAGTTCATTTCGTTCGTTTTCCATTTTTTCACTAAATTCTTTAAGATTTTGTGTATTATATTCATGAATTTGGTCAATACCTTCAATATGTTCATCTAACAGCTTATTCTGTTGTTTATCTTCTTCTTTCATGAATTCAATGTCTTTACGAATTAAAGCTTGATTAATTGAAAAATTAGAGACTTTTTCATTCAAAGAATCGATTTTTTCATTACATTCTGATCGAAAGTCTTTTAATTCATTAATTAATTCTTTTAAAACTTCATTATCCATTTAAACTCCTATTTATTATTAATAGTAATAGTATATCATGCTCTAAATAGCTATTTTCTTGACAATATTTGAATAATTGAATAAAATTAAAGTATGGAAATTAAAGATTTTTTAAAACCTGGATTTTTTGCTGCATTTCGTAAATTAGCTCAACAAGATCTTCCTATAAAAAAAACTTGGGAACTTAAAACTCTGATGGCTCAAGTTGATGAAGAATTTAAGAAGTTCCAAGAACTCAATTTTGAATTAAGAAAAAAGTATATTGAAAAACTTAAGAATAAAAAGCCTAAGCTCAAAATTAAGAAAAATGGGAAATTAGATTTCGATATAGAAAAAGATGAAGAATATTTAAAAGAATTTGAGCAACTTCTACAAATTAAAATTGATGTAAAAAAGATTGAAATTAAAGTTGATGATATTGGTGAAGGTAAAATGAGTTTTGCTGATTTAGAAAATCTTAAATCTCTTGTAAATTTCTTGTAAAATTTAATATTTGATTAGAAATACAATAAATCAATTCAGCAGCTTTAAGTTTATTTTTAGCCGAATTTAATTCTGTCTGTAGCTGTTCAACCTTAGATTTAAGGCTGGGATTAGGCTTCGGGGATTCGACACACCCAGATAATATGAATGCAAGGCTAAATATCAGTAAGTTTTTCATAGATATCCCTTGGAGTTACTGTATCCATACGACCTTTAAATTCTTTTTTCAATGATGGAACCATTCTGGCCACTATTTCAGAACATACATAGCTGGCCTTGCCATCGCCCAATGGGTTTTTTACACGTTTGCCTAGTCTTCTCATAACTACAACATATGCTAATCCCAATACCTGAATAACCCCATATGGTTTCTCAGTATTGTCAATAGCAAATTGTAAGGCTCTTTTGTATGCTGCGTCCGATACTTGGATTTTAAACTCTCTAATTACATGTACTTGGGTATGGAATAATTTTCCACCTGCGAAATGCACACATAGTCCAGCAGCTTCATATACAAGGTCTCTATTCAAATATTTGCTGCTAAACTCTATATATACGTGGGAGTATGGAGTTCCTTCAAATAATCGGATTAGCCAACTAAATATAGGGAAAGGTTTAGCTTTATAAGTTGGTTTTGAGAAACCTATTTTTACTATTTTCATATTTATCCTACAATCTCGTGAAATGTCACGTTAATTCCTATGTTTCTATCTAAATTACTATTGTTAGTATACGTAAATTTTACCTTCATATCCTGAATAAGATCGGCATCATAATTTGACTCATCTTCATAAAAATTGTCAGGCATAACTACAGAAAATCCAAATTGATTTAGCATATGATCAGTGATTCCGCTAATAGTTCCTGCAGATGTGTCGTAGATCTTAAAATCGACCATATCTCCGGCGCTGCAGTTAACTATTTCCGCCTTATTAATTTTACATGAGGCATAGGGAACTGTCATAGAAATGACAGCACTTGAATTAGCAGGTATTACTTGCGCAATACCATGTTTGCGCCTAAATAACCGTTTTCCATTGGATAATATTTTTGATGCAAAAGGTTGCTGCTCAGAATTATTAGATATAATATTAACATCCGAGGATAGATTTTTTAGCGCGTTTACCTGGTCAGAATAATCTGTATATTCTACGCCATTTCTTTCAATCTTTATATCACCATTTGTTATAGAAACTAGTACGTCTTGGCTATTGGCCCACTTAAATTCTTTATCTGGAGAAATATTTACATTTCCACTCGCCGGTATACTTTCAGTTATGTCTCCAAAAACCAATATTCCATCTGTTTGATTGTTGATTTTGAGCATTAAATTTCCTCCAATGTAAGTGTAGCAACAACTTCCCGTATAGTCACGGCATTTGCATTCCCAGTTATTGAATTAAATTTCAAGGCAACAAGTGTATTTTCTGGGACACTTATATTTAATATTTTAGATCCTTTATAATCTGTATCTACAAAAGAATTAAAAAAGTTACCTACTGTAAATGTAGAAGTATCAATAGGCACGTCTATATCCGACAGTTTAGTGCCCTGTCCTTGAAATCCAACGCTCCAAAGTTCAAATCTTATCGTAACTGTGGACGCAGGTGTGCCAGTGGATTGCGCAATACCTTTTATAGCGAAATTAGCTTTAATTATAGTTCCACTGAATGTTGTCAATATAGGACCAGATTGTTTAAATTGAAATCCATTCGATTGGCTTCCAGACCTAGGATTGTCGTCATCATCCCTATAAGACACTAAATACTGGTCAAAATTTAGTTCACCCAGTTTCATATATTGTAAATACTGCCTATATTTAACTGTGTTCTGGGCAGCCTCTATTAAAACTTCTCCAGATCCATTATCTGTGGCAGTTAAATTTTGGTCAAAATTTAATGTTGTAAAGGGACCTCCAGAAATTAATGTACCGCTATCTTTTATAATTACAGATGAGCCCTGGCCAGGAATACCTTGATCCCCCTTGTCACCTTTATCTCCCTTTTTTCCAGCCAATTTAATAATTGTTATACTAGATTGCCCAGGTATAGTTTTCTGTGTATTACCACCAGATTGTCTACGCGCTTGAAGTTTAATAACATCATTGGCATCTAGATCTAAGATAAATGATCTTGAAGAGTTACCGCCACCTTGATTTTTATTTCTATTATATATTTCAGAGCCTGAAAATTTAATATCTAATCCATTTAATACTAATTTGGCTTCAGTTTGGCTTCTCAAGTTAGCATTTGTAGTCTGAATGCCCGCATTATATATTACTAAATATCTGTTTGCCTGTGTAACCGTAATTTCTGGACTATTCGACACGTGTAAATATATAGGATTACTTGATCTTTCAACCTCCATTGATATATCTTGCCAAGATGTAGTCATTGTCACCGCACTTGTGTTAATAACTTCTATTGCTTCTAGTTTTGATATGTCTCCACCGGCTTCTTCTATTGCTGCTTGGACATCATCCGCAGTGAATCCATTAGCGGAGTTATCAAAAGGGATTGATTCAGCTACTGGAGTTTTATTTATTTTACTCCCGTTTGATGACACTATGCCCACTCCTGAATAATTACATCTGTAGAGTTATTATTAGCGCACCTGAGATATATCCCGACGGAATAGCCTGCTGAAATTGTAACAGTTTGTTTTCTTCGTAAGGGTTCTCCATCTGTAGCATTGGATGAGCTAAATCCACTAGGACCAAAATATACGGTTTTATTACCTACATTTGTAATTGTTATAGTTTCCCTTCCTTCTAAGGGATTTGTGCCCACTTTTGCTAAAGTTTCATAGGCATTACCTATTGTTACTCTAGCTGACACATACGCGTCATTTAAAACATCATCAAATTCCCCGCCGTTAGAAAATCCCATTATTTACCTGTCTTTGTTTTAGATGATTTTTTAGATGGCTCTTTTTTCACGGGGGATTTTGCAGACATAAGTTCTTGATTTACTTCAGATTGTTCCACCATTTTTTCCATTTTTGGAATAATAGATGTTTGAAGCATTGTCATAGAAGTAGCGATGGGTAAAATTTCATCTCCTTTTACGTCAAACTTAGCCATATTTAAAATATTTAAGATATTTTTAAGGTATTTTAATTCTCTATCTGTAAACATTATTTCTCCTAACTTAAAAATAAAAGGGGGGAGTCTTTTAACTCCCCCCTATTATAACTGAATTGTCTATCTAAGTCAATAGATTATGCTAATTCAATTACTCTAATGTTTGACGATCCATTAGCAGTTACACCAAAGATACCAACTGCAGGTCCTAATTCTAATTCAAGAACAGAGCCTCTATTTAATCGCAATCCACCAGTTGCAGCAGTTGTATCTGCTGTAACATCAGATTTACCGATAAATACTGGTCTATTGCCATCATTTTGAATCATGATTTTCTTTCTTGAAGATAATGGAGAAGCATCAATTTGTGCAGCTGTAGTTGATATAGCAACAACTTTATTCTCAAGTGCTGTATTTGGTATAGTAGCCCCAGCATTTGAATCTACAACGCGTAAAGCGCCACTAGAATCAATGCTAAAAGGGATATAATCACCATCAGCAGCAAGAGCAGTTCCTGCATCATTTCTAACTGCCAAGGCCATAATACCGTGATCTCCTGAAGCATGGACAGAATCCTCTGCTTTATCAAGAGCTCCAATACTTGTGTCGATACTAGATGTATCGGCTAAAATAGAATTCAATGTTGTATCCATTGTGACCAATTCAGCTAGTGTATCTGCATCTTTAACCCATAATTCACCACTTGCATTAACAAATAAAGAAGCAAAATCGCCATCTGCACTTGTATTAGCATTAGTCGGCCTAGAATCGGCTCGAACTGCTAAAATATAAGTACCAATATCACCATCTGCACTAGCTGAATCTTCAGCTTTATCTGAACCAGTTGATACTGAAACTTCTGCATCAACACGTAATCGACCATTAGCATCAACTTGAAGAAAAGACCAATCACCATCACTACCAGCTAGTGCAGTAACCGAATCTTTACGAACAGCCAACATACTAAGACCACGATCATTTGAAACAAATGCCGTATCATTTTCTTTATCTAAAATTGCTTTATCGCCACCGATTAAATAAGATGCAATTGAATCATAATCATTATCAATATTTGCAATATCAGTAGGATCAAAAAATAATTGTCCTTTAAAACTCATTTAACACTCCTTAAATCCAATAAAGGATTTCTATAATTGCGGGTTTGCTTAATTCAAAATATAGCACTAACCCATTAGATATATTAACATTTTTTTCTTCATAGTGTTTACCATATCTTACTGAAATATAATTAGAATTCGTTTCACCTGAGTTATATGCTATTTGCATTTTAGTAGGACTTCTAGGCATTAATGCAAATCTTTTAGTTCCTATAGGAAAATTATAAGATTCTTCAGTATTTGCTGTAGTAACTACTACATTATCTATAGTTGGCGTTTTAACGTCAGAATTATTCGAAACTACATTAATTGAACCATCTGGATTAATTGCTAAAAGATCGGTTCCATCTCCAATTCTGGTTGCATCGTAATCACTTCCAATATCAGATAAATGAACATCTAATTGGGCATTTAATGATTCTATGTTGATACTTCCATCACTTAATTGAACTGGAAAAGGATTATTTGATAAGTAAGGATCGCCATATTCATCGACTAAATAAACTCTTTTAGCAACTACAGGTTCTTCTTCATAAACAGCCCTTTCATGTTCAGTTAAAGGAATGGGTGGTCTTCTTTGAATGGTGGCTTCAATAGTTGCTATATCAGCCGTTAAATAAGCAGAAATGTCTTTAGAATCATTTATTTTTCCATTAACATCACTTACCCTTAACTGAGTTTCAGAAACGACTTCTTGAACTTGTACTTGGATTTGTTGTTCAGTATTGGAATAAAGATTTAAAATTTGTTTGACTCTAATATCACGAGTAGTGACTAAAGTTATAATTCCACTTGTAGTTCCATTAGCAGTAAGATTTCTAGGTGCAATAGAACGCCATCTTTTTTCGAAAGCCATGCCTTTTCCAATCCTTAAAACTCAAGACCATTCCTGAGAGTATGGTTCTATTCTAGCATTTAACTAAATTTGGGCTTAAATATCGTCCCAGTCAATATCATGACTAAGGCGTTTTGATTTGGATTTCTTTTCAGGTTCTTTACCCGTTAATTCGGATTTTTTCTTTTCTAAGGCTTCTATTTCCTTTTCAAGATCTTTCTTTTCACCTTTAAGTTCTTTGTACTCGTCTCTTAGACGTGTAATATCCTTTTGCTGCCAAAGGGCGGCTTCCATGCGATTTCCAGCATTTTGTAATTCTTCAATGATTCCAGGTAAATAAGAATAATTCCTAGTTTCATGACATTTACGAGCTTCTTCTAGGATCTCACAAATAGTTCTATATGCAATGATATACTCTAATTATTGAATTAATTCAATTCTACTTGGATTTGTACTTGCTTTTATAAATTTTGCTGGTGTAGCAATTTCATATGTTCCAGAACTTGATAAGCTAATAGCAAAAAATGGATCTGCAGTTGAAGTACTTACAGTTTCTGAATTTAATGCATCAGAATTATCGGAAAATGCAAAGACGGTTGCTGCTGCAATAGTAACTCTTAAAACATTTCCAGTGCCGACTTTTTGAACATTAGTAATATCATTTGAATATAATTTACCGACAGAAAGAACACTAGATACTTTTTGACATCCACTATCATCCAAATGTTGTTGTTGTATAACCCTATTAGGACCTGTTCTGTTTGTCATATGTTTCTCCAAAATTTTTATTTTTAGTTGCTTTATGAACTTCTCTTAAAAAATACTTGTTTAAATCTCTATATTTCTTATAATCAGAGTTCAAAAAAGCTCTTTCTAAATCCTTGGCAATACCACGAGGATCTTCAAATCTTAACACGCCTTTATAACGCTCATTTAAAGAATCTAGATCAGTAGTATAACCTAAATATCTCAAATCATTCATCGTCAAATAAGCTGCGAGATCGACAGAATCTGTCTCAAATATTTTATTATTGATCTTCATCCTTATCTTCTTCCTTCTTTTTACGTGGTCTGCCTCGTTTCTTTTCAGATCTAGGCGCTTCTTCTTTAGGTTCCTCCTTTTTAGGTTCTTCGGCTTTAGGTTCTTCTTTAGCTTCAGCTTTAGAGGTTTCTTTCAATCGTCGTGCACCATTTGGAAGATTATTTGGATCAGCTTCCCAACCTTCAGACATATCTTCAGGCTTGAGATTTTTGAATTCAAGTTCAAATTTTCCGCATTTACTTTTAATCCATGCCATATCTAATTTCCTTTCTAATTCGATTATAACAGGTTAAGACTTGTTTCTTTCATTTTCATCTTTCTGATCGCCGATTCGAATATCATGAAACATGAGACCTTTTCCTCTTAAAAAACAGTAAATAGCCTGAAAATAACAATAAGCTTGATAAAGATCTGGATTATCAATAATAAGTTTAGAATTCATTGTAGTATTGTTTTTCATTTGTAACCAATTTTTTATAGCTAAATCACGTATTTGAAGAAGATCATTTGTCGAAATATCTAATGGTTTTTTATCAGGAAGAAATTCTTCTTTAAGAAATTCTTTAAGTTGTTTTAATTGAATATCATTTGATTTAAATTGAGTAAGATCGAGTAACTCTTTGATTTTATTCTTTAAATGTTTCATAACTCATATTATTTAACGCGAAATAACTTTCCAGCCCATGCAGCTTCTTGTTGTGTATAAGGATTAATCACAAATCCAAGTTTTATACAAAATTTTTGAGCTTTTTCAAGTGTATCATGATAAGTAAAATCGCAACGTTTTCCATTAAGTACAATTGGAATTATATCCACAAAATTACCTCTAGATTCAAATTGTTCAACAAATTCATCAAAAATTTGATTCTTTTCGAATTCAATAAAAGCTCTATAAAATACAATATACGGCATATTCGGCACTGGTATTTTAATTCTGAAAAATATAACATGGTACATGTATTCATTTTATCAGTGCCTTTAAAGTCTCATTTTTTACCCATTCAAATATTATACTATTTTTGACTGTCTAGCCAATTTTTTTCATATTTCTCTAATCTACGCGCTGTACGATAATAAATCAAGCGTTCTTCTTTATTTGGAATTGGATTAAATACATAATAATTCATATAACTTTTGGCTAAATAAAAAGTTTCAGTTTGTGAAATCGGAATATAAACTTGAATAGAGTAATTTTCATGAACAAATGATTGACCCATATTGCGAAAGCCACAAAGGAGTAAAGCTTGTTTAGTTGCTTCAGATTCAGATTGTAATTGAATTTTGGACATTAGTTATTTGTGGAAACTTTAATTTAATTTTTGTTATATCACATTGATCTAAAAGAAAACCAGTTGTTATAATAATAAGAAGTCCGTCAGGTCTAAATATCGAGTTATAAACTTGATAACCTAAAGATTCAATATATAGAGTAACTTGAGTGATAAACATCGAATCATCATCATCTCTTAAAAAATAGGAACTTGATAAATCAGCAGTATCTGATTTAATTTCAGTCTTTTCTTCTTCAGGTTCAATCCAACTTGGTTTTTTATCTTCAATATGCTCTATATCTAAAACAGGACAGTTTTTATTAGTGCATTTCCAATAAAAATTCATATTGAAATAAAAATATTTTTCAGCATATTTATAGCATTTTGGGCACGTTTTTTTCATATTTTCTCCAAATTTAAAAAGTAAGGAAACCAATATTCACAGCTCTCTTCATTCATCTTTTTATTATTCTACAAGTATTGTAGCATCTAGTAGAGTAAGAATGCTATTTGAAACTTTACTAGAAGGCGCTTCAGACATTTTATTTTGCGGTAAATTATTATTAATAGCAAGATAAACATCTAATGCAGAAACTTTATGATCTGGTTTCATTATTCCACCTTTAGGACCTTTTAAAATTCGAACTAAACCTTTTAATCTAAGAAGTCTAGTTAAACCGTGAAGATGATTCCCACTTGTTCTAAGTTTATCAGCCAATTCTTGACATTTCGTCGGTTTATCATTGAGATACTGATAAATATCTAAACAAATTTCATATTCTCTATTTAATTTCATTTTATAGTTTCCGGTGTTTTATTACCAAGGAATTCACTAATAATTCTTTTTGAGACATTAATTATTTGTTTGTTTCTTAAATAGATTCTATAAGCATCCCAAATTTTTTTATAACCTGAAGACATTGGTTCAAATTTAACTGCAAATCCTAATTGATAATTTTTAACTTTTGGTCTTATTGCCCAGTTTACTCTACAGACGCGCCCCATCAATATTAATTGATCTAGATCTCCAGGAAGAGTAATATATACATTAACTAATTGATGCGGTTTAAAATTCTTTTCATTTTTTTGAATTTTAACGAATATTCCATTTTCTGAAATATCTGCAATTTGATAATAATGCGGTTCAATATCTTGATTATTAAAAAGACTTATTGTTTTAATAGAAAATCTTTCATTTAATAAAGGAATTCTAATATCATGTCGTTTTTCTTTATACATTATATTTCTCAATTTCCTTTTATATGATTTTCATCTTTCATTGATTGTATACTACTACAAGAATATCCACTGAATAATCGTTCAACTTGACGACTCATTTCTTCAATTTTCATTTGCCAGTAAATATCATTAATTTTAGCTTCTCGTTGGAGTTTCTCGAATCTCTTAGATTTAAAATCAATCACTTTCATAACATCCTCCATATATAAAGTATACCAATATTCTCTACTTTAGTCAATTAAAAAAATCCTCTTTCTTTCTTAAGTTCTTCCAATCTTTTCTTTTCTCCTTTAGAATTATAAAGTAGAAAAATTTCGCTTATTTTACTATTAGCAAATGATATATAACATTCAGATGAACAAAATTTATTATTTTTATTATTAGGATCTATATAAATTTGTGTCCTACGCATATTTTTCATATCTATCTTACAAAATTTACAGTTCATTTAATTTTCCTTCTTCTGCAATTTCAACTTCAGTAATTTGAACTTTAATTATTCCTCTAAACTCTCGATTAAACCTCATTAATAATTCTTAGAACAGCTTTCTCTGCTTCTTTTCTAGTAGGAAATTGTCCAACTTTTCGATAATTAGGTCGCTCATCACTAGGTCTTCCCTGATGAGTAATGTTAGCATTATATGCATAAAGCATATACATTCCAATCATTGGAATAATATCAATTCCAATGCCATCTTTTTGATATCCTGTTTTTGTTTTAAAATTTATTGAAGTCATTTTGTTTCCTTTATTAGTCTAGGAAAACCTAAACTTGTATCATATTCTTCTTCAATTTCCGGGTCAATTATTTTTCCACATGTGCATGGGAATTCGCCAGGAATATCATAATCATAAATTTTATGATAATTTCCACAATCACAATATATTGTTTTTATTAATTCCATATTTAAATCCTTTCAGAATATTTCGAAGTTCATTATGTAATAATTCAGGAACTTGAATATTTTTCTTTTTTAGCCATTCATAATCAGCACTTGAATAGGCATGTGCTTCATCAAGTAATACTTGATCGTTATAACCATTATCTTTTAAAAATTTAAAAAGACTTGATAATTCATTTCGATACTTATTAATTAATCGAATTGTTGCTCTTTTGTAAGTAGGTTCTAAATACCACAAAGCATGACATATTTCATGATCCATTGTATTAAGATGACTATTTGAACTAGTTGCAATCACATAAAAGTTATTCCGTCTTCCTTTAATAGTTTCCAATATATTTTGTTCACCTTTAGTCAATGGATCAAATAAACCGTCTTTAAAATCATTAAATATATATCCTGGAATATTAAAACCATCCCAATCATCATAATAAGTAAATGCATTAAATTTTTTTCTATACCATTCACGATACTCACCTAGAGTAAATGGTCGATCGACAAATTCTTGATTAGGTGATTCATAATGTTCTTGGAATCTAAGAATATTTTTAGCCAATTCTCGATTATTTTTGTAGAATATATGAATTAAACCTTTTCTAAGATTTGTAACTTTCATTTTTCTTTATTATCTTTCTTCGGTATATTCAAAAGCATCGAGAATTCGTGCTTCTTGAATTTCAATGAATTCTTGAATTTCAGCATCAGTTGCATTTCTTCCTAATTGTTCATCTAAAAATTCGGCGGCATATTGATAGTCATAATCATAGTTAATTGATTTGTCATATCCTGTTTTCATAAATCCCTCCATATCTTTACTATACTTCTAGACTTCAGTTTTGTCAATAGCATAATTTCCACAACTACATGATGAGGAATAGTCTTCCTCGACAATTTCAAGATATCTACAATTTCGTTTTTTCAATTCTAAATAAGCTTCTTGATAAGTTTTAAAGCATCCAATATGATCTCCATCATTATATAAACAAAACACTTTCATAATTGCCTCCATACTTAAAATATACTAAAAAACTATATATTAATCAATAGGGTTATTATATTTAATAATTTTAATAATTTCAACATCTTCTGAATCTAATTCTTTTAATTGATCTTCAGTCTGATTAAAAGCATACATTTTTAAACGATTTGGGTAATTAATTTCAATATCATAAGTATTCATATTTTCTCCTTAAAAATTTAGAATTTGAATTTGTTTTAAATAAACTTTAACTTCATTACCAGTTACTTTAAGATCAATGGTAAATACATTCCCTGTGATATCTTCTAAAAGACCATCTTTTCGCTTCCTCCAAGCTCGACTTTCTTTTTCACTCAATAAACCATTCATGAAAGATTGAACTAATTGACTTGTGTAACTTTTTCCACTTACTAGTTCTAAAAACATATTGTTTCCCTCCATACTTAAAGTATAGTAGAAAACTATATATTAGTCAATAGCGACTAACTTATTGATTTAATTAGAATTTTTAAAATTCGGCCATTATAATAGCATTTACCATATATTCCAGATCTTCTATAGTATAGATATTAAGATTCTCTAATTCTGGGATTAACGTTATAATCATCAATACAGGCTGTCTGTCAAATTCATCGAGCCAACTTTTAGCATAATTATATAAAGATGAAAAAATTGGTTTATCTCGATATTCTGGTGTTTTATATATTTTATGTGTCCAAAACAGTAATTGAATGGCCTTAGAAAGAGCCAGATTGCCTTCTAACGAGACTTTTAGATAATCATGACCATCAATCTTCAATTCTTCAATCCAGCCCTTCTTAATAGCTCTATCAATCAATCGCTTATTTTTTTTATATTCTATATTGATGATTTCGGCCATACCCAATTTTATCATTATTTTATAATTAAGAGCATATATAGCCCACTTATATAGCCATCCTCTAAGCATTCATTTAAGGCCGAGTTTAGATAAGCTTCAGCATATTCTGGGCTTTCAAGGCGCTTAAAAAGATCTTGTTTATAGTCACTTTTTTTTGATTTTTCGAGGCATTCTTTTTTCCATAAATTCTTCGACTTGTTTAGGTGTTACCTTACTTCACCTCATTCATCTCTGAAATAATAGAGTCCCTGGCTGAATTTCTGTTATATAAATATTAAAAGAAAACCCCTTGGAATTTCTCCCAAGGGGTCTAAAAATACATAAACTTTTTATTAGTCTATGTTTTTGGAATTATTAAGCGAGATCTCTACTAGTTTGTAGATTCTCAATAATAATGTGCTTACGAGGTGCTTGAATTACGATCATACCGTAAAGTAATTGTAGCCATTTATAGCTAGTATCTGTTACAGCAAGATCATATTTAATCATGCTTCCAAGTTGCTTAAAGCAAAGTGCATCAGGATCATTCATCAACAAGAATGCAGAACTACGTCCTGGGGCTTTCTTATTAAAGTCAATATCATGAGCAGATCCAGTTCCGGCAGGAGCAACACGACCGATGAATTGTTCATCAGAAGTAGATGCCTTAGGCGATCTAAAGATATTGAAATAAACTGGAGAACCAGCATAATTCAATACTAAAGTAACCTTATCACCGGCAGCAACTGTGATAGCGCCAGTATTAGCAGAAGGAAGAGTTTCTCCGTCTGAAAAAACTGCGCTAACTCTATAGGAATAGTCACCAGCATCACCTGCAGCAAATTGACTAGCTGCATCAGCAGGAGTAGTAGATGCACCTGTAGTAGGAGCACTAGATGCTGAAACTGTACTTGTTAGAGGTCGCTTACGTGCACGATTAAAGAGATTTCTCTTAAATCGGAAATTCAAAGAACCAGCAAATTCAGGAACTAAGTAACCAGCTGCAGTTCGATCACCAGGTCTAACAACTTCTTTAGCATAAAATGCTTTAGAAAAGTCAGAGTGAACATCTGTAGCTAGATACATATCCATAGCTTGACCGAAGTTATTTACGTTACGCAAACAAGCATCTTCGCAAAGATCTTCATCAAGTAGTGCATTTTCTCGATCACGAGCATCAAGGATAACAGAGTCATCATTGTCAGTTTCATAACCAGCAAATGCAGTAGACTTATATTTTGCTTCATCTTCTTTTAGTTGAATTTGAGCTTCAATCCCATCATATTCAAGTGAATTGATAGAAGAATCCGCTTCAAACATTGCTCGTTCGTTGCGAGCTAATAGTTCAATAGTCTTGTTCTTGACTTCACGAGCTACAACAGGTCCGTGAGCAGCTTGAATCAAGGTCAAATTGTGTTGAACTTGTCCATGAGTACCGAGGTACTTAACTACTGCAACATCACGATTGTAATCTGCATCAGTTTGAGAAGGTGTGCCACCCATTTGGAAGAACACAGGGACTTCTTGACCATAACTATTTTGAACGTTGTATTCATGCACAGTTTGCATGACTTTTTCTTTTGGAATATCTTTCCAAAGACGGATTTGATCCATAGAATAAGTAACCAGCTTAAGGGTTCTATCTAGATCTTCAACAGCAAGTGCGGCACCACCAGAAATATTAGCGGGCGTATTTGATGCATATTCAGAGCCAATAGACAAAGCCTTTTGAAGGTTCTCAATTTCTTGTGCGGATGCTTGTCCGAATCCAGTAAGATCTTGAGGATAATCGTTATACATTTTTATTTTCTCCAATTGTTTTGGATATTTCTTGTCTTCTGTTCGTAGACGTTTTGTTGGCTTAGCGTTAAAGCGTAAAAGTATAGAAATATACTATACTTATTTGTTAAAATTTCTTTTCAAAATTATTGTTTTAGTGCTCTTTCGACTTTTCGTCTAGCTTCACTATTAACAATAGTTCCAGTAGTTTCATATTCGATAGCTTGTTCCATAGTCAAATCTTTCGATTTAACCAAAACCTCAATTACATCCAATACTTCCGACTTTTTGAAAGTCTGAGGTTGTTCAGATTGAGTCGATTCATAGCCACCTTTTTCAATAACAGCTACAGATGAAATTGACTTTTGTTGTCGAGGTCGACTAGCAAGTTTTTCAATCGTAACATTAGCTTTTTCAAGCTTTTCACGAAGATCAGCAGTAGCTTCAGAAACAGCAGATTTAATCAAATCAGTTTGTTCTTGTTTAGCTTTAGCTAATTTTTCATCTTCTTTAGCTTTTTCAGAATCTTCAAATGTTTTCTTTAGCTTTTCATATTCTTCTTTGCTAAGAGTGACATTATCTTCAGTTTCAGATTTCTTCATAGTCATTTCAGGAAATTTAACTTGAGAATCTTCTGGTTTACTTGCATCTGTTGAAGAAGAAGCAATTTCGGCATCATATTGACGATTATCAGTGCCTCCGTCAGCAGGTCGAGTTTCCCAAGAAGAAATATCGTCAGGACGTCCTCGTTTCTTACCAGCTTTTTCATCATCTTCAGTCTTTTCTTTTAATTCACTTAAAGATTCATCTGAAGTTTTAGCAGGAGCAGGATCAAGATTTCCTTTTGAAGAAGACATAGGACCTTCACCGATAATTTAAGAAATAGCATGTTTTGCTTTTTCCACAGTTTCTTCTTCAGTGGTTTCCTCAGCTTTTGTAACAACTTCTTCGACAGGTTCTGTGAAGAAGGCATCAATCTGTTCATCAATTGATTTTTCTATTTTTTCGTTCTTTTCAGCATCCATTATGAGCCTCCTAAACTTATCTTAATTTAATCTTTGCAAGTGCATCACTGATACTTGCGGCATAATCACTATCTCCGCCTGTATCACCAGAATCTGCATCTAATTTAGCTGCAAGAGCTTTAAGTGCATCGATGATTTCATCTTGTTTAAGCAATATTGCTTGTGTAGCTGACTTAGGTTTAACTGTATTCGTTTTAATCGAAATATCAGCACCTTGTAATCTTCCTTTGTCTGCCATGTTTGTCTCCTTTACTTACTCAGTATAGTTTAACCTAAATTATATTTTTCTTTTATTTTCCTAAGTTTAATTCAGGAAATTTTGTGTTTAATCTTTCTTTGAACAATTCCCATAATACTTGTCGAGAAAGATTAGGATAAAGATCTTGAAGTTTATCAAGTGTCTCAATTATCATTCCTTTAGCCATAGGAGCTGTCAAATTCTTCAATTTTCGCTTTTTCTTTTTATCTTTTTCTTTACGATCACCGAATTCTTCTGTAGCTAAAGCATCTCCACCTGATAGATTACTTGGAGTAGTTGTTGCATATCCAGCACCTACACCTAATGCTTTAATTAAACTTTCATCGATCACTAAGTTACCGAAATCAAATACAATTTGTTCAGCAGCACCTAAAGATTTAGCTAAATCAACATAAGTTTCTTGATTTACTGGATTCATAGTTAATGCACAAGCTGTTATTACAGCTTTATCGATAACTTTACTTTCATTACCAGTACGTTTTTTTATAATACCTTCAATTGACATACCCATTCGACCGCGATCTTCTTTCTTTAAAGAACTCATAATCTGATAAATCGATTTAGCTCTATCGTGATTTTTGAAGAGATATCCGCCTAAATAAAGGCCATTTTCATCTTTTTGATAAGTATCAATAATTCCGACGGTATTTTCAGGACCTTTTTGATGGTCAAAATTAAATATACCTTTTCCTTGAGAAATAGGAGCAAGATCTAAGCCGTGAACGTTTACAATCTCACCTTGTTGATCTAATTTAGGAGTAGATGCAAGGCCATATACACGCCAATCACCACTCTCAGTCTTTTCAAATTCAACAGGTAAAACTGTTTTAAATTTAGTATCCATAAGTCGAAAAACTCCTTTTCCAATTCCTTCCGTTCCTCGACCTTTAAACTTCTTTAATTCTATCACGTTAGAGGGCAATTCTTTAATTAAAAATTATTCCAAATCAGAATTGTTGTCATAATTTGAAGTATTAGCACTAATTGATTTACTTTGTAGATTTTCTGATAAATAATCGGCTAAGATTAAATGATATCCATTAGCTTTAAGCTTTTCAATGGTATGTTTGATTATAAAATGAATTTTAGTAGCGGAACAACCGAACATCTTACCTATTTCAGATTGCTGCATTGGTTCTATTTTGCCATCTGAGGTTGAATTTCTGGCAATCCATACCCAAAAATCATAATTATCAATTTTTGAATCAATCCACCATTCATTTTCAGGTTCTACAGGTATGCGGACTTTGACATTTCCATGAATATCTTTTTTAGTTATTTTTTTAGGTATATTTTTAGGATTGGGTTTTATTGGAAATGTTTCTTTATCAGCACCTGTTGTATTCCAATAATTTCTAGGTTTTACATTTTTTAATTTTTCTATTGCTTTTTTCTTAAGAGATTCGTCCATAATAACTCCAGTAATAATTTATGGAGTTAAGTTTGGACTCCGTGTTTGATAATCTTAAATTATCAAACTTAAGTATTTTTGTCAAGTTTTAAAGAAAAAATAAATTATTTAAGAATTTTTCGATAATTACCAGTTAAAATATAATCATTAACAAATGCTTTTTTATTAGTTAAAAAAGTATTTATATAATCTTTAACCATTTTTCGTTTAATTATAATATCTTCCAATTCTTCTTTAGAAACATGATTTTTATTCGATCGAAATATCCAAAGATTATTAGAATTAACTTTTAATGGATATCTAATTAATGGACAATTAGACCAAGTAAGTTTCAATGAACCAAAAAAAGTCCTTACATTGTCTTTATAAGTTCCAAACATATCTTTTCCACATGTGACATTTGCTATGGAATCAGCCATATGAGCATCTACTGCATCTTGACCAATTACCCAATATTCATCTCTGATAAGTTCTCTATAATTCTTAATTGGCATTCCAATGCGTTTAGATACTCGTTCATCCATTTTATAAGCAGTTCTAAGCATCCAATTCATTCTAACTACGGCTTCACCTGGTACTTCTCCACCAAGACCAACAATCTTCATTCTATGACTCATTAAAATTCCAGATGGAGTAATATATCGTTTTCCGAGATTTTGAACAATATGAAAACCCATTGAAGCAGAAAATAATGAAATTGTTTCTACTTCATGATCCATAGCATTAATCATATCAATTAATGTACTTCCAGCGGTTACACTTCCACCGGGTGTATCCAGCACTAAAAAAATAGGTGTATTTTTAGGAAGCGATGCATCTAATTTAAGCAATTTCATCTGTAATCTAGATACTGATTGCATTGTAACAACTTCACGAAATATCAAAGTATTTTTTCTTTCTAATACTATTCTTTTTTCTTTAATTTTACTAGGGATATAAGGTAAAATTCTAAATATTTGTTTAGGCTTTGAAGATTTACTAGAATTTTCTAATGAAAAATTAACTTTTTTACCAATTTTAGGAGAAGTAACTGTATAATGCAGAGGTTTAGTAAACCGTGTAGTTAGAGTAAAACAAGCAACAAATATAAATAGTAACAAACTAAGTTTAGAAACCAATTTTAATGTTTTTTTCATTTAGAAGCTCCAATCTTTTTCTATATATATTTATCATTTCATTACAGATTTCAATATATATTTTTACTTGCAAATATTCATTCGCAGATACTATTCGATTTCGTTTCATTTGTCTAATCGTATTTAGACATTTTTGTCGAATATTTAATAATTTGATTTCTGTATCAGTTCTCATAACAGTATACAGCATAATTGAATTTTTTACGAATTTCAAGAAAATAAATTATGGTAAAATAGTTACTTTATATTTTTATTATTTTTACACCAATCAAGATAAGGGCAATATTTGCAAATTTTTCCATTTGTTAATGGTGGTAATTTTTTATTATCAATGTATTTAGATAAGTTATCGATTTTATTACATATTTTTAAAAAATCTTTTTCATTTCTTTCAACATAAAATTCTTTCATATTGAAATTATCTCGATTCACATAAAGATATATGATTCCTTCAACAACCATTGATTTATTAAGTGCTTTTATATGGTCATATTTTCCATCCAAAAGATTATTTTCAAAAGCAAAAATATAAATAGTTCCTTGAACTTTATGATCTTTTTGAGGTTGTTTTACACAATACATGAATTTTTCTTTACCGACGGACTTAATCTCGACTAGATAAATTTTATTATTCCATACCAACACTCTATCAATATAGCCTTTTCTAATTTTTAATTCAGGTAATGATATAGGAAATTCAACTTTTACTTCTTTAGTTTCAGGATCTATATAATCTATGGCTAATTTGGCATCTCCAAGCCATTTTTGAAAATGATTATGCAGAGAATTTCCACCTTCTAAACCTAGAATATTTAATATAGTTTTTGGAGCTTGCTCTATTTTGAAATATGAATAATAGATTTTACGAAGACAATCGTCGCCAATTATTGAAGGTGATAAGCCAAATTTTTTTGATTTTCTTGGAGCATTATGTTTTTCTTTTAAATAATTACTCAGAATCTTTTTTATGTTCAATTTCATTAGCAGCTTCTTTCAAAAGATTTTCTTCTTTTTCCGTATTATTATAGTTATCAATTTTTTCAAATTGATCTTTAGGAATTCTTACATCCACAACAATATTATCTGGCAATTTAATTCTTCTTCCTAATTTATTTATTAAACGTTTAACTGCTGTCTTAGTTGGAACATTAGCAAATGTCCGTGCTCGAGTTCTTCGAAAATTTCCTCGTTTCTTATAAGGAATAATATTCTCAATAAGACCCATTTTCACTGCTTCTTCCGGCGTAATATATAAATCTCTACGAACAAAATTATCCCAAAATTTCTTTGGATAAAAACTATTTTCGGCATAAATTTCATTTAGCATAGTTTGATAACGAGCGCCTTCATCTGCATAAATTTGAAAATCAGTTTGTTTTCCCATAAATTCATCATTTCCATCATGTAACATAATTCTTGTATGTTTAGAAACATACCGTTCATCACATCCACACATTATCCATGTAGCGGCTGACATTAATTTTCCTCGTCCATAAAATATAAATTTACAAGATGATTCTTGAATCATATCATACAAAGCTAACATATCATGAGGACTTCCACCCCAAGAACGCATATGAATTTCAATAGGAGCATTAGAAAAATCAAGCATTTTTAAAATGCCACGTATTGCTAAATTAACATTAGCTTCCCAAAAATCATTAGATCAATTTGAACCTGAGTCGTCATATGGAGAAACTCCATCTAAATAACCAAAATCAATTCGCCTATGATCTAAATCAATACCATACATCAACCAATTTTCTATTACTGATGAATCTTTGGATCTTTTAGCCATTTATTCCTTTACAATACCAATAACTGAATCTTCATAAATCAAAATTGTTTCAGAATTTTCAAATTGAATTTTTTCAGTTCTTTTATCATGATAAACTTTAGTTCCTACATTAAGGCGTTTATCTTCAACAGCTTCGCCAATTCCAATTATTACACCTAAATTTGTAACAGTATCAGGTGTAATAAATAATGAATTTTCATTATTCTGTTGGCGTTGTGGTTTCTTCAGTAGAAGCCGCTTGCCCAGAATCTTCACTTGTCGCTTGTTTTGTGACTGATTCGGTAGTCGATTCATTTGTCTTCTCCTGTAATTTATTTTTCTTTTCTGAAATTCTATCAAGAGTAATTTTATAAACTCCAGAAAGAGTTTTACCTTCTTCACCTGTCAAAATATCTTCTGCATATTCAATAGCTTCACCAGGAGTTTTACCTAATAATGCTTCATGAAGTCCTTTAGGAAGATCATTTGGTGAATATTGATCTTTCAATAAATTATCAATTGTTCCATGTCTTTCTTTTACAACTTCTTTTCCATCGAAAGTAAAACTATAAGTTACTCGTAAAAAATCACCTTTTTCAGCAGGTCGATTAACTTGTTGAAGACCCCATGCTTCATCTTGATAATTTAAAATAGCAGTTTCTTTTTCTTCTTTATTAACACTGAGTTTTTCTTCGAGATATTGAATTCTATAAAGCATTTCAACTACATTTGATAAAAGTCTTTGAGAAACTTGAGCCATTGCTATAGAAATTTTTTGTTCTACAACATTATTTAACAGTTCCACTGCTTTTTGATTGGCCCGTTCTTCAACCATATTTTGAAATGAATTACTTTGATATGGGGTTTTCTTTTTTCCTTTTGCCATTTTATTCTCCTATTAAATAATTTTTAATTGTTCTGGTTTTGCTTTAATGCTTCTACCATCTCCGGTTTTAAAAATAATATATGGCGAATCAACCCCTGTAACATGTCCACTCAATATTTCATTATTAACAGTAAATTGAACTACTTTCTTTTCAAAATGTTTATTTTGAAGCATAAATTGAACTTTATTTGAAATAGAGTTATCATCATTTTTAGGTTGAATTTTTAAAGTTTTATTTGTTTGTCTATTGTTTCTAATTAAATTTTCTTGTAATGGATTTTTTGATTCTAAAAATCCAGTAGCAAATTGCGTAAACAAACTAGCGATTTCTTCAGTAAGTCCAGGAAATTCTTTATCTTTTAAGCCTTCAGTATATTCAGCAATTTCTAAAATAAGTTCAAATCGTCTTTGGCTTTTTCGTAATTCAAATAATTTAGTTGCAAATTGCTTTTTTAGATCAATTTTAGGCATATTTTAATTATAGCTAAAACTGTAAAATATGTCAATTATTCAGTTACTTTATCTTTAATATAGTCTTTCCATTTATCAAGACCAATCCAAGTAACTGCACCGCCTGATTGAACTTTCCAGCCAGGTTTTAATTCAATAAGCTGAGAGTCTCTACAATTATGAGAAACAATGCCCCTAGTTATGAAAGATTCATCTTTATCTACCTGTATACAGTAAATTTTACCGTTAGTATCACAAGTCCTTGTTTTTCTTATAGAAATAATTTCAGTTTCTTCAAAATCATATTTTTCATTATGATTAAACATAATTCTAGATAAATCTTCTAAAATATTAGATTTAGTAACTTCTTTTTCACAGTTGAAACCAAACCTGAGAACTATCCAGCCTTGATTTTGTAGCCAATGGTCCCTTTCATTGTCTTTTTTACGTCTTTCGTCATCATGATAAATACCATCAATTTCAACTGCTATTTTTTTATTTGGAAATGCAATATCTATAAAGTAATTACCTACTTGGTATTCTAATTCGATTTTATCTTTTGGAAAGAAACTAAGAAGCCAACCAAAAGCAAGTTTTTGTTTTTTAGAAATTCTAGTTCCAGCTGATTTTTTCATCATTTCAGGTAATCGAGAATTTAATTTAAACCTTTGTTCTTCTCGTTTTTCTTTAGTCCAGTAATTTCCAGAAAATGGAGAAACTAATCTACCTTCATCATAAGCTTTTTTAGTTCCATCGGAACAAGCCGAATTTCTTTTAAGTTTATCTTCTTCGGACATAGTGCTATGTTGTTTTAAAGCTTGTTTTTTCATTAATTTTTTAAAACAATTCTTAGAACAAGTGGCAGCTAAATCAAAAGTTTTTGATGATTTAAATTTAACTTCTTTTTCACAAACAGCACATGGTACTTTTAATCTAATAAATTTATTTCTTTTAGATAAATTTTGAGCTTCAACCCAACCTTTATCGGTTAAAAACTTATGGTCAGGAGTCACTCTTATTTTTTGTGTTCTATCATTGTAATTAAACTTAATTTCATAAGCTTCTTTATTTTTGTATTCCGCTTCAATTTTTCCTGTTACTTTTCGAAATTTACCAGTGTGAGTTAGTACTTCTTCTCCTATATGCAAATTCCACATAGATTTCCATCCGTTTTTGGATAAAACTTTCACATTTTTTTCGGTAAAACAATTGGGGTGAGTCGCTCCTGCAACTGGTTTCCAACTGGGGGCTTTTACTCCATAATTAGAACCATTATTTAATATTGTAGACATTCTATATACTTTTGGAGAACCATCGAAATCTATATAAAAAGCTCTACAATATTTACATGTTGCACCATCATTAGGATTAATTCTGTAGGTATAAATATCTTCAGCATCTTTACTATCCTTATTTTGAGCAATAATATGATCGGCAGACCCCATTCCTACAGCATTCGATATTTCTGTAACAGCAATTCTATTCCAATTTCTATTAGCATCATGAGTATAATCTCTAAGTTTTCTTTTTAATTGTTGAACAGTTGATTGCTTAACTAAAGAATCCATTTGTTCTGGTCTATCAAGATCAGTTAGAGCATTGTTTTTATAACGATTATTTGAATCTCTAATAATTCCAATGAGTCGAGAAGTTACTTCAGCTTTATGCTTTTCTATTAGTTGTAAAAGATTAGAATTTAGATAATTTACTGAAATAGTATGAGCTTCGCCTAAAGGCAATGCACCTGCCATTGATTGTTGTGAAATCATCTCTGCAACATTTTTAGGTGCCCCTTTAGCATTTTCTTCATTTAAATAATTATGATAATAAACTTTTTCTAAAATAGGTTCTCCGTCCATTTTTGGTTGTAATGATCTTTGAGATTCAGTTACATTCTCACGACCAAGAACCATAATAGATAATTTAGCATATTTTTTATCTATAAGATTACGAATTCGATTAATTGTATCATTTTTAATAACGGCCATTATAATTCCTCATTATCAAGTTCATTCATAATACCATTCATAATTTCATCAAATATTTTTTTATGTGCTTTTTCTAATACTTCAGCTGCGTGTTGATTTCCTTTATCAATAAATTCATCTTTATGAGGATCAGATGTTAAAGCTTTTACAATAAGAGATTCTGCTTCAATTTGAGAAAGATTTTTAGTTTTTTCAATCTTAACTCGAACTTTTTTATTCTTCGATTTCATACTGTTCAATCCTTACCAGACTTTTATTTAAACCTTTTTCAGATTCATTAGGATTTTCACCTTCAATAGATTTTTCAGGATTTTTCTCAGGATTGGGTTGTTTTCCTTGTTCGAAGAAATTAGACATCTCAGGAGAAGCGACTTCACCATTTTGTTGCTGATTTTGTTTCGCTTGTGGATGAAACTGAGAATACCATTGAAAATAAGTCGGATCTAAAATAACATCATCGGCACCTTCAATTGGAGCATAACCATGTTCTACTCTTAACTCATTTAAAGTCCTAAGATATTTAACTTCTTTTGCTTCTCGATCAGTTGCTTCTGTTTGAGTTTCATCATCCAATCCTACAAATTTTAATTCGTATCTAGGATTAAGTTTAGAAATAATATGCATATTTAAAAATGCTTCAATATGTTTTATAAGAGGAACTAACCCTTTATCTTTAGAATGAGAAATTTTTTGACTTGTATTATCACCTCCAAGTCCAGAACCTGATCCACCTTCTTCTTTCATTCCAAATCCAAGTTCAATTGGATCAATTTGGAATACCATACATATACTTTTAATTAAATAATTAAGCCATCTATCAAATTCCATATCAGAATGAGTTTGCGTCAAGGGAATCCATTGAACTTCTTCCATACCAGCTAAAATAGGAGTTTGAAAAGAATTTCTATTTCCAGAAACCATATGCTTCCATTGAAGTCTCAAAGTTTCAAGTTTTCTACGAGTTAAATTTGCTTTAATGTGTAAAATACCCTTAGCAGAAAATCCATTGCTAAAATAAAGTTTATTATAATTTTCAGTAAAAATATGAGAGGAAATAACGGAAATCAATAATTCAAGTTCAGCTAAAGAATAACCATTTGCATAAATATTTGTAGTGGGATTTCGCATTCCAACTACAAGTTCTGATGGCGTAAATGCTCTTTCAATTTTTCCTCGTACTACTTGAACATATTTATATTCATCATTTTCTAATTTTTCATTATCTAATTTGAGAATATCTTCTTTAGGATCTCTCATTGCTTCCAATTCTTTTTCAGGAAAAAGAATATTTTCACTAAATTCAGTTGATGTATAATCTTTATAATGTTTAAGTTGAGGCGTCGCATATCGAATAGTGGAACCGTCAACAGGAATCCAATGGTGTAATCTTCCGGCTTCATCTTCAATACGTTCAATTCCATATAAATCAAAAGTTAAAGTATCTCGAGTAATTGCTCTTAATAAAGAATCCATGTGCCATTTTTTAGATTCAAAACTACGTTCTTTTAATGAACCACAAGATAAAACTAATGATGTAAGGCTTTGAATATCATCTTTAGTTTGTTTCATTAATTCTTGACGAGCTAGTCTTTCCATTTCTCTTTGAGATAGTTTTGTGGGATCTAAATCATCTTTTGTTGAATCTTGAATTTCTTGAGAAGTTAAATCATTATCGGCATTTTGTAATTTATTTCTAGCATCTTCAGATTGTTGAATATCTGAATTAGAAGATTTCTTTTTTGAAAATGCATCCGGAAATAATTGTTGTTTAATTCTTTCTAATTCAGATTGTTCATTAACTAATTCAATTTTAAAACCTTTTTGAAAAGGTCCTTTAACAGGTCTAGCAAATGCTGCAACTTGATTTTGGCGAGTTTGAATAATGCCCATTACTGTAGTATTTTGATTAGCCATATGACGTAAAAGCTCAAAGCTTAAACGATTAGTCTTTTCTTGCCAACCTTGAGCACCTACAGAATAAGATGGATCTCGATATATTGATTTTCTATATAAAGCATCATTAAAATCGTCTTCTTCGTTCATTTTAGCGGCTTTTTGTGCTTTTTGTAATTCTTCACGTTCTAAACGAACTTTAAGAACTTTTTCTTCCATAGTAGCTTTAGCATAATCTTTAATTCTTGAGAAAAAGCCTTTGTTTTCATTATTTTCATTATCATCGGCCATTAAGCTACTCCTTTAGGTATTTAATATTATACAAGTCATTTTAGCATAAATCAAGTAATTCGACGTATCTACGCAAAAATGAAGTCGTTAATTGTCAAACCTCCAAATGTCCGCAAATTACAACTGTGCCCTACGCCTCTCCCATCAATGGCCACATACTAACTAGCTGATTTTATATATATATTTCATATTGCGATATGAAATAT
>Ga0114931_10000443_pt1 | contig 49625 bp, 46 predicted proteins | sample 2SBtaG_FD_89579 | JGI IMG/M metagenome (GOLD analysis project Ga0114931, IMG submission 89579) | Deep subsurface microbial communities from Kolumbo volcano to uncover new lineages of life (NeLLi) - 2SBTROV14_V59a metaG | ecosystem: Environmental > Aquatic > Marine > Volcanic | place: Kolumbo... | reverse complement strand
GTTAAGTAAAATTTGACTTGGGCTTAGTCCGAAAATTTATAAACATAAACATTTTTTTATTCACTATGGAACAAACAATTTGCATATTTGGAGATAGTATTACTTGGGGCGCCGTCGATCCTGAAAATGGAGGTTGGGTCGCTCAATTACGACGTTATTTTGAAACTAACGGCGATTATGATATCGCGGTTTATAATCAAGGAGTATCTGGCGATAATACAGACGATTTATTAGCAAGATTCAAAGTTGAATGTGCCGCTCGTGAACCGCAAATCATAATCTTTGCGATAGGAATAAACGACTCGCAATATATCAAGACCAAAGATAATCCACGCGTATCTCTTGAAAAGTTTAAAAATAACTTAGTGGAATTAATAAATCAAGCAAAAAAATTTTCCGACACAATTGCGTTCATTGGTCTAACGAAAGTAGAAGAGGAAAAATTAATGCCAATACCTTGGTCAACAGAGGAAAAATTTTATGATAATGACAATATTGCAAAGTATAATGCTGTTATAAAAAAAGTAAGTTCTGAAAATAACCTACCCTTTTTGAATTTGCTTGATTTATTAGAATTGAGCGACCTCGACGACGGCTTACATCCCAATTCCAACGGACATAAAAAAATGTTTTTGAAAATAAAAGAGTTTTTGCTGACTAATAAGATTGTGTAGTAGAATCGCCCAAGTCAAACTTGCTCCGCTATCGCTACGCACCACGCTGTGCTTTCCTCCCTTCAGTCGTCAGGTCGTTTAACACAGTATATCTGGTTCACTCCTACCGTCGCTCACCCAAATTTCGCAAAAAATCAAATTGACTTTAAAGGGTTTTTTGCGAAACTTCAGATATACTGATACATTGACACAAAATTCCGCTTCGCTCCATTTTATGTCAACGCCCGCGGATGTTCATCCTTCTGTCATCCTCCGTGACGCTCCCTTCGGTCGCGACACATCGGATGATAGCGGGATATGCGAAATTTTTTCTTTCAAAAAACTTCACTTCGTTCGTTTCTCTCCAGAAAAAGCTTCGCATCATCCGCGGGCATTATGTGAAATAATTTTTTCTCGCTGTTTAGATTGTTTCCTTCTGGTCTTCTTTTTTCTAATTGCTACAAAATAAGATTTTCTGTTTTAATTTTTAGAGGGGAAATATGGTATCCTTCGGACACTTTATTAAAATTTTTAGAAACTACCCAAATAGCCCTGACATTTTATCAGGGCTATTTGGGTATCCGGATAAGCTAAATCTTAATTTTAAAACCCAAATTTTCCATTACTATTTTTCCATTGATCTTTTGGAAGTATCTCCTCAATTGTGTCCCAATGCTCAACAATTTTTCCTTTTTCAATACGAAACAAATCATAAAAAGAAACATGCTTGTTCATAAATTTTCCTTCAGAGATTGTTAGGACGAAATTTCCTTCCCCCAAAATTTTATGAGTTTTTTCATAAATCATAGGCATACCAACTGCATGCAACTCTTCAATCGCTTTTCCTAGAGCGACTAATCCATCAGCCACACCTGGATTATGCTGATAATATTTCTCAGTAGAAATATAGTCAGTAATTTTAGCTGGATTTTTACCGTGCAAAACATCATTCACAAATTTTTCAATCATTTCCTTATTTTCTGCTGTCTTGCTCAAATCTTCTACTTCCGTGTTTCCTTCAGTCATACTTCTTCCTGATTTTGTTTGTATAACGGTTTCTTGCAAGTTATCCCAATGTTCAACAATTAAACCATCTTCAAATCGAAATATATCAAATCCAATTTTTGGACCAAAAAAATCATATTCGGTGTGCAAAAAAACAAAATCACCATCTTGGAAAGAACGAACCACATTAGCTTTTATTGGTGGAGCGCTTTTTAAAAGTTCTCCAAATCCAGATAGCCCATCGCCTGCCATTAAATTATGTTGGATGTACTTATTAGGATTAATAAATCCTACTGGCTCTTTTTCGCCTGTTTCCAGACTGCGGATTAGAGCAACGCATTTTTCTTTGTTGGTCATAGTTTTCTCCTTAAATTATAAAAGTCAAGATTAATAAGTTAATCTTGACCCCATTGTATTTATAAGCTAACATATAGTCAAGTACCTACTAAAATGTAAGTATGAAAATTTCATCTTAAATTACTTAAATTATGGAAAATAAAGACATCAAAAATTGTCCAATTCGAAAAGCATTTCAGATTTTAGGCAGTAAATGGACATTACTTATTTTAATGGAATTAAAAGAAGTAAGACGTTATGGTGAAGTTAAAAAAATGATTCCTGATATTTCCGAAAAAATGCTTATTGAAAAACTTCGCTTACTTGAAAGCTATAAATTTATTTCTCGAAAAAATTACAACCAAATTCCGCCCAAAGTAGAATATTCTTTGACAAAATTAGGTAAAGAAGCTCTTGAACTCGTGCCCTTGCTTATAAAAATAGGAAATAAAATTTAAATAAGGAGTTTTTGAAAAATGAAATTCACCCCTAACCTCTCTTTCATTTTTCAAAACGGAAAAAATCAAATTTATAAGAATTGAGGAAAGCCTATCGTGATGAGTAAAAACGAAAATTATTTTTTGAACTCAAGCCACGCTGCGCTCTCACTATACTTCGTTTCCTTCGGGTCATATAACGGGGTTTAAAGGATTCGCTCGTTGCACTTCGCTCTCCCAAATTTTTTTCTCAACTTTCACTCACTTTGTTCGTGGAAGAGAAAAAAACTTCCCTTAAGCCCAATGTTGTACAAAATTCCGCTTCGCTCCATCTTGTATCAACGCCAGCGCTTATCAAAATTTACTGTCAAAAACTTCGTTTTTTGGTAAACTTCAGATAAGCGCGGGCGTTGTATTCAATTCAAAAAATATTTTTCTAAGATGAATAATGAAAATAGGCTTTCTAAAAAGGAATAGATTTAATTTTTTATATAGAGGGGGATAATATAGTATTTTCTTCCGCTCCACTACAGAAAACGATTTATTTGTATAATACAACTCTTTTGTGTATTATTATAGACAGATAAAACGAGGTAACTATGAATTTTATACAATCAATATTACCGGCAATAGAACACTTCCACATGATAGGTTATTGGATAGCCTTTTTAGTTGCGCTTCTTGAAACAATCATTGGTGCGGGGTTAATTATTCCCGGCTCAACAATTATTTTGTTTATGGGTGCGTTAGCGGCAAAAGGCTATTTTGATCTGGGTGATTTAATTTGGTTTGCCGCAATTGGCGCAATTATCGGAGACAATATCAATTATTTTATTGGCAAAAAATACGGCTCCAAAATCTTTAAAAATGGTTTTTGGTTTATCAAACCCGCCCACTTCAAAAAAGGAGAAGAATTTTTTGAGAAGCACGGTTCAAAAAGTGTTTTTATCGGCAGATTTATACCGAGCATAAAAGAGGTTATTCCCTTAATTGCAGGAACATTCGGGATGAAAAGACTGCCTTTTATGTTTTGGAATATTCTCGGAGCTATTGGCTGGGCCTTGGTTTGGATCTTGCCGGGTTATTTCTTTGCCCAATCTCTGGATGTCGCAAAAATATGGCTAACCCGAACAGGGTTCTTTTTGACCATTCTTCTGATAGTCTTTTCCATATTTTATGTCCTTAAAATTATTCTTATCAAAAAAGGCAAAGGCTTTTTTTCTTTTTTATCTTCCATTTGGCAGTCCATAAAACAAGCTATTGTTGAAAACCCGGAAGTTAAAAAATTTACAGAGCGACATAAAAAGTTTTTCGTATTTTTGCAAAAACGACTGGATAAAAATAATTTTTACGGTTTGCCTCTCACTCTTTTATCTCTTACCTTGGTCTATGTATTGAGCTTATTCGGAGGAATTATTGAAGATATCATAAATTCCGATATTATTGTTTCTGCCGATATTCGTGTTGCCAACTTGCTTGCCGTTTTCAGAAGTGCCGAACTTACAACAATTTTCTCTTGGATCACTTTGCTTGGCAAATGGCAAAGCATTTCAATTTTTGCAACTGCTACGATCCTTGTCTTATGGTTTTGGGAAAAACGATCTTATATAATTCCGCTTTTGCTTAGTATGGTAGGCAGCGAAGTATTTACTTCGATTGGAAAAGTTGTTTTTCACCGAGCCAGACCCGATGTTGCTATTTATGCGGAAAATACCTTTTCATTCCCCAGTGGGCATGCAACAATCGCAATCGCGTTTTATGGTTTTTTAGCATATTATCTGATAAGAAACAGTAAAAAATGGAAATATAAAATAAATATATTTTTTGCCGGCTTTATGACAATTTTGCTGATCGGTTTTAGCAGGCTTTATTTGGGAGTGCATTATGTGAGCGATGTCTGGGGCGGATATTTAGCGGGTGCAATTTGGCTGATAGTAGCCATAAGCTTGTCTGAATATTTACTTTCCAAAAAACAAAAGGAAGAAATAGCGCCTTCAAATCTTAAAAAACAACTGGCAACCGCAGTAATAATTAGCACATCAATTTTGTTCTATATTGTTTTTGCGTTCCATTATCAGATGCCTGTTTCAACACAGATTCAAAAAACAAACAAAATCGCTATTAATGACACAATGACTATTTTCAGTTCAGATCAGTTGAAATATACAGAAACATTATTGGGCAACAGGCAGGAACCGCTTAGTTTTATTATTGTCGCTAAGAATGACCAACAACTGACTGACTTATTTGAAAATGCCGGCTGGACATTAGCTGACGATGTAAGTGCTATGAGTATGTATAAAGTAGCAAAAGCCGCTTTGTTAAAAGAATCCTATTCGCAAGCGCCGATGACTCCTGATTTCTGGAATTCGGAAGTCCATAATTTCGGTTTTGAAAAAGAAACAGCCGCAGATAATGTCCGCATAAGGCATCATGCTCGTTTTTGGAAAACAAACTATGTGACAAAAGACGGAGAAAATATCTATGTCGGAACTGCCAGTTTTGACAGCGGTATCAAATGGGGCGTAACGCACAAGATAGATCCTGATGTAGATACAGAAAGAGAGTTCTTGTTTAATGATCTGAAAAATACAGGATTGCTATTAAAAGCTGAAAAGCAACAATTTGTGAACCCGAAACTTGGAAGCAATTTTACCGGAGATTTGTTTTTTACCGACGGAAAGTTATATTTATTGTTCGTGAAAGAATAGGGAGTTTAAAAAAAAATTACTTTTCCGCTTTGCTCCTAAAACACGGTCACTTCCATTTCGTATCAACGCCCGCGAATGTTCATTTTTCTGTCATCCTCCGTGATACTTCTTTCGGTCGCAACACATCGGATAACAGCGAAATATGAAAAATTTTTTCTTCCGAAAAAGTTTCGCGTCATCCGTGGATATTAGACAAAATCATATCCCGCTCCATTTTATAAAAAACCGAATGCTAAGATCTTTTCAGTTTTAAGCTATTTTACAAAATATCTTTTTGTAGTAAAATTAAAGCATGTTTGGAAAAAATAAAAAAGAAGAAAAAAATAATGAGATAGGTTACGAGGAGAGGGAAAGAAAGACTCCGTTTCTGGGTTATGTTCTGCTGATCGCTATGGCGATAGTCACCATGTGGCTTGGCATGCTTGCGCTTTCCGACTTGGACAATGTACCGCAAAAACCGGAGGCGCTTTCCAGCTGCTCTTATCCTTACCTGCAATACGAGTGGCAGGATGTCTGGCATGAACACCCAATGGAATATGGCTATCCTTCCGGTTATGAATACACGCCAAAGCCGGAGGATTGTGTTTTTTCTACGCTTGAGAGAAAACATGGAGCAGATAAAGCATACAACGAAAGCAAGGACTTGCGTGACGAAATATCGGATATAGAAGAGAAGCTGTTCCCGAAAGAATCCGAACTTAACTACCTGAAACAAAACTACCAGCTCGGACTGACCGAAGACATTGCGAAAGTGCCCGGAGGGGGAATATATGATACTTCAAAAACAGCGGAAGATATAAAGCCGTTGGAAAAAGAAGTTACTGCGCTCAGAGCGCAGCTTGCCGAGAAAAAAGAACTTCTAAAACCTTATGACGACCAACTAAAGGATATTTACAAAAATGTTCAGGCAGATCTAAGAAGCGAATGGCGATGGCATGACTTTTATTCATTTTTATTGCAGGGAATATTCGTCCTCCCTCTGTTCTTCTTACTCCTAAGAGCATATTTCAGACTAAGCGCAAAGAACAGCCCTTATCTTGTAATATTTACATTCCTCTTGATACCTGCGTCGGTATTTGTGCTTAAGATAGTGGCGGTATATTTCTGGGGACTTTTCTTGGGTAAGATACTGGAAGTTATTTGGAACTTCATAAAAGAAGTTGAACTCCTAAGAAGTTTGATATCATACTTTGGAATGATAGCGGCGGCGGCTATTTTTGGCGGAGCGGTCTATTTCTTGCAAAAAAAGATATTTAATCCGAAAAGAGTTGCTTTGCGCCACTTAAGGGATAATAAGTGTCCAAATTGCAGTTTTTCCCTGGAATTGGCAAAAAACTTCTGTCCAAATTGCGGACACAAGATACTGGAAAAATGTGATAAATGCGGCAAGGATAGATTTGCGGATCTGCCAATCTGCCAACATTGCGGAGATCGAAAAGAGATGGCGTAGAGCTTGATTATTTTAAGTCTTTATGATAAATTACTACAATGACAAAACAAAATAAAGATGGGTCATTCCTTGGAATGTGTCCAATTTGTCGTAATAAATTAAAAATAAGTAATTCTAGTATAGTCAAAAAAGACAATATTGCTACTTTATATTGCGTTGAGTGTAAGGATTGCCTAAGTACTGTTATGATAACTGTTTTTTCTTCCAAGGAAGACGGTGTAGTAACAACTATGGGAATCTTGACAGACCTTCAGCATAAGGATATGGACCTAATAAAGGATCCAAACCCGATCACCGTAGACAATGTATTGAGCTTATGTAGCTATATAAAAAAAGATGAAACTACAAGCAAAAGTTAGAGATCTAACAGGTTCAAAAGTAAAGAACTTAAGAAAGGAAGGACAGCTTCCTGCTGTTGTGTATGGTAAAGGAATTGAAAATATGAACCTTACATTGGACATAAAAAAATTTACAAGAACATTTAAAGAAGCTGGAGAAAATACGGTTATTGATCTTGCAATAGATAACAATGGAAAAGAAGAATCAAAAAATATTCTTATTCACAAAGTTAGCTTCGATCCGATCAGCGGCGCAATCATACACACAGATCTATATGAAGTAAATATGAAAGAGAAGGTTGAAGCCAATGTTCCGTTGCTCTTTGAAGGTGAGTCCGCAGCTGTAAAAACAGAAAATGGAGTCTTAGTTAAAAACTTTCACGAAGTTGAGGTTTCAGCTCTTCCAAAAGACTTGCCTCATGATATAAAAGTAGACCTTGGAATTCTTGCAACATTCGATGATGTTATAAAAGCATCCGACATTAAGGTGCCGGAAGGCGTAACACTTGAAATGAGTGACGATGAGGTAATCGCATCTGTAACACCGCCAAGATCAGACGAAGAACTGGAAGCTTTAACAGAAGAAACAGCTCCTGTTGATGTTTCGTCTGTTAAAACAGAATCTGAAGAAAAGAAAGAAAAAGAAGAGACAGCCGAAAAAGAGTAGAGACTGCTTTGCAGAAAACACGATAATAATTGCATTTTGTTATTGCAATTCGCCAGATGACGGAGAAACAATCTGATATTTATCAATATTCTTTGGATTGCTTCGTTGTTTTATTCTTCGCGATACCGAAGTTTTCTATCAAAGTAAGTAGAGGCTCTTCAGCTCCTAAAATTTAAGTGTTTTACTCTTGTTATATTTTTTTGTAAAATGTAGCAGAGTCATAACTGCTTTAAAAATATTTTTCTTGCAGATGAATTTCTCAAAAATAAAAAATATAACTCTACTCCTAAAAATATCCTCAAGCTTCCTACTGATACTTGGGGTATTTATTTTTGCTCTCAATACAGCGCAAGCTCAAGAAAGCACAGAAAAAACCAAGGAGGAGCTGAGAAGTCAGCTTGCTGAGGTAGAAGCGCAAATACAAGAATATGACGCAAAGATAAGTGAAACAAAAAAAGAACAAAGCTCATTAAAAAGGGAGGTTAGCGTACTGAACAATCAAATATACAAACAACAGCTTGAGATAAAGGCCCTAAATCTAAGTCTTCTTGAGGTTGAAGATGGCATAAGTGAAAAAAACCAGGAAATACTTGACCTTGATGTCGACCTGGACCAAAAAAAATTACTCCTTGAAGAAGCTATACTCCAACTAAATAAATACGATAAGGTTAGCTGGTTTGAACTCATCTTAAAAGGCGGAAATCTATCCGATGTTCTCGGGCAAATACAAAGCATATACCAACTGCAAAAACAGGTTAATACCTTCATACAGAGCATAGATGAACTTAAAGAAAATTTGGAAAGTGAAAAAATCAGCCTTAATGATAAAAAAAGAGACCTCGTGAGGCTTCAAAGCCTTGGATCACTCCAAAGATCGTCCTTGGAAAGAAAAAAAACTGAAAAGAATCAACTCATCCAAAAAACAAAAGGAAATGAGCAAAAATATCAAAGCTTGAAAAAACTTTCTGCAAAAGAAATAACAACAATAAAGCAGCAACTCTACAAGCTGGAAAGTGTTGGGGTTGCGATGTCCTTTGAGGAGGCGTACGAAAAAGCAAAATTTGCCGGAGAAAAGACCGGTATAAGGCCGGCTTTTATACTCGGTATCTTTCAAGTTGAATCAAAAATGGGAACATATATCGGTGGAGGAAATTGGCAAAAAGACCTTTATCAGTGCTACATAAACCTAAGAAAAAGATCCAGAGCAGAGCAAGAGAAAAAAGCATTTTTAGAAATAACCTCAAGCCTTGGACTCAACCCCGACTCGATGCCTGTTTCCAAAAAACCTTATTACGGTTGCGGTGGAGCTATGGGAGCGGCGCAATTTTTACCGTCAACATGGCTTGGATACAAGAACCAAATAATGAGCCTAACCGGACATAATCCGCCATCTCCGTGGAACATCGAGGATGCTTTTGTTGCATCATCTATTCTTCTTGCAAACAACGGAGCAAATTCAAGAACAACTGCTGGAGAAAGGGAGGCTGCCGGAAGATATATAGCAGGAGGAAACTGGAAAAAATCAGTTGCTCAGAGTTATGCAAGGCAAGTATTGGAATGGGCAGACTTTTACCAAGGTCAAATAGATGCAATAACTGGAAATTAGAATTTTGAACTTTGACTTTGCAAGTTCTTCGCCAATACAAACCTAGCTTCTATATTCAAAACAAAAATCCCGACTATTTGTAGTCGGGATTTTTGTTTTGATTTTTTTTAGTCTTCTTTTTCTTTTTTTGCTCTTGTCTTTTTTTCTTTTTTTGGAACTGCCATCTCTCTTTTTTTATTGAACTTTTCAACTCTTCCGGCAGTGTCTATAACTTTTTCTTTTCCGGAATAAAATGGATGGCATTCGCTGCATATTTCAACGTTAATACTCTTAAGCACTGAACCTGTGGTAAAAGTATTTCCGCAAGCGCAAGTTACTTCTGCCTGATTGTACTTTGGGTGTATGTCTTTTTTCATATTTTTTAAATCAATTAACTTTAAAAGTATATATATTTTAAGTAAGGGAAAGATAGTGCGCTAGCACCCATCTCTATTTTTGCACAAAGTTGTCTTTCTCCATGTCTTTCGCTCCTAGAAAAGTGGCGGGGGCGATGACAAAAAATATGGGAAAACCAAATCATCATGCAATTAAAAGTATAGCATCTTATGTTTTTTTGTCAATGATATAAAGGCGCTGATTCATAAGATTATGTTGTATTTAAAAAGGAAAGAGGCCACGAGAATTCTAGTGGCCTCACACGAAAGGTCGTTGTGTGGTGCTTGCTAAATGTCTAGCTGCGTCTGAGATTTAGGGAGGGGGAATGACGCACTGACGGGGGATGCAATGGACACCATCGTGAAAGAACCTTTTTATCGTGTAAAGACAGTATATCACTTTATATGTTTTTTTGTCAACAGCTTCCAGATAATAGAAAAAGGGGCTACATCTGCAGCCCCTTTTGGATTTTCATCATTATGTATTCTGTGCTTTCCTAACAGATTCAAGGGAGGGGAGAAGTGTTAAGTTAGCAATTTGTGAAATTATAATGATGTTTTTTAAGTATAGATTTTAAAATATTTTTTGTCAATATAAAAAAATTTATTGTTTTTGTTTTTTATATTTCTATGTTAATCTTATTGATATAAGAGAGACAAAAAAAATATAAAAAATGGATAAAAAAGCACCGGAAAAAGACTTTGAAGAACGATTCAAAAAATTAAATACCCAGCAAAGAAAGGCGGTTACTGAGACTGAGGGTCCTATTATGGTAATAGCCGGACCGGGAACCGGAAAGACCGAGATACTCGGTATGCGAACCGCCCATATCGTAAAAGAAGGCAGAGCGCCGGCAGACAGCATTCTGATAACAACCTTTACCGAAAGCGGCGTGGCCGCGATCAAAAAGAGACTTCTTGCAATAATGGGAACAGAGGCTTATAAAGTGAACGTTACTACGCTTCATGGTTTTTGCGCGTCCGTGATAAATGAGTTTCCGGAAAAGTTCATTTTTGCAAAAAACATCAGCCAGATATCAGACATAGAAAGAATAGATACGATAAGAAGCATCCTAGACTCTTTAAAACTGAAATATCTTGTTTCTTTTGGTGATAGATATTTTTATGTGACCGACATCTTAAAAAAGATCCAGGAATTGAAAAGAGAGGACATAGCTCCGGAAAACTTGAATGAGCATTTGAAAATTCTTGAGGAAGAACTTGCGGACGAGCACACGATAAATCCAAAGACCGGAAAGCCGCCGGTAAAATGGCAAGACAAAGAAAAGCTGATCTCAAAGGACAAGGAGCTTTCTTTGGTCTATCAAAAGTATCAAGACACACTAAAAGAAAAAGGGCTTTATGACTATGAGGACATGATCCTTTTTGTTGTGAATAAGCTTAAGGAAGACGATGAGCTTTTGGCGAATTACCAAGAAAGATTTTTATACATAATGCTCGACGAGTACCAGGATACGAACAGACCGCAGAACGAGATAATATCGCTTCTAACCAGCTTTTTTTCCGGAGAAGAGCCGAATGTGCTTGTTGTGGGTGATGACGATCAGTCTATCTACCGCTTCCAAGGGGCATCTTTGGAAAATATCCTCTTCTTTTCCGAGAGCTACAAAGTGAAAGAACCTATCGTTCTGAAAGACAACTATCGCTCAACCCAAAGCATACTTGATGCTTCATTTTCCTTGATAGAAAAGAACAAGAACAGAGTCGGGAATTTTATGAGCGGTGTAGAAAAAGATCTTTCTTCTCACACAGGGAAAGGTGAAAAGGTGAGTGTTCTGAAATTCTCAAACGAAGATGCGGAAAAATTTTTCATATTCAAAAAGATAGAGGAGCTTCTGACAAGTGGAGTGGATGCGAACGAGATCGCTGTGTTCTCAAGAACAAACTCGCAAGCGCATGAAATGGCGGAGTTTCTTATAAAAAGAAAGATCCCTGTTATTTTTGAAGCGTCAAATAACATTTTAGACGGCCAAAGCGTGAAGATGTTCTTAAGTATTCTTTCTGTGCTAAATGACCCGTATGATGATGCTGAACTTCTGAAAGTTATGTCCTATGAGTTTTTTAATGTAAAAATAACAGATATCTATAAATTATCCAGAAAAACCTGCAGCTTAAGATACGAGGGAGAAGAAACCGGCGTATATGAACTTATCTCCAATAATGAAAAGTTAAATGAACTTGAACTTTCAGACAAGGAAAGTATTGAGAACTTTTCAAAAATAATATCAGAGCTAAAAAGAGCGGGTGCCGAGCTTTCTTTTGTTTTTCTTTGTGAAAAGATATTTAAAGAGACCGGATTTTTGAATTGGATATACAAAAAAGAAGAAAAGATAGACTACTTGAGGCATATTTCGAGTCTCTTTTCGACTATCAAAGATATTTGCAAAGAAGACCGAGAGATGAATATAGGAAGATTTTTGGAAAGAATGAGAATATACAAGGAATATGACATAAAGATACAAGAAGAGTCCTATCTTTTAGAAAAAGAAGGAGTGAGAGTTATGACCGCACATCGTTCTAAGGGGCTTGAGTTTGAGTATGTATTTATAACAAGATCAGTGGATAAGAACTGGGGAAATAGAAGAAGTATGGATAAAATAAAGTTACCTGAAAATCTATTAGAAAGTTCTTCAAAACTTGATGTAGAAAAAAACGAGGATGAAAGAAGATTGTTTTTTGTTGCGCTTACAAGGGCTAAAAAGGATGCTTTTGTAACTTACTCGGAAGAGTATGGGAAAAATGAGAATAAGAAGGAAGCTGTTATTTCGCAGTTTATCGAAGAAATAGACGATGAGTTCAAAAATACTACAGAAGAAGAAAGCGAGTTGGTGGATATGGAGGAATTTTTAGAAAAGAGATTGGAAGAGCCGGAGTCAAGAAGAACGGAAGAAAGCGAATACCTAAAGACTATCTTAAATGACTATAAGCTTTCGATCACAAACTTTGAAACCTATTTGAAGTGTCCGAAAAGCTTTAAGTACAAACACTTGATGCGTATACCGGAAGCAAAGAATAAAAGTATGGCAATGGGAACAGCATTTCATAAAGCGCTGGAAAGATTTTTCTTGGAATTTAAAAATTCCGGAAGTCTTCCCGGTCCGGAAATGCTTGTCTCAACCTACAAGACCGCTCTCAAAAAAGAGATCCTTACAAAAAGAGATCTGGAGGAGCTTGAAGAGCTTGGCGTCGAGGGGCTTAGAGGATATTTTGAAGAATATAAAGATGAGATGAAAATACCCGAAGCGGTTGAGTATAACTTCTCAAATCACGATGTATTTTTGAAAAATGCCCACCTTACCGGAAAAATAGACAAGATAGAAAAACTGAACGAGACGGATGTGAAGGTTATCGACTATAAGACCGGAAAAATAAAGTCCGACAACGAAATAGCCGGCAAGACCAAAAACTCGGACGGCAGGCTGAAAAGGCAAATTGTTTTTTACAAGATCCTTTGCGATCTGGACGAAAGGTTTAAATACAATATGACCCAAGGTGAATTGGACTTTGTGCAAGGAAGGGACGGAAGATACAAAAAAGCTCTTGTGAGCTTTTCTGATGAGGATGCGGCGGAACTTAAAGAAAAGATAGTGGAGGTGTATAATAAAATAATGAACTTGGAGTTTGAGTGCGGGGATGAGAGCGGGGTTTGTGACGCTTGTAAGGAGTACATATAATTAACATATATAAAAATTATGAAAAATGAAATATTAGAAAAACTAAATTTAGAAAAGCCGCTTTTGATATTTGATCTTGAAACAACCGGTGTTGTGGTGAACTTGGACAAGGTTGTTGAACTTGCCTACATAAAGCTCTACCCGGACGGAAAGAGGGAAGAGAAGACCTACAAGATAAACCCGGGTATAAAGATACCGCAAGAAGCGGTGGATGTGCATCATATAACAAACGAAGAGGCGGCGACATTTCCATATTTTAAAGAATATGCCAATGAGCTTTTTGAAATATTCTCTGACTGCTATTACGGTGGCTTCAATGTCATAGGTTTTGACCTGCCGATGATCCAAAAGGAGTTCAAAGAGGTCGGATTGAACTTTCAATACACCACAGACGACATAATAGATTCAAAAGTTATCTTTCACAATCAAGAAAAGAGAGACCTTACAGCGGCTTACAAGTTCTATTGCGACAAAGACCATATCGATGCTCACAGCGCCATGGGGGATATTGTAGCAACAGAGGATATCCTAAAAGCCCAACTGGAGAGATACCCGGAAATATTAGATAAAGAGTTCTTATGTTCTATGCACTCGCAAAAAGATGAAAGATATGTTGATAATGAAAGGAAGTTTTATTGGCGTGACGGTGAGGCTTATCTTAACTTTGGAAAACACAAAGGAAAAAGCTTAAAAGAGGTATCGCAAGAAGAACCTGGGTTTCTAAATTGGATGCTTGGTGCAGATTTTGGCATAGAGGTAAAAGAAATAGTAAATAATGCACTTTTGGGAATTTACCCAAAAAAGAACAATAGCAATTGATCTTTTTTCGAATTTTCTAAAAAATATGTTAAAATAAATATAAAGTAAAGGGCGGCATAAAAAATCTTTTAACCTTTAACTTTAAAGCGGAAAAAATTTGCGGTTTGAAGTTTAAAAACAAATATGGACGAAGAAAATACAACACCAACACATGAGTGTACAGGCGACGACTGCCAGCACGAGAGCCACGCTGCTCCCGTAGCAGCGGAAGCTCCTACTGAAGAAACAGCAGCTCCAGAGACTCCAGCAGAAGAAACTCCTCAGGTGTAAGCGATAGTTTTTGGCTGGTATAACACTTTTAGATGCTCTTTTATGGAATATTTAAAAGTGTTATATTCATTTAACAACAAAGACTCGAGTTTCAAACAAGAGTCTTTGTTGTTAAATATTACAAGTTTTTATATAATAAAGTAATGAAAAAGGAAGATTTCAAAAAAAATATAAAAAATATTACAGCCTCCGTTTTATTGCTCGGAGTGCTCGTATTAATATCAATGTACTTTGATGGAAAAAGGATCTTAGAAGAAGGTGAAGGCTCCATCAACGAGAATACGCAAGCAATCTACAAAGAGTTAAAGCCAGAGGTATTTAACTCAATTATCCAAATAAAAGATGAAAACAACTTCTTTCTTTTAAATGCAGGATCATCAGAATCTGAAAATCTGGATAAGACAGATGCTTTTATAAGCTACACAAACTTAATAGAACAAAAAAGTAAATTGCCAAAAGATTTAAAAACCCGCATAGTCGTTTATTCACAAGATGGGAAAATGAGTCAAATAGCCGCAAAAAAACTTATACTTCTTGGATACTCCGATGTTTTTGAGCTTCAAGGAGGGGTAGATGCTCTAAAAGAAAAAGGTCTTTTAATAAAGTAAAAAATCATCATGATAAAATATTTAAAAAAATCATTAAAAGACGAAAAAGTACAGAAACTTGACGACTACGAAGACGACTGCTGGATAAATGTAATAGACCCCAGTCACAAAGAGATCGATCACTTGGTAGAGAAATTCGATCTTGATAAGAACAATCTCGCTTCCGGGCTCGACCCCCACGAAATACCCAGGGTGGACTTTATCGGGGAAGACACCTATATTTATATAAAGATACCGCCAAAACATCTGGGAAGAAATCTTTCCACTTTTTTAATAGTTATAAAAGATAAATTTATCTTAACTCTGGCAAAACATGAATTAGGATCAGTTAGAGATATACTTTATGATGAATCTGGACATTTTTACACAACCCAAAAGATGAAATTCCTTTTGCATCTTTTGAGCTTGAACAACGCGGATTTTGAAAGCAGAACACTTGAGATAGTTAGAAATGTTGAAACAAGAACAAATCTAACAAGAGAGTTGAGCGAAAAAGATATAAATAATCTTATAAGATATGAGTACATATTGAACAGCTTTGTATCTTCTTACAGCTACACTAACTTTATGTATAACAAAATAATTCATAGACTTGGTTTTTTTGAAAAAGATAAGGACATCTTGGAAGAGCTTATAATCGACACTGAAGAGGGGGAGAACATTTGTAAAACATCCCTAAAAAATATATCCAATATCAGAAATTACAGCATCATCACCCTGACATCAAAGCTTAACAGGCTGATCTCCACACTTACAGTCTTGACCGTCTTTTTAAGCGTTATAGCAGCGGTTTCCGGAATCTACGGAATGAACGTAGCTGTGCCATTCCAAAGCCACCCTGACGCCTTTTTTGGCATAGTTATCTTTACGATCATCACCTGCGTTGGATTTATGATGTACCTAAAAAAGAAAAAGATACTCTAAAAATGCCTTTACTTTTTCAATAAGATCCGCTAAAAAGGATTGCAAGAAAAGGCAATCTTTTTTATATATATTATGGATATAAAAAAAATATCAGACATTTTAACAAAAGAAGGGGCTTCGGCCTTCAGGCTAAAACAAATAAAAAAAGCTGCTTTTTTTAGGTTGATCGATTCTTGGGATGAAGCAACCGATATATCTGAAAAACTAAGAGATATTTTGAAAAAAGAGGTTCCGATAACCAGTCTTTCTGTTATTTCAAAAAAAGATTCGCACGATACGACAAAACTTCTATTCAAAAGCAACGATGGTAATTTTATAGAGGCGGTTCTGATGCGTCACATTCCAAGCGTAAAGTCTCAAAAAGAGGACGCTGAGGGAAGAAATACAATTTGCATATCATCACAAGCGGGCTGTCCTATGAACTGTTCTTTTTGTGCGACCGGAAAACTTGGTTTCAAAAGAAATCTTACAACGGAAGAAATAGTGGACCAAGTATTGGAATTTGCAAGACTTTTGAAAAAGGAGGAACAAAAAGTTAACAATATAGTTTTTATGGGTATGGGAGAGCCTTTTCATAACTACGACAATGTAATGGAGGCGGTGAGAACGCTTAATGATAAGGATGGTTTTAATCTTGGTGTAAGACATATCTCAATATCAACTTGCGGAATAGTTCCGGCGATCAAAAAGTTTGCCGATGAAGACACCCAGGTAAACTTGGCAATATCTTTGCACGCGCCAAACGACAAGATACGAAGTCAGATAATGCCGGTCAACAAAGCCTATAACTTAGAAAAACTTTTAGAAGCTATCGACTATTATATAAAAAAGACAAACAGAAAAGTAATGTTCGAATATGTTCTGATAGATGGCGTAAATGATACTGACAAGTGCGCTTATGAGCTGGCAAAAATAATGAAAAAGAAATTGTATCATGTGAATCTTATAAAATATCACGATACCGGAGTTTATAAGTCATCAAAAAGAGAGCAAAGGCACAGATTTTTTGATATACTGAAAAAAGAAGGGGTCTCAGCAACTTTTAGAATAAGTTTTGGCGAGAATATATCAGCGGCTTGCGGTCAGCTTGCGGCAGAAAAATAGATATGAATGATAAAAATAAAAAGGTTCTAGTAGCAATGTCCGGTGGAGTCGATAGTTCCGTTGCTGCTTTGATATTGAAAAAACAGGGCTACGAAGTTTCAGGCGCTTTTATGAAAAACTGGTCCGATTCTTCTTTTTTCAAGGATAAAAAGATGTGTCCATGGGAAGATGATGTTAAAGATGCAAAAAGAGTTGCTGTTCAGCTTGGTATTCCTTTTTATACTTTTAACTTTGAGAACGAGTACAGAGAAAAAGTTGTGGAGTATATGATAGACGGCTACCGAAACGGGATAACGCCAAACCCGGACGTTATGTGCAACAAAGAGATAAAGTTCAAGCTTTTTTTAGAAAAAGCGCTTTCTATGGGTTTTGAGTATATAGCGACGGGACATTACGCACAGGCAAGAGAAGATCATGGTAAGTTTCAACTCTTAGCAGGGGAGGATAAAAATAAAGACCAGAGTTATTTTTTGTGGACGCTGGGACAACACGAGCTTTCACATACTATTTTTCCTTTGGGAGAATACGAAAAGCCAAAGATAAGAGAAATTGCAAAAAATGCCGGCTTGGTAAATGCTGACAAAAAAGACAGTCAAGGGGTTTGCTTTGTGGGCGAGATAGATGTCTTTGAATTTTTAAAGTCCGAGATACCGACTCACAAAGGAAAGATAATGACAAAAGACGGTAAGGTGGTGGGAGAACATGACGGAGTGGAATTTTACACAATAGGACAAAGGCACGGCATTGGTTCTCCTGGTGGCGGCATCGCATTTTATGTCATAGAAAAAGACGCTGAAAAAAATATTTTGTATATTGCGGAAGGAGATGAGGACAAGGATCTTTACAAAAATGAGCTTCTGGCAAAAGGAGCGAGTTGGGTATCCGGCAAAGAACCGGAGCTTCCTCTAAAGTGTGAAGCGAGAATACGCTACAGACAACCGCTTTCCAACTGCATAGTAACTTTTGGAGAGCAGGTCTCCAAAAGCTTAAAGGTGGAATTTGAAAAAGCGCAAAGAGCGGTAGCTCCGGGACAATCGATCGTTTTTTATAACGGAGATATTGTTCTGGGAGGTGCTGTGATAATTTAAGCTATTCTTTTTTACCTCTTCTGATATAATAGAACTTATGAAAACCCCTATAAACAGAGTTGTAAGAATTTTAGTCTCTATAGACTTTGCAACCAACTTTGCCTTTGGTTCGTTTGCACCTGTCTTTGCCATTTTTCTAACAAGTAAGATCTCCGGTGGAAATGCCGAGTCAGCAGGTTTTGCTATGGCGGCTTACTGGCTTACAAAATCCTTATTTCAACTTCCTATAGCGAAGTTTCTGGATAAGACCGATGGTGAGAAAGATGATTTCTATGCCCTTATTTTTGGAAATTTAATGGGAAGTATTGCTATCTTTTTATATGGCTTTGCCACAACTACAACTCATATTTATATAATACAGGCCATACTAGGACTCTCAATGGCTATTGCAGTGCCGGCCTGGTATGGTGTATTTTCTCGACATATAGACAGAGGGAGGACCAGCTTCGAATGGAGTCTTGAAAGCGTATTCTCTATAGGTGTGGCAACAGCAGCCTCAGGCGCTATCGGGGGGATTGTAGCTACTCATTTTGGTTTTAACGCTTTGTTTATAGGCGCGGGAATAATCGCGCTCTGTGCCACATTTTCAATGATATTTTTACAACCCTATCTAATTCCAAAAAAGGATATAAAGCCTGTTATACCTCTTGTTGATGAAAAGGGAAGGCAAAGAGATAATATATAATTTTAAAATTTAGATCTTAAAATATAGGATTATTTAAATTATCCACCTTTATAATTTTTATACTTTTAAAACCCGTGCTATACTCAAAATATTCGCATTGTATTAAATAATATGAATATATGAATAAGGAAAAAAATAAAAACTTTGAAGAGATATTAATATCAACTCTTTCCGAATTTAAAAGTGGAATGGATAAACGTTTTGACAGTATTGATAAACGTTTTGATGGCATAGACCTGAGACTTGATGGAATGGATAAACGTTTTGATGGCATAGACCTGAGACTTGATGGAATGGATAAACGTTTTGATGGCATAGACCTGAGACTTGATGGAATGGATAAAGATATAAAAGACCTGAAAAGAACATCAGAAGAAACATTAAGTTATGTAAAATATCTGGATGAGGATATTTCCTCAAACAGAAGAGAGATAGATAATCTGCAAGAACGGGTATCAAAACTGGATGGCTTAAAATATACCAATCCTAGCCCAGCATCCTAAAAAAAGAGATAAAAAAAGTGTGTAATTGGCGCACTTTTTTGTTTGCGCGTATTTTCCTAAAAATACTTTAAATTTTACCTTATTTATGTTAGCTTATATTTATTATGGAAAAACTAAATGCCAATCAAATAAGAGAAAGATATTTAAAGTTCTTCGAGGATAGGGGACATTATATTTTATCATCCGCTTCTTTGCTTCCGGAGGACAAGACCGTGCTTTTTATAACAGCCGGAATGCAGCCTTTAGTGCCGCATCTTTTAGGAGAAGAACACCCAAAAGGAAAAAGGCTTGCCAGCTCGCAAAAATGCTTAAGAACCGATGATATTCTGGAAGTTGGGGACAACAGACACCTGACATTTTTTGAGATGCTCGGTAACTGGTCTTTGGGGGATTATTTCAAAAAAGAATCTATCAGTTGGAGCTTTGAACTTCTAATCAACAAAGAACATGGCTTTGGAATAGACCCAAAAAAACTTTTTGTCACTGTTTTTGAAGGAGATGACAACGCTCCAAGAGATGATGAATCAATAAAGCTATGGCAAGAAGCTTTTAAAACAAAAGGAGTGGAGACTTCTTTGGGAAACAGAATTTACGCCTACCCAAAAGACAAGAACTGGTGGGGTCCTGTTGGTAATGCCGGTCCTTGCGGACCCGATACGGAAATATTTTATGATACCGGAAAAGAACACTCAGAGGAGTTCGGTAAAGAATGTCACGTAAACTGTGATTGCGGAAAATATGTTGAGATCTGGAACAATGTTTTTATGGAATACGAAAAAACCACTGACGGAAAATTCATTTCCTCAAAACAAAAAAATGTTGATACGGGAATGGGCTTCGAAAGGATAGTTATGGTGTTGCAGGAAAAACCGACTGTCTTTGAAACAGATCTTTTGTTTCCGATAATAGAAGAATGTCAAAAACTCTCTTCTATTCCGTATGAGGCGCAGGAGCATTCTTACAGGATAATAGCAGACCACATAAGAGCATCAGCCTTTCTAATATCCGACGGTATGCTTCCTTCAAATTCAGAACAAGGATACATCTTAAGACGCCTCTTAAGACGCGCCATAAGACACGCAAAAATGCTTGATCTTAAAAATGATTTTTACATTCCGCTTGTAAAGAAAGTGGCCGAGATATATGAAGATATGTATCCCGAGGTTTCAAGAAAGCTCAATGACATAATAACCGTAATACACGAAGAAGAAGAAAAATTCACAAAAGCGCTTATACGAGGATTAAAATATATTCATGGAGTTCATAGAAAATATAAAGAAGAAAAAAGCAAATGACCTCGGAGGAGATAGGCGAGTTGGCTTTTTATATGTATGAAAGTTATGGCTTTCCTTTTGATGATACCATAGATGAATTGACCAACTATGGATGGCAATTTGATAAGCGCATAGTCAGAGAAGTAGCCGATGCAAAATTTAAAAAACATCAGGAAATATCACGTGCCGGCGCTGAAAAGAAATTTGGCGGACACGGGCTCATCTTGCAAACAGGGGAGCTGAAAGCGGCGGACGAAAAAGAACTGGAAAAGGTAACAAGATTACACACGGCAACCCATCTTTTACATCAGGCTCTAAGGACGGTTTTGGGCGATCATGTACAACAAATGGGCTCTGATATAACAGCAGAAAGACTAAGGTTTGACTTTAAACATCCCCAAAAAATGACCGATGAAGAAAAGAGAAAAGTAGAGGATATGGTAAATGAAGAAATAGAAAAAGAACTTCCGGTGACCATAAAAGAAATGCCTTATGAGGAAGCGACAAAGTCGGAAGCTTTGGCCTTTTTCAAAGGAAAGTACGGAGATGTTGTAAAGGTTTATGCTATAGGCTCATTCTCAAAAGAGCTTTGTGGCGGACCGCATGTTCACAATACAAGAGGAATGGGGAAGTTTAAGATATTGAAAGAGGAATCCTCCTCCGCGGGAGTACGCCGCATCAAAGCAGATCTTGTTTAAAATTTCCAAGACTGGCACATCTCGTTGTCAAAAGCTGGAAAACTCACTTCGCCGTAGCGATTACTACGACTCATTTCCTTTTTCAGCTTTTTCCTCGACCTGCGCTCAGTTCTTGAAAATTTAAATTTTGTATGGAAAGTTTACTTTTTTTAAAAAAGAAATGAAAAAAGAAAAGAAATATTATTTAAAAAGAATCGGCAATAGGAAGCTATCGCATCTTTTGGTGAACATTGATGATGAAAAAGATGTGATAAAGCTTTGCGCCTGTGGCAGAACATGAAGAGAGGACTTTATTTGCGATAGTACCCACAAAAAAGACATTGAGGGGAATTGCCCTGAAAGGTGCTGCCAGAAAGATTAGTATTGAAAATAGATACTGCTTGTATTAGAATATAAATATAATTAGTAATTTTAAAAATATGGACGAAGAAACAAAAACACATTCAGAATCATCTTCAATGGAGACGGAGTGCAAGTGCGAGGATGGAAAATGCACCTGCCACAAAAAAGAATGCAAGTGCGAGGACGGTAAATGCACCTGTGAAGAAAAAGACTACGAATGCAAAGAAGGTGAGTGTATGTGTAAAAAAGAAGAGGAATAGAAAAAAGCCGCGTCACTCGACGCGGCTTTTTTCTCACGGCTTTTCAATACCATTATTTAGCAATATTTTACATATGAACTGTCAAAGATGAAATTTTTAAAAATTTATGCTAACTTATATTTATAAATTTATTTTTAAAAAATATAAATAAAGCATAGTGGTTGAATATTCGAATACAGGGCGCAGTTAAAAAGGAGGAGTGGGATTGAGCCGTGTTTGTTATACGATGAAATTGAGCGATGATTTTTTAACAAGAGACGTGCAAAATATACGACTCTACTAGTAAAAATGAGAACAAATATAGTACACATAGGGGCGGATGAATTAACTTATGAAATACGAGAAATAATCGAGGTTGCCAAAAAGATCGAAAAGTTTGGTTTGCCTATCACTTGGGAGAATATAGGCGATCCGGTGGCAAAAGAAGAGAAGATCCCAAAATGGATAAAAGATATAGTAAAAAAAGAAGTTGAGAAAAATGAGTCTTTTGGTTATTGTCCCACAAAAGGAGTTGAATCTACCAGGGAATTCTTAGCAAACTTAAGAAATAAATACCCGGGAGCAAAGATAACAAAAGAAGATATAATATTTTTCAATGGACTTGGGGATGCAATATCTAAAATGTATACCTACCTGAATAGGTCAGCCCGCGTGATTGGACCATCTCCAGCCTATTCCACCCATTCTTCTGCAGAAGCGGCTCATTCGGGAGGGGATCATATAGCATACAAATTGGACCCAAGAAACGGCTGGCTGCCGGACTTTGAGGAACTTAGAAATAAAATAAAGTACAATCCAAATATCGCCGGCATTTTGATAATAAATCCGGATAATCCGACTGGCTTGGTATACGATAGGGAGGTAATGGAAAGATTTGCTGACATCGCAAGAGAATTTGACCTCTTTTTAATATGCGATGAAATATATACCAATGTCTGGCATAACGGCATACGACCGGTCAGGCTTTCTGAGGTGGTGGGGGATGATGTTTGCGGAATATCTATGCGCGGCATCTCAAAAGAATTTCCATGGCCGGGAGCAAGATGCGGCTGGATAGAGGTTTACAACAAAAACAAGGACGCTCAATTTGCAAGATACATAAAAACCATACTGGATGCAAAAATGCTTGAGGTCTGCTCAACAACCCTTCCGCAAATGGCATTACCGAAGATAATGTCAGATCCAAAATACAGAAAGCACCACAAACAAAGAAATGAGAAGTTTGCAAAAAGAGCGGAAATTGCTTACAACACACTAAAAGACATAGACGGCATTATCGTCAACAAACCCGGCGGTGCTTTTTATATGACCGTGGTATTTGACGATAAAGTTTTAAATAAAAAACAAAAGCTAAAAATAAAAAATAAAAAACTGCAGGACTTCATAGAAAAAGAAGTAAAAGGAGTTGATCTGGATAAAAGATTTGTTTACTACCTTATGGCATCATCCGGGATATGCGTCGTTCCGCTTTCCGGCTTCAGTTGCGACCTGCCAGGTTTTCGCATAACCCTGCTTGAAACAAATGATGAAAAATTCAGATCCGTCTTTGAAACTTTGGCAGAAAAGATGAAAGAATATTTGACAAATAACGCCTAATGGATTTATATATATAAATATAGCTTTAAAAAGTAGCACATTTCATCAAAAAGGAGAGTACAATGAGTTCCAATTATGTATGTCTGGCTTGCGGCTTTCCATCAGAAGAAGCTTTAAAGAGGTGTACGGAGTGTGGAGCGTTCAATTCTTTTATAATAGATGTCCACTTTCAAGAAGAAGGTATTTCGAGCATTGATCCTGACAGTGACATCGAAGAAATACCTCAAGACCCATGTGATATTTCCGCTGAATTGGGAATACCCAATATGGATGACTGAACAATAAGGTCTTATTTTCCATATTACATAAAAACCGCCAAGCATAATTTGCAAATGGCGGTTTTTTCTTTTTTACAACAAAACAACTTTAATTTACCTTTGTATCCCTGATAAAAAGCTTCGCCGGACATTTTATTTTTTGACTCCGGTTGGACCTCTTCCAGTTTTAGAAAGCCGTTTTTTGTTTTTAGGATGAGTTGTTTTTCTTTATTTAAAGAAAATCCGGTGTCTGAGCTCTCACATTCAGAAATAGAGAGCTTTGATATTTTCAATTTCAGGTCTTTATTATCTTTTGTTTTGAATGTCATATAAATTCCAGGCCATGGGTGGAGAGCTCTATACATTCTGTCTATTTCTTTAGCAGTTTTTTCTTCTGTTATCTTGCCATCCTCTCTTGAGAATATCTTGGCAAAAGTTGCTTTTTCATGCTCCTGCTCCTTTGGTTCTATTTCTCCCGCCAACCACTTTGGCAGAGTTTCCAAAAGAAGTTCCGGTCCAGCATCAGACATCTTCTCAAAAAGGCTTTTTGATGTCTCATCCCCCTCTAAAGCAATCTCTTTTTGGCTTAAAATAGGCCCGTGGTCGAGTTTTTCATCTATTTTCATAATAGTGATGCCGGAAACTTTTTCACCATCTAAGATTGCGCTCTGAATAGGTGAGGCGCCGCGGTATTTTGGCAAAAGTGAAGCGTGAATGTTCAAGATGCCAAACTTCGGAATGTCTATTATTTCTTTTGGAATTATTTTCCCGTAAGCAATCACAATAATAACATCAGGCTCAATATCCTTTATCTTTCTTATAACGCCTTCATCCTTCAAATTTTCAGGCTGAAACACCTCAATGTTATTTTCTTCCGCCAATACTTTCACTGGCGGGGGAGTAAGCTCATGTTTCCTGCCTACCGCTTTATCGTTTTGCGTTATAACCAAATAAGGCTTATATTCTTTTGAATCTATAAGCTCCTGAAGGGTCTTTGTGGCGATGTCGGGAGTACCCATGAAGATTATCCTATGATGTTCTTTCATTTATTAAATGTAATTAACAATTTTTTATATGAAAATTTTAGAATTTTGAATCAATTTTAAATTTTTAATGTTTAAAACATTAAAATATTCGGTACTTGGAATTTCAATTGAAATTCAGAATTTAAAATTCGAAATTTTATTCAAGATTCCAAATTCCATATTCTAAATTCTATTTATACTTCTCAAGCTCTTCCGCTTTGTCGGCAAATAGAATTCCATTTAAATGATCTAGCTCATGTTGCATAAGCTGAGCGGCAAGTCCTGTTGCCTTCATTTTGAACTTTCTGCCGTTTTCATTTGTCGCCTCAACCTTAACCCATTCCGCTCGCCAAACTTTACCGTAAAGCTCCGGCAGAGAAAGACAACCTTCATCGAGAAGCTCTTTTTTTTCTGACATCTTTGTTATTTCCGGGTTTATAAAAACAGTTTGAGCTAATTTTAATTTATCAGAAGCAATAAACATCCTGATATTCTTTCCTGCTTGCGGCGCAGCAAGACCAACCCCATTGGAAGTGGAGTCCAGTGTCATTTTCATATCTAAGATAAAGCTCTGAAGTTCAGCATTTTTCACATCCGTAACCTCTTCTGAGACAGCTCTCAATATCTTATTTTTATCTCCTTTTTCTATATTTATTATTGACATAAGCTAGATTATAGTAAATAATACTAAAAGTTTCAAGTTTATTGTTCTTTTTAATTAAAAACAGGAGATAAGTAAAATGATCAAAGATACAGCACGCTGGCTTATTGTTAACATACTTCTCACCTTTGGTCTTTACAGCGCTCACGGCACAGTTGATTGGAGTGACTGGTTAAACTTCATAGTGGCCATCACTGCAGCTTCGTGGTTGGCCTTCGTATCAGTGACAGTCGTCGAGTTATGGAAACACCTCAATCTCTCCATGGCTAAAGATATACAACGGAGGAAATAGTGCATGCTGCAGTTTTTTATGTTTAAGTTACTAGCATCTCTTGCCTTGGGTGTTGCTTATAAACCAACTCTCGCTAAGAGGGTCATAGACTATCCGGGTCTACATCGACCAACCACCCCTCGGGAACATTTCTCAAAAGGGTGGTTTTTTTATTTTCCATATCTTCTGATGTTTTTATCTTCAATATTATCTGAAAGATATATTCATTCCTTACCTTTGGAATGGTTGCCGGCGCCGGTCCAAGCACCTGAACATTTTCTCCTGCGAGTTTTTTTAGCTTTTCGGAAAGTTTCACAGCCTCTGCTTCGGCAAAATGCTTCTCTTTGTTCTTAAAACTAAGTCTTATAAGCTTTGCGAATGGAGGATAGAAAAATAATTTTCTGGCTGCTATCTCGCTCTTATAAAAACTATCTCGATCAAGCCTCAAACAAAGCTCCAAGACAGGATTTTCTTGGGTGTAAGTTTGAAGGTAGAACTTTCCGCTTTTTTTACAAAAATATGACATCTTAACCAGAATATTGAAAACTCTTTCACCGGACCTAAAATCCGGAGCATACAAGAGATTGTCCAATGATAGTATTGCCGCAAGATCTGCTTTCGGCATATCATATTTTTTGAATAAAAGCTGCGTCCCGATAAGAATATCTATTTTTTTATCTCTGAGGTCATCAAGCGCTTTTTTCTGTTCTTTTTTGGTCGGTGTGATATCCGAGTCCAATATTTCAACTTTCGCATCCGGAAACAGCTTAATTACTTCTTCCTTTGCCATCTGTGTTCCTGCGCCAAAATATTTTATCCTGTGACTTTGACATTTCGGGCATCTCAACTGAATATCTTTTTTGTAGCCACACTGATGACACATAAGCACACTTGTATTTCTTTCTTTATGATGAATGAGAGAAGAGTCGCATTTCGGACATTTCTCTACATATCCGCAATCCCGGCAAAAAACAAAAGTTTCCGCTCCTTTTCTGGATATGAAAAATATGGCCTGCTTTTTTTTGCTCAAAATATCTTCAAGATCGTTCTGAAGCTGCCAAGAAAGAATAGAATAATTTCCACCATGGATCTCATTTCGCATGTCAACCAGCATCGGCGATCTATTTGGAGACCTGGTCTCCAAATGAGTTGTGTCTATCTTTTTTGTTTTTGCCAGCCAGTAGGTTTCAATGGATGGCGTCGCGCTTCCGTAAATAAGCTTAGCTGAAAAAAGCTCGGATAATTTCAAAGCAACTCCTTTTGTGTGGTAGTAAGGCATCATATCGCGTGACTTGTAAGCCTGATCATCCTCTTGGTCCAAAATGACCAGCCCAAGCTTGGAGAAGTTCAAGAAAACTCCCATTCTTGTCGCTATAACAAACTTTGTTTCTCCATTTCTTATTTTTTTCCAAGCATCAAAATATTTTTTTGTAGAAAGTTCGCTTGAAATAACAATAGGGGAAAGCTCGGAGAGAGCATCCGCATAATGATCCAAAGAGAGCATGTCGGGGACCAAGAGTAAAACTTGCTTGTTGCTTCTTAAAGCCTCTTTTATTTCTTTTTTGTAATAAGCCTCTCTTTTTTCACCAAAGACAAGAGTATCTTTTCCGGTATCACTCTCATTTATTTTCATAGAAACAGGCTTGATATCTTTTATCTCAGTTCTTTTTTTTATAACATAAGACGGTAGAAAGGTCTTTGCGGAAAGTCCGACGGGGGAAGAGTAGTATTTTAAGAACCATAGAAATAGTTTTATCTGACGCTCAGACAAAAGCGGCTCTCTAGAAATAACCCTTTCGATATTTTTCATCTGAAAACCGGACTTTCTAATATTTATCTTTTCTCCATCCAAGGGATAGGAAGAGACCACCAAGGCATTGACCTTAGCTCTTCCGAGCGGAACAGAAACAAGCGTGCCGGGCTTAAGCTCGTCCTTGCTGAAATAGCTCATAACCTGAGATACTCCTTTTGGTATTTTTACTGTTGGAATAACATCTAAAATATACATAATTTGATACTTAAAAATTATCAAACTCATCCAATGTTCTATATTTTATACCATAGATAGGTTAAAATACAGAATCACAACTTTTTTACAAAAATATTTTAAAAGTGCATAATATAAACATGAAACTAAAAAGATTATTTGTCGGGATAAATATCCCGCAAAATATAAGAGAGAAGTTAATGTCTGAGGCGCAGGATGACCCGGAGTTCGGGCTTTTGCCTGTGCGCTGGACAGACAAAGATAACCTGCACATAACACTGGAGTTCTTGGGTTACGCGGATGATGAGCAATCTTATGAGATAGCAAAAAGGCTTCATAGTTTAATAGAAGACTCTCCTTCCTTTCCGGCATTTTTTGACAAAATAGTTTTCGGACCTCCGGATGGACTTCCGGAAATGATCTGGGCTGTTGGTCCAAAAAATGAATATCTAACAGAACTCCATAAAAACATAAGGGATGGTTTATCCGATATGCGCCTTTTGAGGCGAGGAGCAAAACATAAGTTCTCAACGCACATCACCTTGGGAAGATTGTCTAAAAGTGACGCAAAAGAAATAGAAAAAAGACACGAGAAAGAAATAAGAACAAGCTTTCCGGTTCTAGAAGTGACGCTAATGGAAAGCTTTAAGGAAAATAACAGAACATATTATGCTATCCTTGAAACCGTTAAACTTGGCGAGCTATGAAACAAAAAGCAGACCTCTTGGGCGTATCAATAGACAAGCTAAGCTTTTCTGAGGCGGCAAGCTTTGCAGAGCAAGCTCTTCTGAGAAAAACCCAAATAAAAATATTTACACCAAACCCGGAAATAATCCTAAAAGCCTGCAAAGATCCGAGTTTCCTAAATGTATTAAATAGCGGAGACCTTCTTATTCCGGACGGCACCGGTATTATTCTCTTTTCAAAGATAAAAGAAACTGTCACAGGTGTGGACCTTATGCTTAAAATATGCGAGCTGGCAGAAAAAAACGCGAAATCTGTCTTTTTGCTTGGCGGCCATAACACAGCAGAAAAAACAGCCAAAAAACTCAAAGAAATGTTTCCACAGCTTAAGGTGGTCGGATTTTCGGAAGACCTTAGTTCGTGTTATAATTTAATAGAAATATCCGAACCGAATATTGTTTTTGTTGCACTTGGCGCGCCAAAGCAAGAAAGGTGGATAACGGAAAATATTAAAAAGTTTCCAAGCATAAATATAGCTATGGGTGTCGGCGGAGCCTTCGATATGATATCCGAAAAAATAAAACGCGCTCCTAAGAGGATACGCGATATACACCTTGAATGGCTCTGGCGCTTGATACAAGAACCGAGAAGAGCAAGAAGGATATTTAATGCAGTGTTTGTATTCCCAATATATGTATTGAAAGAAAAAACGAGATTCAAGAAGTAGGATTTAAGATTTAAGAATAAACTCTGTTGATCATCATTCTTAAATCTTAAATCTTAAATCTTAAATCTTAAATCAAATCTGTGTTAATACTTAGGACAATATTCATCTTCATAATATCGCTTTTATTTCAGCCCCTAACAGCGTCTGCTTCCACCTACTATGATTCTGATGTGCCTTTGATCTTGCCAAGATCATCTTGGGAGAACACTCCGGCTTTGACCAATCTTTTAAATTGGCTTCCGGAAGATAAATCAGAAGAAACTTTGGCCGATGAGAACCCAAACAGCAACGACGCCATTCCTGATTATGCTCCCATAGACAGAATAGTGATACACGATACCGGCTGTTCTTCCGCTACAAGCTGGTGCAATAAGGACAATGTGAACGCAAAGGAGATAATAAGCGCTATCTACAGAAACCACGCAGCGCAAAGAGGCTGGGGAGATATTGGATATCACTACATAATAGACAGAGCAGGTAATATCTACGAAGCCCGCTTCGGCGGTAATGGGGTTCGCGGCGCACACGTTTACGACAGCAAGAACTGCGAGAATTTCAATGTTGGAACAATAGGAATATCTATTTTAGGAAACTACGAGAACGCGCAAGTTCCACAATCAGCCTTTGACTCTCTCGCTCAGCTTGTTGGCTGGCTTTCCGCATCCAACGGAATAAACCCGGCCGAGATGAACAAGACAACCCTGCAATGGAGCAATCCAAAAACAAATGGAAAGTGTGACACAACTTACGGCTCATTTTCAAAGAACTTTACCGGTCCGGTGGTTTTGGGTCATAAAGAAATAGAACCGGCAAACTCAGACCCGGGAACACTCAGTATGAGCGTTTTGAGACAAACAGCAAAACAATGGAGCGAAAAATACTCCAAATACACATACAATGCCGGCGGAGAGACCTTTAAATTATCGAACGGACTAAAGATACAAACAGTTAACATTCCAACAAGCACAATTAAAATAAGTGAAACGCAAGCCGGTCTTTTTCCTGACGCCTCGCAGACAAACCTACCTGAAGGAACTCTTGTGAGAGCGCGCTCAAGACCGGATATATTCGTCATAGAAAATGGGAAAAGAAGACACATCACCTCTTATGTTATATTTCAGTCAAAACATTATTCTTTGAGCGATGTAAAGACATTAGGTGACAGGGAACTGATCGGTTATCCGCTTGGTGATCCTTTGTTGTTCAGTGACGGAACTCTGCTCGCTTCGAAAAGCACAGGAAAAGCCTACCTTGTCGAGAATGGAACAAAAAGATATGTCGTGGCGCCTTGGGCATTCAAAAAAAATAATTTGGACGAAAGTAAGATAATAAAAATTTCCGAGGAAGAGCTGAAAGAATATAAAGATGGCGGTATAGTCGGTCTTCCTAATGGATCAATTTTAACCGATAAAAAAAGAAATGATTTTTATCTTGTTTCAGATGGCGGAAAGAAGCAGATAAAGAGCTGGGATATATTTTTAGCGAACAAGTTCAATACAAGACCGGAGAATAAACTAACTCAAGCAGGGTTGGATCAATATCCGGACAAAGGCTACATACTTTACCCGAACGGAACACTTGTAAGGAACGGCAATGCGCCGGAGATATATATTATACACGATGACAAAGCAGACTGGATCCCAACCTATGAGGAATTCAAAAAACTAGGAAGGTCAATGAAAGATGTCTTGTCATTGTCGGCTAAGGAACTTGTAAATTACACTTTCAGCACGAACGCGGCGCTGGCCGCAACAACAAATAACTCAGTCCAAACAGCTCAAGTAACGCAAACTTCAGCGCAAGCTGTGACGATCGCTCCAAAACAAGAAGATACTCAAAAGATGCGTGTCGCCATAAAAAACTACGGGACGGGTGATACGGTAAAGCTCACTGCAAATGGAGAATTCTACCTTACAGACAAGAACAACACAAAGAAAAAATATGATGCCGGACAAATAGTGAGCGTAAGCTGGTCAGACAACGGAGACACAAAGCTGGAAACATCAAACAAAGATGTTGTGTTCGAAGTTTTAAATTATGAAAATTATAACTGGAACGAAACGGTGAACTTCAACAAGTTTAGAGGAAACTTGGAACTTGTTTATTCTGAAAGATCAAAGAAAGTGTTTTTAGTGAACGAGTTGCCTTTTGAAGAATACCTTTACGGGATAGGCGAGGCATTGAACTCCGACAGACCGGAATACCAAAAAGCCTTTGCCATATCAGCCAGAAGTTACTCGGAATTTCATATGCAAAATGGTGGCAAATATGGAAAAGATGAGGTATACTATTTAAACAACACACCTTCAGACCAAGTTTACCAAGGATACAACTGGGAACTATACGCGCCAAATCTTGTTGCGGCCGTAAAAGCAACCGAGGGTGTTGTTATGAAATACAATGGCAAAGTTGCAAGATCTGTCTATTCTTCAGACTCTGGAGGAACAACAAAAAATGCTTGCACCCTCTGGGGAAGCGTCTTCTGTTCAGCTGATTATGGCTATCTTGTCGGAGGCGTGAAAGACCCCGAGGGGACTGTCAGAAGAAGCGCGGACATCATTGCAAAAAGTCACGGTGTTGGAATGTCCGCTACAGGGGCCAGAAGACTTGCTGAGCTTGGAAAAAGCTATAAGGAAATATTGAAATATTACTATAAAGATATAACACTTGAAAAAATATATTAAAATTAATTTTTAAAAAAATATGGCTTATTATTTTAGCAAAATACTTGATTGTTCATTTGAAGAAGCAGAAAGCAAACTAAGAGAAGAACTAAAAAAAGAGGGTTTTGGTGTTCTTACCGATATCGATGTTCAAGCAACACTCAAAACAAAAATAGGAGAGGATTTTAGAAAGTATAAGATACTCGGGGCCTGCAACCCAAAACTGGCGCACAAAGCGCTTTTAGCAGAATCTCAAATAGGAACGATGCTTCCTTGCAATATAGTCATTCAAGAAAATCCCGAGAATAAAATAGAGGTCTCTGTCGTTGACCCGATAAAGTCAATGCAGGCAATAGAAAATCCTAAACTTGGAGAAGTGGCCACAGAAGCTCAAGAAAAACTAAAAAAAGTTATAGAAAATTTATAGAATAAAAAAAACTGGCGCCCATAGGATGCCAGAAATTACCACACCGTATCGGGAGAGATGCGTGACCAACCATTATCGATCATTTATATGATAAGATATTTAATATGGGAGTTAAGAAAATAGGCATAGAATGTGAAAATCTGGAAGGAGAGAGATTTGGAGTAGGGCACACAATGGCTCAACTCTTGAGCGAGCTTGCAAAAACTCCGGGGCTGCAAAAAAGATATAAGTTCGTCCTTTATTTTAAGAACGAGGTCCCAAAAGATGAGTTTCTAAAGCATCATATTTTTGAAAAAAAGATAATACGATTTCCCGGACTGCCGACAAGCTTCAACATCTTCTATCACATACTTCTACCATTCTATTTCTTAAAGGATGGGCTGGATTTTTTCTTTTTTCCATCCTATATGCTACCTGCTTTTTTCCCATCAAAAAAAGCTATGGTCGTCCTTACAAATGATGTTTGGTGGGAAGCTCACTACGGCTCATTACCTTTCAGATACAGACTTTCTTATAGGCTTTTTTCTAAATGGGCCGCCATCCGCGCAAAAAGAATAATGACCATTTCAGATTTTTCAAAAAAAGAATTGATGAAGTATTATAAATTGCCGGAGGAAAAGATCTTTGTAAATTATTGGGGTTTGGGAGATCAATTCAAGCCGCTTGAAAAGGATAATGAAAACTTAGATATACTAAACGAAATAAAACACAATCTTGGAATAAAAAAAGACTACATACTTTCTATCGGTCAGGCATTTGAGAGAAGAAGAGTGAAAGAAGCAATGCAGGCCTTTGAAAAAATAGCTGAAAAACATCCGGACATTCAATATCTTGTTCCGTGCACAGACAAGAACAACCCACCGGTCCTCGATGAACTTGCCGAAAGAATAAATGAAAAGCTGGGAAGAGAGGCGATAATAAGAACAAAGTATTTGGACAGAGAAGACCTTGTATATCTTTTTAACTTCGCAAAGCTCTTAATATATGTTTCCGAAAAAGAAGCGCTCGGACTACCGCCGGCAGAAGCTCTAAAATGCGGTGTGCCTGCGCTCGTCAAAGATAACGGACTCACTCACGAAATATTTGAAAATAATGCATTTTTTGTAAAAAGCGCAGATAATATTGAAGAGTTCTCAAAAGTAATGGAAGACGCTCTGATAAATAAGAAAAAAATAGAGGAAATAAAACAAAATAGAGAAAAAGTGCTCCAAAAACTTGAATGGAAAAAACATGTGGAAAAACTGCTGGAATTACTCGACCAAATAGTCTAAATGCAAAAAATACCAAAAATGATCAGGATCCTCTCCGGAAATATTTCCGGATAGGATCCTCTTTTTTGAGCGTGGATATTAAGCATTGAAATTTAAAGCTTTTTAGATTATTATGTCATATATGAAAGAGCTAAAAAAATACTTTACGAGTCTTAATCTCGTATTTTTTATTGAAATATTAGTGGTTTTTCTGGCTATTGTCGGTGTTCTCCCGAGAGAGGCCTTTTTGTTTTTGGCCGGTATACTGATATATTTTGTGCTTTTTAGCACATATGAAGAGTCTGTGCTTTTAATAGCGAGATCCATCCCGCTTTTTGTGGCCCTACCCATAACCGAGACATTTGACTCGCTTAATACTTGGAGGGTGATAGTGCTCATACTTTTCTTAAAATGGTTCTTCGATACAAACTTTTTATTGTTCTTGGACGCGGTGTCTAAAATAATAAAAAAGGGAAGGGAGTCGCTTTTGAGCGCTCTTAAGTTCGCATACCAAAGCTGGAAAATAGAGTCTCTGATGTTCCTGTTATTTTTGGTCTCTCTCCTTTCACTTTTTAAAGCTGAAGATGTTGTAACGGGAATAAAAAGAATAATATACTTTGCGAATCTTTCAATGTTATTTTTTGTGGTAAGGTCGGTATCCAGAAAGTTCGGATTTCAAAAACTAGCAAGCAACACGATCATTTCCGGAGCGCTCATAACATTGATCGGACTTATTCAGCTCTTTATGGCCTATATAATGCATATAAATGACTTTGTGGAGTTTTGGGCGCTTGATGTAAACAGAGTTCTTTACGGAAATGCTTGGGCAAATATAGTAATAGGAGCAAATACTTGGTTTGCGTATTATGCCGAGACAATACACCTAAGAATGTTCTCATCTTTTCCCGACACTCACTCATTTCCTTTGTATCTTATGATGGTGTTGGTATTTGCAACAACCATTCTTTTTAAAAAGTACTTGAAAAAAGAAAAGCTGGCTTGTCTCTCAGTTTTTGTTATTGTTGCAATATTTGCGATAATCCTAACAGGTACGCGGGGGATCTGGGCGAGTTTTGTATTTCCAGCCGCCATCTTGGCTTTTTGGCTTTGGAAAAGATCAATCCAAAAAAATATATTAAAATTATTGATCCTGCCATTTTTAGTATTTATTATACTCCTTCCTTTATCCTCTCCGGTATTTACCTCAAAACAATTTAAAATAGACTCATCAAACGAGACATCAAGTAAAGCATTTTCTGAGAGGCTCAAGTCTATAGTGGATACAGAAGAAACATCGAACAAAGGACGCATTTATATTTGGGAGGAAAGTGTCCGATCCATAATCAAAAATCCTATTTTAGGGGTAGGTATAGGAAACTTTCCCGTAGTTCTCAGAGAAAACATAAGCGCTACAAAAGCGGGAGCATCGGCCCACAACATCTACTTGCATATAGCGGCGGAACTCGGGCTTTTAGGATTTCTTGTTTTTATCACGATACTTTATGAAGTAATAAAAAAAACCTGGACAGTATTTAAAGAAAGAGCGAACGACGCTATTGGATATTTTGCATTAATATCTCTTTTATTCATAGTCTGGATATTGGGATATCTTATGACAGATGTCGCTATATTTGATGAAAGAGCATTTTTGATGCTGATGATATTGCTCGGAGTATTGTTCTCATTTCAAAGAACAACTTCAAGTCAAGGCAACGCAAATTAAATGATCAAAAATATAGAATTTAGAATATAGATCATGGAATGAAAAAAATCTTAATTCTTAATTCTTTTAATTCTAATTATGAATCCATTAGTTTCTATAAATATACCTACATATAATGAGGAGAATCGAATAAGGCGTGCTTTGAATTCGGTATTATCTCAAACATACGAGAACTTAGAGGTGCTTGTTTTTGATAATGCATCACAAGACAAAACAAGAGAAATAGTAAAAAATGAATACCCGAGCGTGAGACTGCATGCGGCTGACAAGAACTATGTTTTCGGTCCCGGTCAAAACAGAGCAGCGAAACTAACATCCGGAAAATACATAGTAGGAATGTCTGCTGATGTTGTCATAGAAAAGAATTTTATAGAAGAAATGGTAAAGGTAATGGAGGCTGATCCAAAAATAGGCGCGCTGCAAGCAAAAATAAAACACATTACAAAAGAAGGCGAGAAGAAAAACACAATAGACACCACCGGCTTTCAGATATATAGATCTCGCAGACTTGTAAATAGGGGACATGGAGATGAAGATAAGGGGCAATACGAAACAGCAGGAGAAATATTTTCCTATGAAGGAGCAGTACCTATTTGGAGAAGAGAAGCATTTTTGGATTGTGAGGTCTTTGGTGAGACGCATGATGAAGATATGTGGTGGATGTCGGACGACATTGACCTTGGCTGGCGGATGAACCTTTTTGGTTGGAAAAACTACTACGCGCCAAAAGTCCTTGCTTGGCACGAAAGACAGACCACCCAAAAGCTTGCGTCTTCAAAACTGGATTTTATCAAGATGCGAAAGAGTATCAGAAAAGATAAAAAGATGCTTGATATCAAAAACTTTCATTTCACACTTCTTAAGAACGATTTTTTCTTAAGCGAGCTGAAAAGCATTTTTTCTATATTAAAAAGAGAATTGATGCTTTTTGTTTACTTTTTATTTTTTGAACAAAGCACATTGTTGGCTTATCCGAAAATTATTGCTAGAATACCAAGAATGTTAAAAAAGAGAAGTTATATAATGAAGCACAAAAAAAGAAGCAGGGAAGAAATGGAAAAGTGGTTCTTGTAAACTAAGATTTTTAATATAGAAACTAAATGACGATCCCCCCGATCAACAAACTAAAAAGAGAGCCAAAAAAGAGTAAACTAAAGCGGTTTTTCTCCGTTTTTTCGGTGCTACTTATTTTGGCCTTTGGCTTTATATTTTTTAAAGTTGGACATACTTTCTCCTTAGTAGGAGATGGAAATTTCTGGACCAATAGCGAGTCGGAAGATAATTATAATGAAGAAAATAGGATAGATGTCCTTGTTCTGGGTATTCGTGGTGCCGATGATGAGCTTTACGGAGGAACCTTAGCGGACTCCATAATGATCTTAAGCATAAAAACAGACCAGAAAAAAGTGGCGATGATATCAATACCAAGAGATCTTTATGTGAAAATACCAAGACATGCAGATCTCAGCGAGAAAATAAATTACGCCTATGCTTTTGGAGAGAATAAGAACATTGGCGGGATAAACATAATGAAAGAAGCAGTTGAAAACGTAACCGGTATAAACATAGACTACGCTATTGTTGTTGATTTTAACACCTTCAAAGAACTTGTGGATTCTGTTGGTGGGATCGACATACACCTGGATAAGGAATTTGTAGAAACTTCTCAATGGGGTTGGGAGTTCAGAGTGCCGGCGGGGGACAACCACATGGATGGAGATACGGCGCTTTACTATGCCCGCTCAAGATTTTCAACCGATGACTTTGACAGAGCAAGGCGTCAACAAGAGATCATTCTCGCATTAAAAGATAAAATGACGAGTCTGGGCGTGCTTACAAATCCGTTAAAACTTAACAGTATATTCAACTCCATAGGAAAAGGAGTAAAAACAAATATAGACCTGGCAACCGGCCTCAAGCTGATAAAGTATTCGGATTATTTCACAGGAGGAAATCTTATCAGAGAGGTTATAAGGACCGGGGACAACGGTCTTTTACAGGCCGGAACGGTGGATGGAAAATATGTACTTTATCCAAAAGCCGGGTTGGACAACTTCACTGAAATAAAAAAAGAGATAAGAAACATATTCGAGTAAAAATATAGAAAAAATCTCCGCCTATCGGCGGAGCTTTTGCTTTATTCGCGCTTAAGTTCTCGAAGAACAACTGTTATAAAAACCCAAGAAATTTACAACTGTAAACAAGCTCTTTTTCACTTCCTTGTAAAAAAATAATATTTTCTGTATTATAGATTTATTACCAGATATAAAAAATACAAGATAATCATCTTGGTAATTTTTTTAACTTTAAAAACACCAAATATGAAAATAGATACATCTAAACTAAAGTCCTGTCTTTCATCCATCGGAGTAATAGCCATAATAGGCATCGCCGGAATGATAGGCTACCAAATGGGGCTAAGCTCTGTCCCGTCATCCGCAAAGGTTTCCGGGGTCATAAATAAAACATCTGCGGATTTCAATAATGTTGATTTTGAGATATTTTGGGATACTTGGAGCGAGTTGGAAAAAAAGTATGTTGGAAGAAATGGTCTCGACAAACAAGCTATGGTCTACGGGGCCATAAACGGAATGGTCAGCTCAGTAGGAGATCCTTACACCGCCTTTTTTAAACCGGAATCAGCAAAGATATTCAAGGAAGATGTAAATGGCAGCTTTAGCGGAATAGGAGCTGAGATAGGATTCAGAAAAGGCATTTTGACTATAATATCTCCATTGGAAAATTCTCCAGCTGAAAAAGCGGGACTAAAAATAGGAGACTCCATTTTGAAAGTTGATGATGAGAGTACCGCTAATATGTCTCTGGAAACCGCCGTTTCAAAGATAAGAGGCGAGGAGGGGAAAGAAGTAGCTCTTACTATTTTGGCGGTTGAAGATGATAAAACAAAAGAAGTAAAAATAAAGAGAGGGAAGATAGAAATACCAACCATAAAATCCGAGATAAAAAATGGTAACATCGGTTACATAAAACTCTACAACTTTACTGGAAATTCACTTGATCTTTTTGACAACGCTGTTAATGACCTACTGCAAAAAGGAGCGCAAAGATTTGTCATAGACCTAAGAGGCAATCCAGGAGGATATCTGGATTATGCGATAGAGATGGCAAGTATGGTCGTTCCTAAGGGAGATGTTATAGTCTCGGAAGATTTTGGAAGCGGTAACGGAAAAGAGAAGAAAGACCACAGATCGATCGGATACAAAACCCTTGAAGGCGTTCCTATGGTTGTCTTGGTGAATGAGGGTTCCGCTTCCGCATCTGAAATATTTGCCGGAGCGGTAAAAGGAAAAGCTCATATAAAGATAGTTGGCACAAAAAGCTTCGGAAAAGGATCCGTCCAAGAACTGGTTGAACTTCCAAACGACACATTCCTTAAGGTAACGATCGCAAAATGGCTTACACCGGACGGAACTTCAATTCAGGATGACGGCATAACACCAGATGTAGACGTAGAACAAGATGAGGAAGACCCAACAAAAGACCTGCAACTTGATAAAGCGATGGAGATAATTAAAACCTTATAATACAGGTTTTAGGTTATAGTTTTTAGGTTATAGGTTCAACAAAAAAAGACCTAACACCTAGAACCTAATACCTAATAGCCTAAAGAGATGAAAGTAGTACTAATAAAAGACGATAAAAAACTTGGAAAAGCAGGAACCATAAAAGAAGTTTCGGACGGATATGCAAGAAATTTTCTTTTAAAGAATGGTATAGCTGTAATAGCAACACCGCAAGCAATGGCGCAAGCTCAAAAGAAAAAAGAGCTTGACCTAAAAAAGACAGAAACTGAAAAGTCAAAAGCTGAAGAAACATTCAACAAGCTCAATAAGTTCAAAATAAAGACAGCCTTGAAGTTTGGAGAAGGGGATACGGCTTTTGGATCCGTCTCTGAACAGGACATCGTAAATATGCTAAAAGACAGAGGGTTTGATATCGACATAAAAAATATAATTTTAGACTCGCACATAAAAACTCTTGGCGAACACAAAGCAAAGATAAAGCTCGGTTACGGCTTTGAACCGGAAATATCCATCATAGTTGAAAAAGAATAGTAAATAAATTTTTACAAATACAAAAAACACCGGAATGATTCCGGTGTTTTTTGTATTTGTGAGATCTTATTTTGAAGCCGGTAGAACATTTACAACTTTTGCTGTTCTTCTTTTTCCGTTGAAACTTTGCAAGTTTTTTTCAGTGAACTTTACGACACCCTCCGCAATGCTGTAAATAGTGAAATCCTTACCCCTTCTTGTTCCTTTTCCTGATAGAAATTTACCTCCTCTTTGTTTTACAATTATGTTTCCGGGAATTGCTGTTTGACCAGCGAACTTCTTGACACCAAGACGTTTTGAGACTGAATCTCTACCCAGTCTGGTTGATCCGGCGGATTTGGCTGTAGACATAGTTTTTTAGCTTATAAATTATGTTATATATTTAATATTGTGTTATTATATATGTAAATTCACTCAAAGTCAACAGATTTAGCGTAAGATATAAGCGACAAAAAAAATGGAAAAAGATTATGAAGAGCTGGAGATCGACATTCCAAAGGAATCTCTCAGAACAAAGACTTACAACAAAATACTGGAAATAAAAGAAAAAATAGCGAAAAACAAAGAAAAGATCCTGCTACTCTTGCAATTCTCACTTGTTGGAGCCTCATTTTTCGGACTTGGCATAATTTATGCAGATTATAGCCTATCTGGCTTAAAAGACCCGAAAATAAGCCAAAATAAGCAAATTTTAGGCAATGTAAGCTCATTTATAAATAACGCCAAAGAGGCAAATTCAGCAAGCGACCAAAGTGCGATAACAAAGAAAACAGCTCAAATACCATTACCAAACTCAAAAGCAGGATCAGAAAAATTTCTTTTTGTCGCCAGCAAGAGTGGAACGGTTTACTACAAAACATCCTGCTCAAACAGAATAAGTGAAAAGAACAAAATATATTTCAAAACCGAAGAAGACGCCCAAAAAACAGGATTGAGAAGATCAAAGACCTGTTTTAAATAAAAAAATACATTGCATAGACAACAAGTATATATTTTTATACAATAGTTTAGATATAATTTACTATTTTTTATGGCTAAAAATATACAAAACCAAGTTTAGATATGAACATTGAAGCTCTTCGCGTAGAGATACAAAGAAACTATGAAGCTCTATGCGAGCGTTATTCTTTACCCTCAAAGTTTAATTTCGATGCACTTGTAAGTGCTGTAAAAAAGGGCGGGAAAGGAATGGACGAAAGCTCTTCCTATGTGCGTATGCGAGATAAAATAGTAAACATAATAGTGAACAATGAGAAAGATAACGAAGAAATAAATGATGTACTTTAGGTATTGATGGGTATCTGGAACTATTTTCCTCATGACGATATGAACGGGTTGTCTCCGGCGGAAAAGATAAAGGAAAGTATGAAAAATGACCCCGACGCCATATCTGCGCCGATGCTAAACAGTAAAGATCCTGATGCTTATTTTAAGCTTATTGATAAGGCTGTACTGGCTCTTTCAGATGAGGCGGAAGCCAACCTCTATAAATATATAAAAAAGATCGGCGGCGGTAAAAAAGACCTGAAAGAACTTCTAAGCATACTTAGCGATCCGGAAGAAGACCCGTCCTACGCTTCCATCTTTCTGCTAAAGCGCTCAATAGATATAGCAAAGAAGAAGAAAAAGAATATTTCTATGGACATCATACAACTTGCAATGCGCGCCCTTATGAAATGTGAAAATTATACCTCCTCTAAAATGCCAAACGGCTATTATAATTCTAGGATGTTTCAGTATGTTGTTGAACAGGTGATGGATCGCAATGCTCATATGCTGAAAGGATCTAAAAAAAGAAAGGGGTCACGCAATACAACGGTGGGATTTTTTGAATCTCTGATCGTTTTTAAGGCTTTGCCGATGCTGCACGATGCTACGCGCGATCTTTGTTCTGATGTTGGCGCTGATACCGGTATTGAAGAAGCCGCCATACATATGACAGATTGGCTGGCTATGACCGACATATTTGAACTGCTTGCAAGAGAAGACTTGAACGAAACAGCTTTGTATCTTATGGGCGCCGCTCGTCTCATAGCTGAAACAGGCGATCCTAAGAAGCCATATAAGTTACTGGACAAGAAATTAAGAAAACTTATAAAAGGTTACGGCTGCAGTGACAGGTCATATAATTCCGAGCTTAAGCGCCTGGCGGAAAAAGATATTTGCAATTCCGTTGACCCGGTTATGATGATGCCATACCCGGGAAAAGAGCCAAATGATTGCATGGAAAATCTAAAAGCCATAGCACCTTGTCTCAAACTACGCCCATCAGTTAATTCGTACAAGCTATAAATTTCGCATAATTTACAGGGAATTTGGAGTTTGCGTTCTAGCGTGAATTGAGCTATCATAATAAGGTCGCCCAATAGAATATATTTAAATAAAATATATTTTTATATTATTTAGAATTGTTCGTCCTTGATCTTCTTCTTAAATTGAGATCAAAAAAGGGCGACGGTTCCAATAGCGCTTAACCGTTTGGTAAGCACATCTGTTGGGCGACAACCGTCGTCCTTTTTTGGTTTTTATGGGCAAAAAAATAAAAAAACCGTAAATTAAATATTATTAAAAATAAATTTATGGAAAATAGAATAAAAGAGGGAAGTGTATTTGATCAGTTTACGAATCAATATTCTTTGAGCAAGACTTTGAGGTTTGAACTTGTGCCGATTGGAAAAACTTTGGATAATATGAAAAAGAATATTGGCTATGATGAAAAGATACACACCTTCCTTCATGATCAAGAAATAGAAGACGCATATCAAACATTAAAGCCTATATTTGATAAACTGCATGAAGAATTTATCACAGAAAGTCTAACCGGCAATACAGCGAAAATTATTGATTTCTCTCAGTATCTGGAATCTTACAAAAATAAAAAAGATCTAAAAACAAGCGAGGGTCATTTAAGAAAAGAAATAGGAAAAACATTTGATGAGGCTGGAGAAAATTGGAAAGAAGAAAAATATTCCAAATACACATGGAAAAAGGGGTCAAATACTGCGAGCGGTACGGGAATTCTTTCAACGCAAAGCATGTTGGATTTGATCAAAGATCTGTATTCTGACGATACTGAGATAAAAGAAATAATTGATGGAACCTTTAAAGGATTTTTTACTTACTTTAAAGGTTTCAACCAAAATCGCGAAAATTATTACACAATAAAAGAAGAAAAGGCAACTGCCGTTGCTACGCGCATAGTACATGAAAATCTACCGAAGTTTTGTGATAATGTATTGCAATTTCAAGGACACACAAAAGAAAAGAAAAACGGTACAAAAATAAAGATAGACAGAAAATTTGAATACCTCAATGCTTATAAATATTTAAAAGGCAAGGAAAAGGATACGCAAATTAAAGACGCGCAAAGCGGAAAAATGATTGAGGCACAGGCTATTGCCGAAGATATTTTTGATATTGCTTATTTTAATAATTGTCTCTCACAAAATGGAATAGAGGGATATAACCGAATAATCGGTCATTACAATTTATTAATAAATCTTTATAATCAGGCAAAAAGATTGGAAGAAAAAGATTTAAGCAAAAAAGATAAAATATTTAAAGATCTTCCGCAATTTAAAATACTTTATAAGCAAATTGGCTGCGGTGAAAGAGAGCCGATATTTTTTAGCTTGACGCACAACACAACTGCTCAAGCGAAAGAAAATAAAGAAAAATTCAAAAAACCGTATTCGGTAGAGCAAATTTTGAGACAAGCGAAAACCGCAGGAGAAAAATACTTTCAAGGTAAAAGCGATGACGGAGCTATCAATACTGTGCCGGAGCTTGAGGAGTACATCTTGGAGAAAGAAAATTACGAAGGTATGTATTGGTCAAAAATAGCACTAAACACTATCTCTAATAAATACTTTGCCAATTGGCATGCACTTAAAGAATTACTAAAAGATAAGAAAGAAGTGGCTTCTTTTGATAAGAAGCGTGAAGAACAGATTAAGATGAATGATGCAGTTAATCTTTCGGTATTTTTTGCTGTTTTAGACGAAGTGAATGACTGGCAAAAAGAAGGTGTTTTATTTAGAGAGAGCCTAACCAAGGAAATTGAGAATAACATTGATGAAGCAGAGAATAAAAAAATAAAAGAACGGCGAGAAATAATTACCACCGCTAAACGACCGTCAGAAGCTTTGCTTAAAATGATTTTTGCAGACATTAAAGAACATACGAAAAATTTTTTAACCGAAGCAGGTGAAGTGTTAAAATTGAAAAAATATCAAGAAAAAAGTTCCATAGAAAAAATCAAAACATGTATGGATTATGCGCTTGCCGTGAATAAAATGCTGAAATATTTTTCAGTAAAAGAAAATAAAACTAAGGGGCAACCGGTGGATTCAACGATTACTGGTGCGTTAGATGTATTATTGCGGTCGGAAGATGCTGAGTGGTTTAGGTGGTATGATGCGCTTCGTAATTATCTTACAAAAAAACCGCAAGATGATACGAAGAATAATAAATTAAAGTTGAATTTTAAGAATAGCACGCTGGCTGAAGGATGGGACATTAATAAGGAATCTGCAAATTCTTGCGTTCTTTTAAGAAATTTGAATGGAAAAATATTTTTAGGGATTATGCGAAAAGATAAAAATATCTCTTTTCAAAAAGAATGGTGTGAAGGAAGAGGTAAAAAGAAAACGATAATACAGAATTCGCTTTATAAAATTGATGAAGGGGAAATTTGGGAAAAAATGGAATATAAACAAATAGCAGCGCCAACTGGCATTGGTGGCTTTGTTAGAAAATGTTTTAACACTGCGCAGAAATTAGGTTGGCAATGTCCGAATGATTGCTTGAATAGTGAGGGTAAAATTATTACAAAAAATGAAGAGGCAAGAAGAAATTTAAAAGTAATAATTGATTGTTATAAAGACTTTTTCAATAAATATGAAAAGGATGGGTTTAAATATATAAATTTTAATTTTAAGTTTAAAAATAGCAACGAGTACGAAACTCTAAATGATTTTTTTGTTGATGTGGAAAATCAAGCTTATAAAATTAGCTTTGAAAGAATATCAAAAAATAAACTCGATGAATTAGTTGAAGACGGGAAAGTTTATCTTTTTGAAATTAAAAATCAAGATGCAAATAATGGGAAAAAATCAGGACATAAGAATAATTTACACACAATATATTGGAAAGCGCTTTTCGAGAATAATAATAAACCTAAATTAAGTGGGGGAGCAGAATTATTTTACCGCAAAGCACTCCCAAAAGAAAAACAAGAGAAAATAAAAGATAAGCAAGGAAAAGAGATTGTTAAAAATTTTCGCTTTTCAAAGGAAAAATTCCTTTTCCACTGCCCGATTAAATTAAATTACAAAGCCACTGGAAATTCAAATCCAAAGTATGCTTTATATGAGGTAAATAATTTGGTAAATGAAAGATTTAATGCTACACACTTTCTCGGTATTGACCGCGGAGAAAAACACCTTGCCTATTACTCACTTGTAAATCAAAACGGTGGGATTATGAAGCAAGGCACTCTCAATCTGCCGTTTATAGATAAAAATGGAAATCTAAGAAGCTTAAAAAGAGAAAAATATTTTTACAACAAACAAAAAAAAGAATGGGAGCCGAGGGAAGTTGATTGCTGGGATTACAACGATTTACTTGATGCGCGCGCTTCCAACCGTGATATGGCGCGCAAAAACTGGCAGACCATCGGCATAATAAAAGAGCTGAAAGAAGGTTATATTTCACAAGCCATCCACGAGATTGTGAAGATTGCCACGGATAAAGAACATCCTGCCTTCATTGTTATGGAGGATCTCAACACCGGATTTAAGCGCGGACGGCAGAAGATTGAAAAATCCGTTTATCAAAAATTTGAGTTGGCGCTATCTAAAAAACTAAACTTTATGGTGGATAAAACTAAAGAAAATGGAGAACTTGGTTCAGTTACAAAAGCCATCCAACTTACCCCGCCAGTGCAAAATTACGGAGATATTGAAAACAAGAAACAGCTTGGAATCATGCTTTATACACGAGCAAACTATACTTCGCAAACCGACCCGGTAACGGGTTGGCGAAAAAGCATTTATCTCAAAACAGGATCGGAAGAGAACATCAAAGAGCAAATAGTTGAATCATTTGATGATATTTATTTTGACGGCAAGGATTATGTTTTTACTTATACCGATAAAGATACCGGAAAAAAATGGGAGCTATATTCCGGTAAAAATGGAAAAAGCTTGGACCGCTTTTACAGGGAGCGTAATGAACATGAATGGGTTGCAGAGAAACAAGATTTAGTGAAAATGTTAGATGGGCTTTTTGATGATGCTGTTTTTGATAAGGACAAAGATCATTCATTATTGACGCAGATTGTTGATGAGGGGAAGGAATTGACTAAAATCAATGAGCGAACGGCATGGGAGTCTCTTCGTTTTGTCATTCATCTTATTCAGCAAATACGAAATACGGGGAAGAACGGCAATGAAAGAGATAATGATTTTATCCAATCACCAGTGCGAGAAAAAAACGAAAAAAACGGCGAGCACTTTGATTCAAGAGAATGGCTGGATCAAAACAATGAGAAAGAAACAGAAAACACACTATCGCGTCCGCTTTCTGGAGATGCCAATGGAGCTTACAATATAGCTGTTAAAGGCATCATCATGAATGAACATATTAAAGAGTGGGTAAAAAATGGAATGGAAAAAAGGGATTTAAACCTACTAGTTTCAGATCAGGAGTGGGGGCTATATTTGGATGATCGCAAAGAGTGGAAAAAACAACTGCCTCAATTTGCATCATGGAAAGAGATTAAGAAAAATAATAAGAATAAAAAAAGACAATAATTTCTTGATATCCAAAAAAGTCTGCATCCAAATATCAAAACTAACACCCTTTACTTTCTGGCTATAATCGGATATAATTGGATATAGTTAAAATTATCCGTTTTTTATGCAAAATAGATTCTCCGAAAGAATAAAGATAAATGCCGAAATACTGTCCAAAATAGCCAAAATTGATGAATTTAAAGGTATTTGGCAGGGTGGTATGCGTTTAAGCCCCAATATACTGGGACATCTTAAGCGATCTGTTATTATAACTTCTACAGGCGCATCCACTCGTATTGAAGGAGCAAAGATGAGCGATGATGAGGTTATGCGGTTTTTACGAGGATTGAATTCCAAAACTCCAAAAAACAGAGATGAAGAGGAAGTTGCCGGCTATGCTAATCTTACCGGAAGGATATTTGATAATCACAGAAAGCTGAAACTCACAGAGGGGCAAATTTTGCAATTTCACAGCATACTGCTTCAATTTTCAAAAAAAGATATAGAACATAGAGGAAAATACAAAATGTCTGATAATATCGTTGTTGCGCGAACTGACGATGGGCAAGAAAAAATATTATTCAGACCGACTCCTCCGTATCTGGTAAAAAAAGAAATGGATGATGCGCTTGACTGGGCAAAAAAAGAGATAGATAAAAAAGAACTTCATCCTATTCTTATCATATGCAATTTTATATTTGAGTTTTTGGCAATTCATCCGTTCATTGACGGAAATGGCAGACTTTCGCGAGCTTTAACAAATCTTCTTTTTCTTCAGTCCGGCTATTCTTATATTCCTTATGTTTCTTTGGAAGAAATAATAGAAGAGGATCAAGCCAATTATTATAGATCTCTCAGAGAAACACAAAAAAACCATAAAACAGATAAGGAGGATATTTCTCCATGGCTTGATTTTATGCTTAATGCGTTGATCAAGCAGTCAGAGAAGGCAAAAAACATAATGAATGCCGCGAGGCCGGAAAAGCTGCTTTCAGAAAAACAAAGTATTATTTATGAGGTATTTGATCATGAAAAAGAGATCAGTGTTTCTGATATTGATAAAAGGCTTGATAGCAAGATCTCAAAAGCCACAATAAAGCAAGCTCTCTCGCGCTTAACAGAACTTAGACTGATAGAACGCATCGGACAGGGAAGGGGTGCCAGATACATAAAAACATCCAAACAATAAAATTGACTTTAAGTCAAAAATATGCTAAGAAAAAGCTCTAAATAGAGCTTTTTCTTTTTTTGTTATTTATGGAAGAATATATCCAAATATCAAAACTTAATGATTTTGTCTTTTGTCCGAAGTCTATGTATCTTCATAGTATTTATGATGAGTTTGATACGCGCGTTTACCATTCGCATTATCAGACCGCAGGAAAGATAAACCATGAGTGCATAGACAACCAGAAATACTCAAGCGCAAAGAACAAAGTGCTTCAGGGAATAGAGGTTTATTCGCAAAAATACAATCTAGTTGGAAAGATAGATCTTTTTTATAAGGACAAAAAAGAGCTGATGGAAAGAAAGACAAAGATAAAAAAAATTTATGACGGATACAAATATCAGCTTTACGCGCAATATTTTTGTCTTTTGGAAGAGGGGTATGAAATAGAAAAAATATCCGTCCACTCTTTAAATGACAATAAAAAATATAATATAGATATTCCTGATGAGAACGAGATAAAGAAGTTTGAAAAGGTAATAGAAAAAATAAAAAGTTTTTCGGTGTACAAAGACAGAGTGTTAAAAAATCCAAACAAATGCAATATGTGTATTTATAATAATCTATGCAACTAATACAACCAAACTTATGATGTCGCTTTCTGATTTTAAAGAGAAACAAATACTTGTAATACAGGCGGACTTTGGAGACAAGGTTTTTTTGAGGATAAACAACGAAAATGTAGCCTTTTACAAGAACGGAAAACTTGAAAACCAAATACCTTCCTGTAAGATCTTTTGCATATTCATAATAGGAAATATCGCTGTAACAAGCTACCTCTTAAAAACAGCTATGAAACACGGCATTTCAATATTTTTTATGAAACAGAATTTTGAAGTTTACGCATCTGTAAATTCTTTTTTGGGAGGAAACTATTTTTTAAGAAGCAGGCAATATTCTCAGAATAAATTCTCTGAAATGCAAATGTCGCGGCATATAGTCAAAAATAAAATAAAAAATCAGCTTTATCTTATAAAAGAAAAAGGTCTTAAAGAGCCTTACACTGAAAATGAATTTGCGGAATTGGAAAACAAAATATCATTGGCAGGGGATAAAGAACTTTTGGGAATAGAAGGGAATGTGTCTAAAATATTCTTTGCGGAATATTTCAATGGGAATGGCATAAAGTGGCATAGAAGATCCCCAAGATCAAAATACGACATTTACAACCTGCTTATGGATATGGGCTATACTTTTTTATTTAATTTTATAGACGCTATATTGTCTTTATACGGTTTTGATACATACAAAGGAGTTTATCATAAGCTATTCTTTCAAAGAAAATCTTTATCTTGCGATATTATGGAGCCTTTCAGATGTATAATAGACAAACAAATAGTTAAGTCTTACAACTTAAAACAAATAAATGAGGATGATTTTGCAGCCGCAAACGGCAGATATTATTTAAAAATAGAAAATCACAAAAAATACGCGGAAATATTTATGAAAGTTATTTTAAATAATAAGGAAGATATATTTATTTTCGTGAGGGATTTTTATAAATACTTTGTAAGGGAAGACAGGGGAGAGCTTCCGGAATTTAATCTAAATAAAAAAATATGATAATAGTTTCTTATGATATATCAAACGATAAAACAAGAACGAGATTTTCCAAGTTTATCCAAAAATACGGAAGAAGACTTCAGTATTCAGTGTATGAAATAAAGAACAGCGATAGGGTGCTGAAAAATATAAAATACGAAATAGAGCTTAAATTTAAAAAAGAATTTGAAAACACGGACAGTGTCTTAATTTTGGATACCTGCCTTGCTTGCGATAAAAAGGTAAAAAGATACGGCTATGCCGTAAATGAAGAAAAAGAACTTGTATTTTTCTCTTGATCCTGTATAATTTAAGTGTAATTCACAGTTTTACATCCGAGGGGTGCTTTGAAAACAAAATACAAACAAAGGTGTAAATTTCTGTGTATGTATTAGAAGATAAAAACCTGGGTCTTTATTTTTTAAAGGCTGAAAAAAACCTTTGTTTAAGTGGGAAGTCGTGAGGATAATTTTCTTCATTTGCATCTTTTACCGCTTAAACAAAAGGTTTCCAGACTCTAATACCTATATTAAATTTCTACTTTTGTAGATAAAATCAACAGCATCGCATATCAATCCTCTAATACCTATATTAAATTTCTACTTTTGTAGATAAAAAATATCCTCAACTTGGTTCATCCTCTAATACCTATATTAAATTTCTACTTTTGTAGATCTTCATCAAGAGTCATATCTCCAACTCTCTAATACCTATATTAAATTTCTACTTTTGTAGATTAGACTTTCTCATAATTTACAGAAAGCCTCTAATACCTATATTAAATTTCTACTTTTGTAGATTTGAACTAAGGCATCAAGATTGCCGTCTCTAATACCTATATTAAATTTCTACTTTTGTAGATTG
>Ga0114931_10000442_pt1 | contig 49642 bp, 33 predicted proteins | sample 2SBtaG_FD_89579 | JGI IMG/M metagenome (GOLD analysis project Ga0114931, IMG submission 89579) | Deep subsurface microbial communities from Kolumbo volcano to uncover new lineages of life (NeLLi) - 2SBTROV14_V59a metaG | ecosystem: Environmental > Aquatic > Marine > Volcanic | place: Kolumbo... | reverse complement strand
GATTCTGCGCGCCTTCGAACCGCTCTACACCACCAAACCGATGGGGATGGGAATGGGCTTGCCAATTTGCCGCACGATCACTCGCCGGCACGGGGGGCGACTGTGGGCGGTTGCAGCGGCGGGCGGGGGTATGGCGTTTCACTTTTCGCTGCCGGTGGAGGCGAGTGAGTCGCTATGAACTCCGCTCTTCCGATCGTGTATATCGTGGACGACGACTCGGCGGTACGCGAGTCGCTGGGTTGGCTGGTCGCGTCCGCGAATCTAGAGACGAGCGCATTCGCATCGGCCGAAGCGTTTCTCAAAACGTATGACCGATCGCGTCCGGCGTGTCTGGTGCTGGATCTGCGGATGCCCGGGATGAGCGGGCTCGAGCTTCAGGAACGGTTGGTGCGTGATCGTGTCGACGTCCCAACGATTATCGTAACCGGTTACGGAGAAGTTCCTACGGCAGTGCGCGCGATGCGGGCCGGTGCGGTGGACTTCCTCGAGAAGCCATATCGCGATGAGCAAATCCTGGCTTGCATCCGAACTTCGATTTGGCGGGACATTCGGGCCCGCACGTCGGCGCAGCGTATCCAAAAGCTCCGCTCGCAGGTCAGGGATCTTACGCCGCGCGAAAGCCAGGTGATGAAACGCGTCGTACGCGGGATGGCGAACAAGCAGATCGCGAGCGATTTGAAGGTGACGGAAAAGACCGTTGAGTTCCATCGCGGGCGTGTGATGAAGAAATTTGGAATCAAGAGCGTTGCGGAATTGGTCCGGATCGCGCTGATCACCGATAAGTTAGCAGAAGAACACGGCAAGCACCTGGTCTGATGGGTTGCGCATGTGTTGCGTTGTCCGCAGGCGAAAAACTCGGAGCAATGGTTCGAGGGGGCGCCTCGTTAGGCGCGTATTCGTCCGGTAACTCATTATGGGGTCTGTATTTGAGCCGAATCGCGATCGGAATTAGGGTTATCGGACGATAGGGGAAACCCTAACCTGTGCGCGAGCACGGGGATGTTGAAATTGTCATTTCGCGCGGTATAATGCCGCTCGATCAGAGGGAATGGGGTGAGTGAGGAGTGGCGACACTTGCTCTTCGGGGCGATCGCGACTGATTCGCGTCAATTACGGATCGTGCCACGTCTTCTTTCCGGCGACTAGGCCGGGCCCACTCAGGGGATGGAACCCCGCACAAGTTGGGTTAGTGCTCGGTTGCGCTATGCGCGCCGCTGTTTGCGGGTGCGCACGGCCGAGTACGCCACGGGCATGGCTAAGGCGAGGTTGCTATGCAGTCGGTCGGCACCGCACTCAATGAGAATACCGATGCGCGCACGGCGTGTGCCGAATTCGATACGGCGGCGTCCGGCGTCGATGAGGCAATCCGCGACTGGACAGGCCGCTGGTGGGTCTTGCAGACCCTCTCCAGGAACGAGAAGGTCGTCGCGAAGGCGCTCTCCCGCCATCGGGTTGCGAATTACTTGCCGCTCGTCACGGTTCCGAGAGTCTACGGCGGGCGGCGCACAACCGTCTCGCTGCCCTTGTTCCCCGGCTATCTGTTCCTCTGTGGCGACGCGTCGGATTGCGACTGTGCCTGGCAGACCAAGCGCGTCGCGAGAGTCCTCGATGTCTCGAATCAGAATCAACTCAAGTCCGAGTTGGACCAGATATCGGGCGTGATTGATTCCGGCGAACCGGTCGAGCTCTATCCAGCACTGAAGGTTGGCGCGCGTTGCCGGATTATCGACGGAACTTTCAAGGGCGTAGAAGGCGTCGTGCTGCGGCGGCGGGACGTGTGCAAATTGTATATTTCAGTAACGACACTCGGTCAATCGGCCGTTGTAGAGATTGAGCGATCACGCTTAGAACCGGTCGACTAGGCTCCTAGTCGACGTAACTTATTCTGGGGAAGTCGGTTACGGGCCAAAGCGCGTGTAGCCGACGACGGCGGAGCTTTACCCATCCGCGATTGGGTGCGTGACACAATCCGCGGTCCGCAAGGCCGCTTCGTAGCGTCGTCCCCCCGTGGGCGACGTAGAATGGCAACGGCGCAGGCCGCGAATACGTCCGCCACGGCGGGCGGACGCTACTTTTTCCTCGGCAAACCCAATTCGCGGATTGTGTCACGCACCCTCCGCGATTTGACAGACGCCGATCCGCGACGAATCTCGATCGAGCGGCCCGCAATCGCAGCGTCGCGGCGGCTTGGAAAGCGATCATTTGAGTTTTTGCGTCGATCTGATCAGCACCCGCAGAGACCTCGACCGAATCCAGAACGACTGGATCGATTTGCATGCAAGCAGCGACGCGCCGAGTGTGTTCCTCACATGGGACTGGGTTCAAGCGTGGCTGACGTCCGTAAACCCGGACGCTCAATTGCACGTGCTCGGAGCCAGAGACCCGGACGGGCTGCTCGTGGCTGTCGCGCCGTTCTACGTCGGCAGATTTCGCGCCTTCGGCACAGCTTCCTTTCGATGCTTGAGGATGCTCGGCGATACGGACTCAGGGTCGGAGTATCCGGACGTCATCGTGCGCCGCGGCACGCCGAGCTCGGTCTTCGAACATCTCGGCGAAGCGCTCAATTATCGAGCCGACCGGTGGGACTGGATCTGGCTGCCGAACGCAGCGGCCTGGAGCGGCGCAAGCGAGCGTCTGGCGGCAGTCGCGGACGCGTCGGGCAGTCTGGGCCGCGAGCGGCGTGCGGAGTTCGCTCCGGTGGCGCTTCCGGATTCGTACGCGGACTACCTTTCGCAGCGATCGGGAAATCTGCGCTCGATGCTTCGCCGGCAAAACCGCCGACTCGGATCCTGCTCACAGGTTGAGTTCATGCGTTGCGAGACGCGGGATGACCTCACTGAGATGCTGAGATGCCTGTATCGGCTGCACGCTGTGCGTTGGGCGCGACTGGGCAAAGAGGGTTGTTTCGAACGACAGCCGCGGATGCGCGCCTTCTATGACGAATTCGCTCCGCGGGCGCTCAGCCGAGCCTGGCTGCGGTGTTACGCGCTTCGGGTGAACGGTGCGGTGCGAGCTGTGCAAATCGGTTACGCCTATGGCGACGCGTACTGTCAGCTTCAGGAAGGGTTCGATCCCAACGAATCGGTCGGGTTGGGAAATGTGCTCCGCGGGCATGTGATTGAGAACTGCATCCGCGAGGGATTGCGCGAATATGATTTTCTCGGTGAGTTCACGGAGCACAAACGGCGTTGGGGTGCGAAGCTTCGGACGGGACGCCACATTTTCCGCGTCGCGCCTACGCTCCGTAACCGAATCGCATTCGCGGCGGGCGTGTGGCCGACCGGGCGTTATCTGCGGCAGTGCCCGGCAGCGCCCGGTTCAACCGCGGGTGACGACCGAACGAAGTCCCTGCCGCCGGCGTGGAGCCGCTCGGGTTGTGAATGAAGCTGCTGATCGAAGAGGCCGATCCCCGAACGCAACTCGAAGACGCGGCGAGATTGCTCGCCAGCGAGCATCCGTTGATCTCGGACCGCGCGGCGGAGTACGTCTCCTGGTACTACACGTACGCCGCGGACGAAACCTGCTCGTGGCTCTTGCGGACCGACAACGGCGAGCTGAAGGGGCTGTGTTCGATTCTGCCTCGTACAATTCGCTATGGGGACCGGTCGCTGCGTGCAGGTGTGATTGGCAATCTCGTGGTCGCGCGAGAATCGAGGAACGGATACGGCGCCATCGAGATGCTGCGAGCCGTTCAGGCGCAAGTTCGATCCGGACGGTTCGACGTGCTTCTCGGCCGGCCGAATCAAAAAGCGGTTGTGCTGGCGCGCTGGCTCGGATTCCGACAGATCTCGAGTTGGGACATCCTTACGTCCGTGCGTCGTTCTCGAGCGCCGTTGTGTCGGCGGCTGGGGCTAGGCGGCGCGGCACTCGCGCCGCTGTTCGACTCCTATGCTGCATTGCGGCGTCGAGTTCGCCGTCGATCGCGTGTGCGGCTGAAGTTCAAGCGGCTGGAGCCGTCTCAGTGCAGGCGGGTTTGTCCAAATGGTTGGGGGTTCCCAGCGGGTCATTTCGTGTCGGATCAGGACTTCGCATACGTGTGCGGACGTTTTCTCGATTCGCCGATTCACGCATATCAGGTCTGGGGGATCGAAACACCCTCGGCCACGGAGATTTGCGGCTTTCTGGTGGTGACCCTTGAAGAAGGAAAGCTGCACATATGCGATTGCCGAGTGGACGCCCGTTTTTGTTCTCTCGGCGACGCCATTGCCGGTTTTTGCGAATCTGATGCGATCGATGCCGACCTGCACCAGGTCAAGACGCCGGACGGGTCCAGCCTGAGCGACGCTTTGCGCAGCGCGGGGTTCATGCGGGCGCGGGGGAGCCGGTCCGAGCTGCGTGACCACATGATGGGCTACTGGCTTGATGAGAATCCCTTGGCGGACGATTTCGCTCAGCCGGAAAAGTGGTCCATTCTGATCGGGTTCGATGACGTATAGCAGTCCGCCGCAAGAGTGGAGATTGCCGAGCGACGATGTAGCGGCGGACTGCTTGTAGACAGGTGTGAAGGTTTTATTCAGCCCGATGTCGGTCGACCAGGTCTTGTCGATACTTGATTTGCGGAACGACATTCTCGACGCCAGGAATGTGAGTCAGGGAGTGCTCAGGGCGCAGTGCCCCTGGGGCATCAAACGGGTTGTCAAAGCGGCGCGCTGTTTCATGACGCTGTGACCAAGTCGCAGAACGAAGCGCGATCCGACCCCACTAGACGCCAGTGATGCGCACGAACACGCTATCTGTGGTCTTCACGATCGATACCGAGCCGGACAATGTCTGGGCGGATCATCGCAGCAGCACCTTGCGCAATATTCCCGAATTGCTGAGGCTTCAGGACTTGTTCGATCGGTTCGAGGCACGCGCGACGCTGCTGGTGTCGTATAACGTCCTGCTGGATGACGCGGCGGTGAAGATTCTTCAGCGGTTGGCAGAGCATCACGGTGCGGAAGTCGGCGCTCATCTGCACCCCTGGGAGACTCCGCCTTTTCTCGAAAACGACATCGACCGCACGCATCCGATCTACCCGCACGAACTGCCGATTGAGAACTTCGAGGCGAAGATCGAAGAGCTGACGCGCGCCATCCGCGAGCGATTTGGACAGCCCACCTCCTACCGAGGCGGACGCTGGGGCATTGCGGCCGAGCACTTGCCGATACTCGAACGCCATGGCTATACGGTGGACACGACCGTCACACCGGGAATCGACTGGCGCGGCACGCACGGACTTCCGCGCAACGAGAAAGGATTGGGGGGAATTGATTTTCGCTCGTACCCGACATTCCCATACGTGCCGTCGCACCGAGACATGGAGCGCCCGGGAGAGGACGGAATCTCCGAGATTCCGGTGACCATGGGCTTTTCCCGCGCGGTCCCCGGTTTTCTCGGGCGGTTGGTGTCTCTCTGGCCGAATACGATCGGTCGCCTGCTGCGCCGCACCGATCTGGTCCGCCCGGTGTGGGCGTTCCCGGCCGAAGAAACCCGGCACAACCTGGACCGTATGCTGCAACAGAAGATGGATGACAACTCGCCGGTCACAAACGTCGCGCTGCACTCCTCCGAGCTGCTCGCCGGCGGCGCGCCAAAATCGCAGACGACCTGCGAGGTAGCGGCGCTGTTTGGAAAACTCAAGTCGATCCTCGAGTGTCATTCCACTAGCGACCGATGCGAGTTTTCAACACTGACGCGCGCTGCCGCACGCTGGCACGGCGCGCAAGCGTGCCACGCGACGAACACACTGCAGAACGCCTAGGAGTCCGCCGCATGAGTAGCTTGCGTGCGAAGAACCGTCCCTGACGCCGCGGAAACACAGCCGAGGGCGGCTGTGCCACACTTTCCAGCCGAGGGCGGCTGTGCCACACTTTTGCGGCGGACTGCTAGCAGCACGCGACGCCGTTCACCGCGCTCGACTCCCTGAGGATCCGACTTATGCAACCCATCTCCTGGTACGCGAAGCGACTGCGAACGATGTCGCGCGGGGAGATCTTGTGGCGCTTCCGCTCGTTGCTCCGACTTGGCGCGGATCGCTTGCTGCTCTCGCGGCGTCAGCGCCCGCGCCCCTTGGAGCGCGTCATGCAGCACGCCGAAGCGCAACGCGGCTTCTCCGTGCATGACGTCGCGTGCGGCGAATGGGCGGACGCGAAAACGGGCGCGCGAGAGAACGTTTGGTGCGGCCGCCTCCTCGCGCGTGCCGAGCACATTGCCAAGGGAGACTTGAGCTACTTCGACCTCCAGCGGCATCACCACGGCGATCCGATTGACTGGAATCGTGATCACGCCGCCGATATTGCGGCGCCGCTGCGGTTCGCTCCGCTGATCGACTATCGCGACTTCCGCGTCACCGGCGATTGCAAACTCGTTTGGGAGCCCAACCGGCACCATCATCTGGTCGTGCTCGCACGCGCCTATCGGGCGAGCGGCGAGATTCGCTTCGCCGAAGCCGCGGTAACCCAGCTCGACGGCTGGCTGCGACAATGCCCGTATGGCATGGGAATGAATTGGCGCAGCCCGCTCGAGCTCGGCGTGCGGCTGATTAACTGGGTCTGGACGATCGATCTGATCCGCGAGTCGGGGCTCGTCAGTGGCGGTTTCGAAGAGCGCCTGATCGACTCGGTCGATCGCCACGTGTGGGAAATCGCCCGAAGTTTCTCCCAAGGCTCTTCCGCGGGGAATCACCTGGTCGGCGAGGCGGCGGGCGTGTACGTCGCGGCGAACTACTTCGACGGAATTACCCACGCGAGCCGCTATCGCGAACAGAGCCGCGCGCTCCTGGAGAACGAACTGCTGCGGCAAACATTCGCGGACGGCGGCGGGCGCGAGCAAGCGTTCGGATACGCGTTGTTTGTGATGCAGTTCTTCCTGATCTGCATGCTGGTAGCGGAAAAGAGAGGACACCCCCTCTCAGACACGTATCGCGGTCGCCTCGAAGCGATGTTCGAGTTTGTGAATGCGCTGTGTGAAGGTGGGAACCCACCTCTGTTCGGCGATTGTGACGACGGTTACGTGCTGGACCTGGGCAGTGCGCGTCCGGACGCGAGAGAGATGCTCGCCTGGGGCGCATCCGTCTTCAAGCGTGAGGATTTCAAGCAGCACTCCGGAGCCGACGGCGAATCGGTGCGTTGGCTGCTGGGAAAGTCCGGGCTCGATGTCTTCGACAGCCTGCAAGACAACAACACGGCGCGAGACCTGGCGCCGCACGCGTTTCCCGAGTCAGGCCTCTACCTGCTTCAATATGGACACGCGAAGTCGCCCGAGAACGCCAGCGTCACCTTTGACTGCGGTCCGCACGGCTTGCCGCCAATGTGCGGACACGGACATGCAGATGCCTTGAGCGTCACATTGCGCGTCGCCGGGCAAAGTGTTCTAGTCGATCCCGGGACGTTTGACTACTTTACATATCCCGAGCTGCGCGAGTATTTCCGCAGCACAGCGGCGCATAACACGCTGGAAATCGACGCACTTGATCAATCGGAGATGTTGGGCGCCTTCCTGTGGGGCCGCGCCGCCAACGCCAAGCTGCTGAGTTGGCGACCGACCTCCGACGGCGGCAGCGTCAGCGGCGAGCACGATGGGTACGACCGTCTGGCGGACCCCGTCACGCACCGCCGAACGGTTACGCTGGCCGGAGAAACGGGATTGCTGACGATTCGCGACGAATTGGATGCGATGGACAGTCATCAGGTAGAGTTTCGGCTTCACTTCGCTGAGCACTGTAGAGTACGCACTTCGCCTTCCAACGTACTCAGAGTATGTCTGGCGGACGTGGAGCTGTCGTTGGAGCTGGACGCGCGGCTCGCCGTCGAGTCCGTTTCAGCCGCAGACGACGGACATGCCGGCTGGATCTCGCCCGCGTATCACGTGAAACGGCGGGGCGCCACCGTGATTGGTCGAGCGACGCTGAATGGGGACGTCGTCTTGACGACCACCGTCCGCTTGCCGTGGTTCGCGAAGCACGTCGCATTCAAGCGACTGGAGAACGGCGGGCTCGCACCCGCAGTTACAGCGAAGGCAAGCCCGGACGCAGTTCGGCATGGTCCGGATGGCACGCATCAGCGCGCCCTTTCGTCGAAGATGTTTTCTGGAAGGCAAGGGCAGGGGAAGCGGCCGTGAAAACCTATCTAGTCATCAGTGTTGGCGCAGCAATCGTGTCTATGATTGCCAGCGCGCTCGCGATCCGATTGGCGCGCGCCTTCCGGCTCACCGACAAGCCGGGAGTGCGAAAGGTACATTCGTCGGCGACACCGCGCATCGGCGGTCTGGCGATTGTCGCCGGAATGATGTCGCTGACGCTTCCGGCGCTTGCATTGAACAATGTGATCGGCGAGTCGTTTCGCGAAGTGCAGGCACAAGTGATCGCGATCCTATGCGGAGCGACATTCGTATGTCTGGTCGGTCTCGTAGACGACGCCAGGGGAATTCGCGCGAGAACCAAGCTCCTCGGGCAAGTCCTGGCGGCTCTCGCGGTTTGTGCTTGTGGCGTGCTTTTTGAGTCGATCGGCCTTCCAGGGGGGGGGACGTTCGAATTCGGTTGGCTGTCCTGGCCGATAACGGTCCTGTGGATCGTCGGCATCACCAACGCGCTCAATCTGATTGACGGACTCGACGGACTCGCCGCCGGCATCGCCGCGATAACTTGTGCGGTGATGGCCATGTTCTCAATCGCCACAGGCGCGGTGATTATGGCCGTGCTCATGTTGGCTCTGCTGGGGAGCCTGCTCGGGTTTCTCGTGTACAATTTCAACCCCGCGCGGATTTTTATGGGCGATTGCGGCAGTCTGTTCCTGGGCTTCATCCTGGCCTCGTCCAGCGTGTTGTCCGCGACGAAGACTGCCACCGTCACGGCGCTCGCGATTACGTTAGTCACGTTGGGCGTGCCTGTATTCGATATGTTCTTTAGCATGACACGCCGATTTCTTCAGCGACGCTCGTTGTTCGCGGCGGATCGAGGACACATTCACCATCGACTGCTCGATATGGGAATCCCACATCGTCAGGCCGTCATGGTTCTCTATGTCGTTACGCTGGTTGCCGGCGGGTTCGGATTGATCATGATCGGGGCCGGCGACGCCGGGGCGATCGCCATCTTCGTCGTGGTTACCGCGTTGTTGATAACGGTATTTCGGCTGGTGGGCGCCGTCCGCCTTGGGGAAAGCCTCGCTACGCTTCAGAAAAACATGGCCATTGCGCGAAACTGCGGCGAGGAAAAGCGATTTCTGGAAGATGCCCAGCTTCACGCACAATACGCCGAGACCTTCGACGAGTGGTGGAGCGCCGTCTGTCGGGCCGCGCGAGACTTGCATTTCTCCTCGCTCGTCCTGCGGCTTGAGGACCGCGACGGCACGCAGCGTACGCTTATGTGGCGACATGCGGACATCGAAGGCGGCACGCAACAATTGCTGACCCTGACCGTTCCGGTGCGGCACCGCCGCCGCGGCGCCCCGTTGAGCCTGGAAGCGCAGATCACCCTTCAGGACTCGCTCGAATCCGCGGGCCGGCGTACGGCACTGTTCAGCCGACTGATAAGTGAGCACAGCGTATCCGAGATTCCTTCGCCGCGCTCGCCCGACCGCTGGCGCGGTTCCGATCGCCGCGGCCGCATCGACGCCGCGTCAACACGCGACGGCAGCGGCGACGGCAAGAACGAGACCCGTCCTCAAACCGTGCCGGGAACCTAGACCGTGGCGAGCGCCCAATCCATGCAAGCAGGAGCAAACACAATCGCACCGGAACCGTATGACGTGCTCGGCTCGCGCGTGACGCCGTTCACCAGCTATGACCATGCTGTCGCCTGCGTCAGCGAGCGCATCCGTGACCACCGCCCGGCTACGTGTGTTGCGCTGAATCCGGAGAAGGTGTACAGAGCGTTTCATGATCCCGAGCTGCGCGGCATGCTGAATCGCTTTGACTTCGGGATATGCGACGGCGTCGGGGTTAGCGCTGCGCTGCGCCTGCTCCACGGACAACGACTGGCGCGCTGCACCGGTGTAGACTTGTTTCACGCGCTGCTGGCCGCCTCGGCCGAGCGAGGCTGGGGCGTGTTCCTGCTCGGCGCAACCGAAGAGACCAACCGCGCCGCGGCGGCACTGCTGCCGACCCTGTTTTCCGGACTGCGCCTCGCGGGCCGACTTCATGGATATTTCCGTGATCCATCGGAACCGATCGCGCGTATCACGTCGTGCAGCCCGGATTTGCTTTTCGTGGCGATGGGTTCGCCGCGGCAGGAGGAATGGATCCTGGCGCATCGCGCTGAATTGGGTGTTCCCTTTTGCATGGGGGTGGGTGGGACGCTCGACGTCGTCAGCGGACGCGTACGCCGCGCGCCGAAGATTTTCCGGAAAACCGGTACGGAGTTCCTATATCGCCTGCTGTGCGAACCCAGGCGGATCAAACGCCAGGTTGTCTTGCCGCTGTTCGCCATGCGGGTGATGGGCCGTGCGATTTCGAGAGGCTTTGCGTCCTCGTAGCCGGCGAGTGGGCGCTGCGCGCGGAATTGGTCGCGACTGTGTCCCAGGCGAGGGATTTACATGCCGCGCAGAGTTTGCGCATCACGTTCGACGACAGCCAAAGGTTGTCTCTGGAACGATGCGATAATGCTGAGGGTGAAAGAGGAGTTGATTAATGTCCATGCGAAATGAATCCGATCCGGGAAGTGAGGAGGCAACCGCGCTGGTTGCCGGCGGCTCACAACCATTCTCGGTCTGGGCGGAAACCCCCACGGACGATGTGTCCGTCGGCGCCGGCGAACGCCAGGACTCGCGCCGCGAGCACCATGCTCCGTCGCTGCGTTTGTTGCTGCGCTACAAGTGGTCGATCGTCGCCACTGTGCTACTGGTTGGCGGCCCCGCGATCGCCGGCATCTGGCTGCTGACCGTCCCGAAGTATCGAGCGCGGGCCACGCTGCAGATCAGCGCAAACACCAAGAGCGTAATGTATCGTACGGACGACACCGGACCCATTCATGACTACACGTCATATTTGAATACGCAGGTTGGATACATCAGCGAAAGCGTGGTGATCGACGGCGTACTCGATATGCCCGAGGTACAGCAGACGGCCTGGTACAACGGCGGTGATGGAGACGCGAGGAAACCGATCCGCGAACGACTGCGCGATGGATTATCCGTACGCCCGCGCGGGCGGACCTACCTGATCGACATCGATTTCGCATCCCGCAACCGCAAGGACGCGGAAACCATCGTGAACGCCGTCGTCGACAAGTATCGCCATTACGTCGGAAAACGCAACCTGGGCGAGGATAACGAAATCCTCCAAAAACTCACGGATGAAAAGACCAAGCTCGAAGCGGAAATCTCCGCAATCGAGAGCAACGTCGACCAATGGACCCGCGCAATCGGCGCCACCGCGCCGGACGACTTGATTACACAGCAGACGCTTCGGCTCGACAGCAAGCAAGCCGAGCTTCAATCGGTCGAGCTCGAGTTGGCGATCGAGAAGCGCCAACTGTCCTCGCTCGGCGGAGATTCAACGCCGACGAGCGCGCCGAGCGCATCGCAGCCGACGGCAACCAGCGTCGCAAGCGCAGATCCCGATTCACAACCCGTGGGCTTCGAACACGATCTCGAATGGCGGAGACTGAATGACGCCGTCCAGAGGATCGCTACAAATCTAAGCAACATTCGGATTCGCATGGGAGATGAGAACCCGACCGTGTTGGCGACCCGTGAAGAGTTGCGGGCCGCCGAGGCCGCCCGCAGGCTGTATGAACGCGTTCTGGAATCAGGCGGGGATCCGGAATCACCCGTCACGACACTTGATCCGACACAGCGAAGAATTGAGGAACTTCGGACGAACATCGAATTACTCAATGACAAATACACCCGCCTGGGTGAACAGTTGAGCACTGGGAAAGAGGATTTCGCGAGCAAAATGGAGACCGCACGAGTGCTGCGGCGTGCGTTGAAAGACCTTTCCCGTTTTGAAAAGCGCTATGACATCGTGCTTCGAAGAATCGATGAGGAGCGCGTCGAAGGAAAAATGGGGCGCGTGCATGTGATCTCACCAGCGTTCGCCCCGAGCGAACCCTACCAGGACCGACGGGCGCTGCTCTCCGTCGGTGCGCTCATCGGCGCGCTGATGGCGGGGTTCGCACTGGCCTACGTCCGCGGTATGCATGCACAGACCATTTGCGGAGCGGACGAGCTGCCGGAACAAATCCAAACTCCCTTCCTGGGGATGCTGCCACTCGAACGAACCGCGCTCGCGCCGCTCACCAACGACTGCCCCGTTCAGAACGAACATTACCGAATGCTGCGTACCGCTCTCATGAGCCGCATGAACTCGGAAGGCGGCGCCTCCGTCGTCGTAACCAGCGCCGGTCCGGGCGCCGGCAAGACAACTGTGGCGATTTCGTTGGCGCGCAGCTTTGCAGAATGCGGCAAACGCGTCCTGCTGATCGACTCAGACCTGCGAAATCCCGATGTGTCAGAACAATTCGGACTCGTACACGCCACCGGACTGACCGCTGTGATTGCGTCGGAATCGCAGGACAGCGAGGCGATCGTACAGAGCGCGGTGCCTGGTCTCTCTGTGCTTCCGGCGGGCGTCGGCGAGAGCGGAAATCCTGAGGTGCTGGTTAGCGGGGGATTGCAGACATGCATCGAGCGCTGGCGCGAAGCCTACGATCTCGTGCTGCTGGACAGCGCGCCGATCCTGCCCGTGGCGGATACGCGAATCCTCGTTCGGCACTGCGATGGCGCAATCCTCGTGATTCGAGAGGGCGCCTGCCGCCGCGGCGACATTATGGACTCGCTTGCGTACCTGAGTGTTTCCGGCGGCAATCTGCTCGGAACAGTATTTGTAGGCTCGCTCCAACGCAAACGCTATTACGACGGCGAGTATGCCGGGTACTACGGTGGCTCGGCCGGCGAGCGTGCGGCGTCGTAGCACACACCTGCTTCCAGTGACGAACGGAGATTCCGCTTGACCACGTTGCAGTTAGATATTCCGGCCACCGCGCCTGACCTGGAGGATGACACAGTTCGACGAATGAGCCGACTCGCCTTGTCCGCATTGAGGCGCATGTTCATTCCTGAAAAAGCCATGTTCGCCTTTACATTGCGTGAAAACGGCGCCGGCACGCGACTGGAGGGTCTCAGCGATCGCTATACGGCGATTTCACTGCTTGGGATCTCGACGCTCCCGGACGGTGCGGCGCGCGGAGTTCTGCACGGGCTCGACCCAATGGACGTTTGCGGCGAGATGATCGCGCGCGTTGTCAACAGCGACGAACTTGGCGAGGTGGCGCTGGCACTGTGGGCGGCGCGGGTGCTGAGGCATCCGGACGCCGATCGCGCCCTGTTGAGACTGTGCGAATTGACTCCGGATCGGCGCCCTTGCCCAACGGTCGAATTGGCCTGGTCACTTTCCGCACAGGTCGCACCTGGTTCCGACGTGTGTGACGCGGCTCTTGCGACCAGAACCGCGGAACGCCTCATGGATTCGTTCCACGCCGAATCCGATCTTTTCTCGCACTGGCCGCGCGGCGGGCGCGCGTCGCGGCTGCGAGGACACGTCGCATGTTTCGCCGACATGGTCTATCCAGTCCAGGCGTTGTCATACTACTATCAGTATACATCACATAGCCATGCGAGATCTCGCTCGCTGGCGTTGGCGTGCGCGCGCAAGATGTGTGCATTGCAGGGGCCCGCGGGACAATGGTGGTGGCATTTTGACGTTCGCACCGGATCCGTGGTCGAGCGGTTTCCCATCTACTCCGTACATCAGGACGCCATGGCGCCGATGGCTCTGGCGGCGGTCCGCGAGGCAACCGGAGAGGACGACGGGTTCTCCCGCGCGGCGCAGCTCGGCTTGCGCTGGCTGGCTCTCGCGCCGGAGCTCGCGGGCGAATCACTGGTCGACGAGTCCACCGGCGTGATTTGGCGGAAGGTGCATCGCCATGAGCCGGGGCGATTCGTACGCGGCGCGCAAGCACTTCTGAGCGGTGCGAGTCCAAAGGCGCGGCTTCCGCTCGCGGATACGCTGTTTCCACCGGGCCGAATCGACCGCGAATGCCGGCCGTACCATATGGGTTGGGTGCTCGTCGCGTGGCCTGGCGCGTCGCACGGGTCTGAGAGCTCCGTGCCGAGATCATGACGACGCACCATGCGCGTCCGCACCCCACCGCCGAGGGATTCCGGGCAAGGGCCTCGTTGGCGGCTCCGGCGATCTAATGCGTATCTATCTTCTATATCTCCTGGTTTTCGCACTGGTCGTCTACGCCTGGCGCGACTGGTTTTTCTCGCTGTGCGCGCTGATCCTGCTGACGGCCGTAATCCACCACGAGGATTTTCCCAGCTACATCGCCGGCATCCAGGGGTTGAATCCCTGGAATATCCTGCTGGTCGCCGTCACCGTATCCTGGCTCGTCCATCGGCGGCAGGAGCAATTGTTCTGGGATGCGCCCCCGGCGATGACACTGGTGATCGTCTCATATCTGTTCGTCCTGGTCGTGTCGTGGGTGAGAGCGGCGGGCGACTTGAGCGCCATCGAAGGCCTGACGACGATTCACTATGCGAGCGAATACCTCATCGATCCGCTCAAGTACATTGCGCCCGCCTTGCTGCTATTCAATGGTTGCCGGTCGCGCAAGCGGGCGGTGCTGGCACTGTCGACGGTGGGACTGCTGTGGTTGATCATCGCGGTCCAAATCACGCGCATCGTGCCGATCACGGCTCTGTCGGACTTTGGCGACCTCGTGCGATATCGGGCGTACATCGCGCGGCGTGTGGGATATACGGCCGTATCGGCCGCTGTGATTCTGGCCGGCGCACCCTGGGTGCTACTGGCGATTGGTGGGATGTTCAAGAGAAAGTATCTTCGAGTTGTAACGGTCGGGGCAGCGGCTATATGTGGCGTGGCGTTGCTTCTCACGGGAAGCCGAGCAGGGCTGGCCGCGTCTGTCGGAGCCGGTTTGGCTTGCGGCGCAGTTCGCTGGCGACGCATGTTGCTTGCGGTCCCGGTGATGGTTGCCCTGGGCGCGGTGGCCTTCCCTGCGATCGGGGAGCGCGTCGGAATGGGATTCGGAGAGCGGGACGCATCCGGAAAAACGAGCATCAATGAGGATGCCGTTTCATCCGGAAGAATGAATATTCTCTGGCCTGCGGCCCTGAAACAAATCTCGAATTCGTTCTTGTTCGGGTCCGGTCGCCTCGCATTCCCCCGCACGGTACCCAAGGTCGAGTTGATTGGGGAGCTGGATGAGGATGAGGATTCGGGGCGCGGCCTGCATCCGCACAATATGTATCTCGAGATGCTGCTCGACGCGGGAATCCTCGGATTGATCATGACGATGCCGCTCTACCTTGGCGCGCTGTTGATCGCAGTCAAGCTGTTTGCCAACAGGCATGATCCCACGGTCAGTGCGATCGGCGGAGCTGCCTTGGCGTGCGTAATCTCCACCCTGATCTGCGGGCTCGGCGCACACACGCTGTATCCACGGGACATCTCGGCGGGCATGTTCGCCATAATGGGGATTGCGGCGCGGACCTATCTAATGCAGCAGGCCGCGGGACGACGCGCGACCGCTCGCAGTGTCGCGCGTACCATACGGTCCCCTCGGTTGGGTCAAGCTGCGTATCAGTCCGCCGCGAAAGTCGTCTAGCGGCCCGCGCCCTCGCGGGCCGCAGTCAAAAAGGACGTTTCCGGCTGTCTACGGCGGGCGAGGGCGCCGGCCGCTACGTCATCACTCGGCGATCTCCACTTTCACGGGGGGGGACTGTTGGAAGCGCATGGGATCATGCGCCAAGACGCATCGAATGTCCGGATTCACCGGGAGAGGCTATCATAGACTGCTGTTGTGGAAGCGGAGCGCCCGCCGTCCGACTTGAGTTGGCGGGGTCGAGGGCTTTCACACTACTGCGCAACGGACGCAGCGGAATGCACAAACCAGCCGAGCACGGATATGGCAATGGGTGAGGACCGCGTGCGGTACGCGTATATTCTGGGGGCCAGCCATTCGGGCACGACGCTTCTGGCGTTGTTGCTGGGCGCACATCCTGAGGTAGCCACGATCGGGGAACTGGCCGGCGGGGGTGTCAGAAACGCGGAGGGCTACCGTTGCTCGTGTCGAGAGTTGGTTCGCGATTGCACGTTCTGGAACGAGCTCATAACCGCGATGCGCAAGCATTACGCATCATTCGACGTCGACGACTTCGGCCTGCGGCTGGCGTCGGGGCAACCCGGTATCATCAATCGCATCGTAGGCGCCGAGCACCGAGGCCCGGTACTGGAACTGACGCGTGATGCGCTGTTGGGTTGCTCGCGCGTCTGGCGGGGCCGATTCTCCGCGTTTGAGCGTCGTCTGGAAACGCTGGGACGTGCGGTCTTGAGGGTCTCCGGCGCGAAACTGATCGTCGACTCATCGAAACTGGCGCACCTACTAAAGTACGTGCGGCGGGTGCGCGGGCTCGACCTGAAGGTGATTCACATGGTTCGCGACGGGCGGGCCGTGGCGTTGACCTATATGAACGAGACCGAATTCGCGGACGCCAGGAATCCCGCGCTCCGCCGGGGAGGGCGCGGCCAAAACGGTGAGACTCCGGACCGCTGGATGTCGATGTCCACAGCAGCCGACGAATGGCGGCGAGGGAATCGGTCGGCGGAGTTCGCTCTCGCGAGCATGGCGCCTGGCGACCGGTTGCGGGTGCGCTATGAAGATCTGTGCGGTGACTTGAACGCGGAACTGGCCAGGATCGCCGCATTTCTCGACATCGATCCAACGCTCTTCCCGGCCGATTGCCGCGCTGTTCCCCAACATGTCATGGGCAATGGGATGCGGCTGGACTGGACCGGCGAGGTCGAACTCGACGAGCGCTGGAAGGTCCACCTGAACAAGGAAGACCTGCGCACCTTAGAGAGTGTCGCCGGCGAGATGAACCGGAACTACGGCTATTGACATATGATACACGCGCGACACCTACGAACGGTATGCCGCGGAGGCCCCGCCGGGCGGGCGGCCTTGCAGGGGCGAGCATCTCTACATGAAGACGCACGTCGAAATAAGCAAGCGACTGATTCTGATCAACTCGGCGAGTTCGATCGTCGCCAGGGTGTTGAACATCGTAGTGCTGGTCTGGCTTTACCAGCACCTGCTGCGTCGTATCACTCCGGAGGAATACGCGCTTTATCCGGTCTTGATGGGTGTAATGGAATTCGCGCCGGTCTTGACTGCGATCCTGACCGGAGGCCTCGGGCGCTACATCGTCGAAGCCTACGCCAATGGCGACGAACGACGCGTCACACAGATTACTTCCACCATGTTCCCGCTGCTCTTGCTGGCGGCCGTCCCGGTTCTGATCGGCGGAGGTCTGTTCACCTGGAATGTCGCCCACATCCTGAAGGTCGCACCCGAGCGGGTGTGGGACGCCCGAGTGATGATGGGCCTGATGGTGCTTTCGTTGGGAGTTCGCCTACCGCTGGCGCCATTCACGGTCGGGCTCTACGTTCGGCAGCGCTTCGTGCTCAACAACATGCTCGCGGTGTGTGCCCAGCTCCTTCGAATCGCTCTTCTCTTCACGCTCCTCTTTGGCGTCAGCACACGCGTGCTATGGCTTGTGGTCGCTACGGTTTCGGCCAACTCTTGTCAATTAATAGCAACCTTCGTGTTCTCCCGCAGGCTTGTGCCGGCGCTGAAATTCCGGCTCAGCGAGGTCCGCTGGCCGGTTGTCAGGGAAGTGACGGCGTTTGGCGTCTGGAACTACGTCGCACGCATCGGAAAACTGATCTATGAAGCGGGCGACGTGATCATTCTGAACAAGCTGGGCACGGCGCTTGACGTTAGCAGTTTCCACATCGGATCGCTGATTCAAAGACACGTTCTCGACGCGACGGACGTGGTCAGCGCGCCCCTATTGCCCGCGCTGACGGCACTGTACGCCAAGGGAGACAAGACACGCTTCCGGGCGGCATTCCTGCGCGGCGGAAAGTACGCACTCTGGCTGGTCATGCCAATCGCCCTTCCAGCGGCAGTCTTCCGCAACGAGCTGGTAACGCTATATGTGGGTGATCGGTATCGGGCGGCAGCAACAGTAATTGCGATGCTCACGCTGTCGCTACTGACGACGATTTCAACGGTACTGACCGGGATGCTCGCGCACGCAGCCGCACAGATGCGCGCCTATGCTTCATGCAGTATTGCGCTACAGATTCTGAACGTGGGACTGACGCTCTACCTGGTGGGCCGTATGCACTGGGGCGCGGTAGGCGCCGCCCTTTCCACGCTTGTTGTACTCGGCATTGGCACGCCGCTGCTGATGTGGCCGCTCGGGCTGCGACTGGCCGACGTCAGCTTCGATGACTGGTATCGCCAGGCGCTCCGACCGGGCGCCCTTCCCGGGATCCTGTCGCTCCCGCTGTGGATCGCGGCGCAGTATGTTCTACACCCCACAACCTGGACCGTCCTGGCCGCATCCAGCGCCATCGGGCTCATTGCGTACATTGGTATCGTCGCCGCGTTCTTCCTGACTACGCCCGAACGACAGATACTCGGCCGCTTTGTGTCCCGCGCCAGACGTCAAGTTGGAATGTCGCGGCCTTGACACAAGTGAGTTACAAGTGAGTTGGCTCTTCTCCTCTTCGCGAAGGTCGTCGTAGCAGTCCGCAGCGAAAGTGGAGATCGCCGAATCATGACGTAGCGGCCGGCGCCCTCGCCCGCCGCAGTCAGCCGGAAACGTTCTTTTGGACTACGGCCCGCGAGGGCGCGGGCCGCTACACGACTTTCGCGGCGGACTGCCAAGGTATTGATACCACGGTCAACCATTCTGGGCCGCGATCTTCAGTGGCACGGCGGCCACGCAACACGTATCGACGCTTCTGAAGCGAATAAGACAAGAGAGGATGCAAACGATGTTCGGAATACCCAGTCACGTTCTCGACTTCAAGAAGCCCCTGGCAATGTATCGCTGGTACCGTTCGCGGCTGTCCATTCGGAAAGCCCAACGCACGCCGATCACCACCATGCGCCCCGTCATCGCTCAGGTAGAGCCGACAGTTCGGTGTGACCTGGATTGCACGTTCTGCCAATCACGCGAATTGCGCCGTAGTCGGGACAAGGCGAATATGTCTCTCGAGCAGTTCAAGCATGTCATCGACGAGCTTCATTTCCTCGTCGAAGTCGGCATCATCGGGATGGGGGAGCCGACACTTCATCCGGACTTTTTTCGCATGGTCGAGTATGCGGACGCGCGGAATATCTCACCCACCACTGTGACCAATTGCAACCGTCACACGCCTGAGATTACCCAGCAGCTTGTTTCCACCGGGCTCAGGAAGATTGCGGTGTCTGTCGACGGGGCGGATGCCGCACCTTACGAGAAAACGCGGCGCGGCGGCAGCTTTCAGAGAACGATTGACAACTTGGGTAAGCTGGTAGAGGCGCGGCGCGGCGCGAAGACGCCGGAAATCTCGGTCCAGATGGTGTCGCTTGACGATAACTACCATTCCATCCCAGAGCTTGTGAAGCTGTGTGCGCGTTTAGGTGTGGACGACCTCATGATTCAGGGGCGGCTGACTGACTGGGGGAAGGACAGTTTTCTCGTCAAGACGGTCGCCCGTGGCGGCTCCGGGCGCGGGGAGAACTACTCGGATTGCTTGGAGGAGGCCCGCCAATTGGCGGACTCACTCGGGCTCGAGTTCGACGATCATCGTAACACTTATTCCAAGTCCAACAAGTGTCCCAAACCGTGGCGCGAAATCTACGTCAGCACTACCGGTGATGTAGTTCCTTGCTGCACGATTGCCGACCCGCGTGTCAAGTGTCTGGGCAACCTGTTCGAGGAGTCGTTCTCTGACATCTGGAATGGTCAACGATACGTTGAGTTTCGCGAGGCCTTGATTTCCGACAACATTCCCCGCTGCTGCCAGACGTGCTACGAACACGAGGCGCTTCGAGAGCGGAGTATCGCTATCTCTTCGGAGTCGGGACATACCTTACCTGTGCTGACCGAGCCGGCCGGATCAACGGGCGCCGGGGTATAGCAGTCCGCCGCGAAAGTAGCTTGGGCGCCAAGAATCGCCCCTGACACCGCGGAAACACAGCCGAGGGCGGCTGTGCCACACTTTTGCGGGGGACCGGTAGCGGCGGATTGCTTCACCCGTTCCGATCGATCTCGACGCGTGCGACGGATTTCTTCCGTATCCCTGGATAGCCGAGCCGCCGCAGGCATGGATGACACGTGGCGGCCGGTGGATCGCCTGCGGCGCATGTCGGCGAGTTTCTGTTTCCGCGTCGATCAAGCCCGCGATTGCGGGAGGGCTGAGGTCGAGATTGTCGGCGCTTTCCGATCGTCCACATCGTATTCACCCAACCTCAGGTCGATCTGCGTGCTGACGAGTTCAACTGACCGCCGGACGTCCCTGTGCATCGTCGCGCACAACGCCTACGACGCGATTTCCGGTGCGGCGCGTGGCTTCGTCGGCGGCGTCGAGTGGCAGACCAGCTTGACAGCCAGATGGCTCGCACAGCGCGGCTACAGCGCGAGCATGCTGACGTGGGACGAAGGACAGGCGGACGGCGAGGTGATCGATGGGGTCAGGCTGCTGAAAATCTGCCGAGCTCGAGGCGGCTTGCCCGGCCTCAGATTCCTGCATCCCAAATGGACCGGGTTGAACGGGGCGCTGCGGCGGGCGAACGCGGATGTGTACTACCAGAACTGTGGCGAGTGTGTGACCGGTCAGGTTGCGATGTGGTGCCGTCGACACCACAGGGCATTCGTCTTTTCGACCGCGAGTGATATCGATTGTGACGTTCAACTGCCGGAATTGCCGCGGCTTCGCGATCGCGTATTATACCGCTACGGACTCCGCCACGCGGACGCTGTGATTTGTCAGACCGAGATTCAGCGGCAGATGTTGCGCGACGGATTCGGCCGCGATGCGAGCGTGATTCCGATGCCTTGCCCGGGCCCCAGTGACCACGAATTCGCGATGCGAAGCTGCCCGCAGTCCGATGACATGCGCGTGCTCTGGATAGGACGCGTGTGTCGGGTCAAGCGGCCGGACCGCCTCGCGGATTTGGCGGCGGCCTGCCCGGATATGCGATTTGATCTTGTCGGCCCGGCGAGCGACGATGATTTCTCGCGGCGAGCGGAGGAGCGCGCCCGCAAAACGCCGAACATCACCGTTCATGGCGCGGCCGATCGAAGCAGCGTCGGGGCGTTTTACCAGCGCTCGGCGTGCCTGGTGTCGACGTCGGATTATGAGGGGTTTCCAAATACGTTCCTCGAGGCATGGAGCTACGGACGCCCGATCGTGTCGACCTTTGATCCGGACCGGCTGATCGAAACGCGCAAACTCGGCATCGTCGCGGAGGACGTCGCGGGATTGGCCGCGGGTTTACGACGTTTGGCATCCTCGCCGGAGTTGTATCGTGAAATGTCGGCCAACGCGCGCCGATACTACTTGGAGAACCACACCGTTGAGGCTGTGTTTCCAAAGTTCGAACGCGTCATACTGCGCGCAGCCGAGGCGGCCCGATGTTGAGCGAGGCGAAACACACTATGCGGCTGGCCATCGTCACGTCGTTCCCTCGCAATCCCGACCGGCCGGTCGGCGGGGTCGAGGCGGTCAGCGTCATACTCGCGCGAGCACTCGCGGCGCGGGACGATTTGCGCGTTGACGTGCTCACCAGCGATCCGGATTGTGCGCAGCCCGAACAATCCGAGTGGGACCATTGCCGCATCCACCGCCTGCCGCACAGCGGGAAGCGCATCCTCAGCGATGCCCTCGGACCCGGTCGGCGTTCGATCTGCGAATACCTCCGCTCACTGCATCCCGATGTCATCCACGCCCACGACGTCTACGGGTTGATGGTCAAAGCCCTCGACATCCCGCGCGTCTTCACCATCCACGGGTTCATCCACGCCGACACCGCCGTCTCCGGAAGCCGATTCGCCTGGCTGAGATCGCGGCTCTGGCACCATTTTGAAACCGGCGGCTGGGCCGATCAGCCGCATATCATCTCGATCAGCCCATACGTTCGCGAGTATCTGCGTGGCATCGCGACCGGCATCATCCACGACATCGACAACCCCATCGACACGAGATTCTTCGAGATCCCGCGCGAGGTCGCGGCCGGAACCATTTTTTGCGCCGCGCTGCTGTGCAAACGCAAGAACCAAATTGCGCTCGTCAAGGCGCTGGGACGCCTCCGCGACCAAGGCGTGGACGCGAACCTGCGTCTGGCGGGCGCAGCGGCCGATGAGACCTATGCGGGCGCGTTGCGCCGTTGTGTATCCGACTGCGGATTGGACGAGCGCGTGACGCTGCTCGGCTCGCTCGATGCCGGTCAGATTCGTAACGAACTTTCCCATGCGGCGGTGTTTTCACTCGTGTCGCTCGAAGAAGGTTCACCGATGGGAATCGAGGAGGCCATGGCGGCGGGAATTCCCGTCGTGACTTCGAATCGCTGCGGCATGCCGTACATGGTCCGGCATGGAGAGTCCGGATACCTGGTGAACCCGGAAGATCCCGAGGACATCGCCCACCGGCTCGCTCAACTCCTCGCCAGCGGCGAGCTTCGCTCCAAGATGGGGCGCGCCGGCCGCCGGATTGCCGAGGATCGCTTTCATCCCGCGCGCGTTGCGCAACGGACGGCGGAAGTCTACCGGGAGATCGCGAAATCATCCGTCAACACACCAGCCTAGCGACCGAGCCGATCGAGCTCCGCCGCTTCCCCTATCCCTTTCAAGCCGCGCTCGCCATCTGCAGCGACCTGGACGAGACGCCGGACTGGCGGACGTACTGGGAAATCGTCAGGTTTCTCAATGGCAGCGCTACGACCTGGCTCGGCCCCGGCGTGGGACTCGAGGTCGGCAACAGCATCTACTTCGACGCGGTGCCGAGCGAGTTCGCCTATTGGAATACCGACGACGCGGGACGCGAAATGGTGCGGCGGTTGATCCGTAGCGGACACATCGATTGCCTGCACTCCTACGGCGATCTGGCGATCGACCGATCGCACGCCGGCAGAGCGCTCGATGAACTCGAGCGCCACGATTGCCGCGTGCAGGTCTGGATCGATCACCGCGTCGCCCCAACCAATTTCGGCGCCGACATCATGCAAGGGCACGGCGACGAGCGCGGGCACGAGGCATACCACGCCGACTTGACCATCGGATTCGGCGTGCGCTACGTCTGGCGCGGACGTGTCACGAGCGTGATCGGACAGGACGCGCCCGCCCGCGTCGGCGGATTGCTGACACGCCGCGCGCCACTCAAGTCCGCATCCACGCTCGCCAAGGAGCTTGTCAAACACGCCCTCGGCCGCTGTGGAAACTCCAAGTATCAGATGCACGCGCCCAATGACGTGCTGCGGCCAACCCAACTTCGCGACGGTCACGAGATTCATGAGTTTCTTCGCGCAAACCCGCATTGGGGAGGCGTCAGCTCGTGCGACACCGGTCGCCAAATCGGGAACGTCCTTACTGACGACTTTCTGCGTCGGCTTGTGGATCGCGAAGGCGCGTGCGTGCTCTATACCCACCTCGGCAAGGGACACGAGCCGCGCACCCCGTTTGATCAGTCCGCGGCCGCCGCATTCTCGCGGCTGGCGGATGCTCAGCGGGAGGGGCGCGTGCTGGTCACGACAACCCGCCGGTTGCTCGGATACTGCCGCGCCGTGCGCCAGTTAAGCTGGTCGGTTCGGCACGACGAGCCTGAGAATGCGATCGAGATCGCGATCGAACTGCCGCGGGGTTGCGGCCTGTGCGAGTCCGATCTCGACGGAATGACGTTCAGCGTACCGGCGGCGTGCGAAGTACGCATCACGATCGACGGTCGCGCGGCCGCGGGTGTGATTCGCAACCCCCCGGATCCAAAGGGCCGCATGAGCGTTTCGCTCCCGTGGCGGCGACTGGAGTTGCCTGATGTATGACGGTCGGCGTCGATTCTGCGCGTCGCTCGCAGCACGAGTGCGCCCGCGCATCGCGGACGCCCTTCGCGCAGGAACCCGGAATGTTTTCTTGAAAGCGGAACGCACGTGACTGTTGAGTCGATCACACAACCCGAGGTGCGTACGGAACCATGCGCGGCCCGTCCCGCCGACGTGGTGAAAGCGCGCCCCTCCGTTCGCCGTCGGCTGCGGCGCGGCTTTTATCACGCCGCGATCCGTACGATGATGTTCGGGTACACGTTGACCCTGGCATTGGCGCGAACGCTGCGGCGTCCACCCGGACGCGTAGCGGCCGGCCAGAAGCAGACCATTCTGCTGACCGGACGGTTCGAAGCGGACAACTGGGCGCGGGCCCACCTCCAACCGCTGGCGGCTGCGAAGAACTGCGAGCGGTTGTTCGTCGTCTCGACCTATCCGGTTCCGGAAATGCCCAATGTGACGCCGATTTACCCCTCGCGCTGGATGATCAAATGGTTCGGCGCCACGCAGGCGCGGCTGCTGGTGTTTTGCGCGTGGGCGATTCGTCACCGACCGCATGTCATCGGCGGATTTCATCTGCTGGTGAACGGGCTGGCATCGATACTGCTCGCGCGCGCGATCCGAACACGCTCGATGTACTTTTGCGTCGGCGGGCCGGTCGAGGCTCTGGACGGCGGCATCCGCGGCGAGCCGGGTCCGTTCGCGAGCATGGAAACGCGCGACGCATACGTTGAGAGATGCTTGCTGAACGCGCTGCGGAATTGTCAACTGATCATCACCATGGGAACTCGCGCCAAGGAATTCTTCCGGGAACGTGACGTAATGAGCGAATGCCACGTCGTCGCCGGCGGAATCGACGGCGCACGCTTCTCGACGCCATCCAGCGGAAGGGATATCGACATCGTGTTTGTCGGTCGACTGGCTGAGATCAAGCAGGTTGACATCCTGCTGCGGGCGATCGCAATCCTTCGCAGCCAACGCACCATCCGCGCCGCGATTGTCGGCGACGGGCCGCTGCGCGGCTCGCTCGAATCGCTCGCGAGCGAACTAGGAATAAGCGCTGACGTGCGGTTCACGGGGCGCCAAGCCGATGTCGCCGCCTGGCTGCGAAGAAGCAAAGTATTCGTGCTTACCTCGCGTTCCGAAGGACTCTCGCTCGCACTGATGGAAGCAATGACGTGCGGCGTGCCGGCAGTTGTGCCGGATGTCGGTGATTTGGGAGACCTCGTTCGGCATGGCTGCAACGGATTCCTCGCGAGCGATCATCGGCCGGAGACCTTCGCTGGGTATCTCGAAGAATTACTCTCGGACGAAGATCGACTCCGCTCATGCTCTCGCGCCGCCCTCGAATCGATGAAGCCGTACGCCCCGGCCGATGTCGCACGGCGCTGGGATGCGATCCTGGCTGGTGAGGCGGAATCTTGAACGATCGCCAAGAAACACGCGTAGCGCTCAGCGCCGGGTGGGATGCGCGCTACAACGACTTTGCACCCTTTCATCCCGCGCGCCCGCACGCCGAGTACCCGCTCGGCAATCTCACGCCCGCCGCCGCCAACCCCGCTTACGAGGCGCTCCGCAAGGCGCTCGCGCTGTGCGGGCTCGATCGAAATCATCTCGGCTCCCCGGCGTGGAATCCGCTTGGCAAGATCGCCTCGCCCGGCGACACGGTCGTGCTCAAACCGAATTTCGTACGCGACTTTCGCGAGTCGTGCCGCGATCCCGCGAATTGCGTCATGACGCACGGCTCGGTGATTCGCGCCGTGATCGACTACGTGTACATCGCACTCGCAGGCCGCGGGAGAATCGTGGTCGCCGATGCCCCCCATAGCGACGCCGATTTCGAGCGCATCCGAGAGTTCGCCGGCCTCGACGCGATTCAAGAACTGTATCGACGTGAGGCCGGGTTCGAAATCGAGGTCTATGACCTACGCCCCGAGATCGCGCACAAGATCGGCGGCGTCATCGCCGGGCACCGCAAGCTGCCCGGCGACCCGGCCGGTTACGTCAAAGTGGATCTCGCGGACCATTCGGCGTTCGCAGAAATCCAGCCGCTGTGCGACCGGCTCTACGGCTCAGAATACGACATGAGTGAGTTGTATCGCCATCACAGCGACGGCGTTCACGAATACCTTTTCTCCAGGACCGTACTCGACGCCGATGTCGTCATCAGCATCCCAAAACTAAAGACGCACAAGAAGGTCGGCTTGACGGTCAATCTCAAGAACCTGGTAGGAATCAACGGCAACAAGAACTGGTTGCCGCACCATCGCGAGGGGACGCCCGCGCAGGGCGGCGACCAGTTTCCAAACGACTCCACGACAAATCGCGTCGAGCGATCGGTCGTCACCACCTTCAAGAAGTGCTTCCCGAGACTCGGGCCGCTGCGCCTCCTGCTGGCCGGGCCGGCGGCGGCGATCGGAAAAAGGATCTTCGGCGACACCAACAAAGGCCGCATCCGCTCCGGAAACTGGCACGGCAACGACACGACCTGGCGCATGGTGCTCGACCTTAATCGCGCCCTGCTCTACGCCGACACCGACGGACGGCTGCACGATCAACCCGTCCGCCGCTTCTTCAGCATCGTCGACGGCATCATCGCCGGCGAGGGGAACGGCCCGCTCGACCCAACGCCAAAATCGTGCGGCCTGATCGTCGCCGGTTTCAACAGCCTGGCGGTGGACACGGCGTGTGCGCGGCTGATGGGGTTCGACATGTCGCGGATCCCCCTGTTGCGCGAGGCGTTTCAACACCATCCGCTTCCGCTCATGCGACACGGAGCCGATGCCATCGAGTGTTTCATCAACTCGAGCGAGGACGCCGGCTCATTGGCGAGCCTGGACGGTACGTGTTCCCCGTTCGTGCCTCACTTCGGCTGGACCGGCCGCATCGAAGCGCGCTTATCGAGCAGCTCTCAACCCGCGTCAACTGATGAGCACGATGGCGACGTAGCGCGCGTTCAGTCTTCAGAAAGCGTGGTGTGCCGCAAATGAAACGGGCCCTCTCACGCAAGAATCTCTGGGACACTACGCCACGCTGGCTCAAGCGAGCCGCCGCGCCGATCATCGGGGCAATCCCGCCCGCCTGGGTCTTGGGACGTCAATTCAGAAAAAACCTGGCGTTCGTGCGCGATGCGGAACGCTGGTCCGCGGATCAGGCGATCGCGTATCAGCTCGAGCAGTTGCAAAAAGTGTGTGCATTGGCGTATGAGCGTTCCGCGTTCTACCGCGATGCATTCCAGAAAGCGGGGTTCGAACCCGGCGACCTGCGACGCATCGAGAATCTGCGCGGCCTCCCGCTCATCGATCGCTCAACGGTCAGAGAAAATCTATCCGAGATGTGCGCCCGCTCACCCCATGGCTGGGACGTCGATTTCGTCTCGACCGGCGGTACACGCGGCGAACCGCTGAACTTCTACATGGCCGCAAGCCGATCACCAATCGAGTTTGCTTACCTGGTGGCGAGCTGGCAGCGCGGCGGGTTCAATCTCGGCATGCCCATGGCCGTCTTGCGCAGCCGCGTCGTACCTCCAGACGCCCGCGGGCTGCGTCACGAGCATGATCCGCTCGTGCGCCAACATCACTACAGCACGTTCCACATGACCGATGACAACATGCGGCGATACATCGAACATATGCGCGGGCTCGGGTCGTGCGTGCTGCATGCCTACCCGTCCGCGATCGACACGCTGGCGCGTTTCCTGCGTCACAATGACATCGACGCGCCGGCCAACTTCCGCGGTTTGATCGCCGAGTCGGAAATAGTTTACCCCGAACAACGCCGCCTGGCCCAAGAGACCTTCGCTTGTCCGTATTTCTCGTGCTATGGGCACACCGAAAAACTCGTCCTCGCCGCCGAGTGCGAACACTCGACCGATTATCATGTCTGGCCGACTTACGGATATTTCGAGCTGCTTGACGAGAATGGCGACGCGGTAACGACGCCGGGGCAAGTCGGCGAAATTGTCGGCACCGGGTTCATTAATACGGTCGTTCCCTTCATTCGCTATCGAACGGGGGACTTTGCAACCTATGCCGCCGGCCGCTGCACCAAGTGCGGCCGCGAGCATACCACGATTCGCGAAATCCGCGGACATCGCATCCAGGAAGTGCTGGTCGCGACCGACGGCTCGGAAATACCGTGGACCGCGCTCAACATGCACGACGACACCTTCGACCATGTTCATGGATTCCAGCTCCACCAGGACATTCCCGGCCGGGCACTACTCCGGATCGTGCCCGCCGCGGGATTCTCGGCCGATGACGAGCGACGCATCCACGCGCGGCTCGACAGGAAACTCGCCGGCCTGCTACAGCTCGACATTCAATGTGTCGACACGATCCCTCTATCACCGCGCGGCAAGACGATTTACGTGGACCAGGAACTCCCGCTCACGCGGCCCAAGACATGTCAGATGCCCGCTGACGCGCGTTAGCAGCCCGCCGCAAAACTGTGGCCTATCAGCACGCCGCAAAAGTGTGGCCTATCAGCACGCCGCAAAAGTGTGGCACAGCCGCCCTCGGCTGTGTCTCCGCCGCGTCATGGACGATTCCACACACCCAAGCCCCTTTCGCGGCGGACTGTTGGCAGACGAACGCTCACACTCCGTCCGGCCTCCGCCGGATCGCCGCATCTTCGCGACGCTCGACCTCCGCACCCGCCGACGCTGTCGGCAGCGAACATCCAGGCCCGCAGGGTAATTGCGTCGCCAATGGCCGATGCCGCGAATGCACCCGGCGATGATGACGCACGGCCTGATCGACCGATGTCTTACTGCCGTATCTCATACGGTCCAATATCCGGACTCGCGGCGGCCTGACGCTTGCGATTGAAGAAATCACGCCGGATCGAGAGATTCCCGCTGCTGTTCAAATCCGAGAATTCCGAACGGTAAGTGTCCTCGAACAGCACCGGCGATCCGGACGATATTCCGGCGTCGCGAGCCGGGCTTAGCGGGTCGCTGATCGAGAAATCGCCCGATGCGACATCGTTGAAGATCGGATCTTGTCCCTCGATGGACCCGATTCCCTGGCCGGTGGCTGATTGAAACGCGGCAATCGACGTCAAGGCTGCGCCGCCGCCCCAAACGATGTGCAGGTGTCCGGGACCGTCAACCTCATAATACAAGTTGTGGGAAAACGTTGAGTTTGCCGCGAACTCGCTGTACGCGATTTCGATGTGCCGCGAGTCAGGCAGTGATCTGTGGGAGACGATGTTGTTCTGGAACAACAATGACGTGCTCGTCGTCCCGTCGATCACTCCGTTCGTGTTGTAGAACAGGTTCGATTCTACCGTGATGGCGCCGCTCTGCCAGAACGTTACGGCGGGAGCTGTAGTATCGGTCATGACATTGCCAATCACGTATACTTGGTCCGAATTGCTGGTAAACACGAAGGCGTAACGGCAGTCCCGGGCGTCGTTGTTGAGGAACCAGATGCGCCGCGCGCCGCGGTGCGTTACGAACGTTTCACCCCCGGACGACGGGCTTGGGAAGTAGTCGCTTCCGTCGTTTTGGGAAACGATGACGTCCTGTGCTTGCTTGATGTCAACCGCGTTCTCGCGATCTGAGTACATGCGGTTTCGGCCGATGTATATGAACTTTGTGGCAAAGGCGGCATTGTTGCCGATTTGAAGCGCGTCCTCGCTGTTGTGGTGGATGTGGTTATCGAGAGCCCAGACCCGCTCAGAGTGCTTCGTGACTTCGATTCCGTTGAATTGTCCCGGCCCGTCATCGGTCGCGCGCGACGGGTCGCCGTTGTCGTAGATGTTATTGTTGAAGAAGGTGATGTCGTGTACGACGTCCGCGCTGTCCGCGCTCTCAACTCGCGCGCCTCCGCCGGCGCCGGCGACCCGGTCTCCGTACATGTCCGTGTTGCGTATGCACAAGAACGATACAGACCGCACAAGCGGGCGGATGTCAAGGTTGCTTCTGTACAGCGCAAGGTTCTCCAGAACCAGATATGAGCCCTGGGGCATGATGTGGTCGTCGCGAAAGATCGGCCGCGTCGCCGAGACGCCGCGGACGAACACTGGTGCGGCTGCTGAGCCCAGGGCTTCGACCAGGATTTTGTCGCCGCCATTCACGTACGTGTAGGGACCGCCATGCACCTCGACGACCGACCCGGCCTCGATCAGGCGGGGGAGAGTCGCGCGCGGCAGACCCGGCGTTCCAAACGGATTACCGCTATCCGTCGCCGACGGATTCGTGTTGTCTACATAGTGCGTATACGGCCCGTTCCCGGCGTCCGGATACTCTTCCCCGGCCTCCAGCACGCCGTCGCCGTCGAAGTCGTAGCGCTGCCCGGCGTACATGTAATGCGTTTCCTTGATGCCGAAGCTCGGCGCCGGAATCCCGATCGGCGGATGCCATGCGGTCAAGTCCTGACCCGTGAGCGGATTACTCACAGGCGTACCGAACGTGAGGCTCTCCGGCGTGAGGAGCAGTACAACGGGATCGGCCGCCGACACGCTGCCGGTCCAGCCGTCCGGTACGACCTGCGCGTACGTACCGTCAACATTGGTCGTCGCGAGGAAGTCGCTGCCCGACCATGCGCCCGACCCGGTGAATTGAAGATCCACTTCACCCATCAGACGCTGTGCGCCGACCGTGGCGACGGGCGTAAGCTGACCGGTGATTACCGGGCCGCTGAATACCGTGAAACCGAACGAGAATGGAACGCCGGCGTTCGCGCCGCCGTTTGCATTCCCCCCGTCGTCCGTCGCGGCGACGGTGATCGTGATCGGTCCCCCGCCGGCGATGGGCGTCAGCGAGAGTTGCGACCCGGACACGACGATGTTGCCGTCGGGCAGTATCGACTGATCGCTGGAGGAGGCGGCGAGCGTCACGGTCTGGCTTGACTCGTTCGCCGGACCGGCACTGAGACTGACGGTCAGCGTGGATGTGGCGTTCACCGCGCCAATCACGCTCGCGGGCCCGCTGACGGTGGGCGCGTCATTCACCGGACGCACGTGGAGCGAGACGCGCGCCGACGCGCTCTCGGTAACGCGATCCGAACTCGAGTAGGAGAATCCATCATCACCATTGAAGTCGTGCGCCGGCGAATAGCGCAATCGCGCACCCGCGCCTTGCAGAGGATAGGGCAGCTCGCCCGCATTGATAAGGTGTCCATTGTCGAGGTCCGTAAGCGTGCCGTGCTGCGGGAGCGTGAGCACTTGATAGGTGAGCGCGTCAGCTTCGGCATCCTCGGCATGCAGACTGACCGTGACCCGGCCATCCTCGTTCAGCGTAACGCCCTCCGCACTCGACACAGGCGGCGTGTTGGGCTGTCCGCTCGCACTGACGCTACCCGTGAAGTCCGCGCCTTTGACATCACTTGTGACGCCGTCGAGACTCCATGCAACGGGCGAGAAGTCGTAGCCGCTGAGCGTGGCGGTCGCATCGCCGGACCACGCCATAGGCACGGACAACTCATAGTACCCCGACGCGTCGCTCGTCGCGAACGAGTCGAGCCCCGACGCACGAACCAGCGCGCCGGCGAGCGTGTTGCCCGCCGCGTCGACCACATGCCCGGATACCAGCGGCCAGACGACGACTTCCGCCTCGCGCGTCAGCCGACCGTCGTTGTTGCTGCAAGCGAGATTGATCGCGAACGGAACGCCAACGAGTGTCAGCGACAGGCGAACCGTGTGCAATCCGCCGCTGCGAAATACGTGTTGCATGTCGGCGTGCGTCTCCAGAGGCCCGGCCTGCTGCTTCCCATCCCATTGCCACGCGTACGATCCGTCGGGCAGCGGGCCGCCATCGACCGTATACGCGTAGGCCCGCACGTTCAAGTCGCGCACGCCTTCGAGCGGCTCGACTGCGAATCGCACCTCGCGCTGAATCGCGATACGAACCGTCCCGAGCGAATTGCTCTGCCCGCCGCTCTCGGCCGACGCGTTCATGTCCGCCACCGAATAGCTGAATTGAGCCACGCCGATGAACCCGGTCGGCGGCGTATACATAATGGCGGCGGTCGAGTCATCGAGCGGTCGGATTTCGCCCAGTTCTCCGTCGTTGGGATAGGAGACCATCGCGAACTGTACGCGGGCCCCGTCCGCATTTTGCGCCAAGAGCGTCAGGTCGATCGGCGTGTCCACCGGCGTGAAGGCGTCGATGTTCGCCGCGCCGAATTCGCCGAAATCGCCGCCTGACACGAGCACGTTGGAACCGCCGCCGTTCCCGAAATCGATCAACGCGTTCGGGTCGATGCTCGAGTCGGTCGGACATCCGCCCGGGACCAGCGCGATCATCGAGACGATCGCAAGGGTGAGCAGTCTTCGAGTCGCGCCGGCCGCGAAGCTTCCGTTTGGGATGAGTGAATTATGCGATGCGGACATTGTGATGCTTCTCCCCGACTCTTCGGATTCCCCGCGAACCTCGCCCCGTTGTCGTTCACCCCTCACGAAAAGCAATGGGCGCTTCTCATCCAACACTCTTGAATAGAAAACCGCCGGCGGCCAACAGGTAGCGGACTCGGAATCCGACTCATAGGCCGCCTGTCGCGAGTGTGTCCGATAGGAAGTATATTCTAGCCGGGCGCCTACGCTATTGCGATGATCCGCCGCCGCGTAGAATTGAGGCTTGTACGGACGGTTTTGCGTCGCGCACGCTTGCGTGAATGACCGATAACCATGAGGCGCTGCCCATGAGTGAACAATCCAACTCCGTTCTGACGCGCAATAATGCGCGTGCGAGCGTCGCCGCGTTCGCCGCGGCAGCGCTGTTCCTGATCGCGACGGGTATCGCCACCCGCACGCTCGCCACGTCGCTGGACCGAGTCGACTCGGTAACGCCGCTGGAGGTCGGGTTGCTGGCGACGCTGCCTCTGGAATTGGATGCCTGGCGTGGACAAGATCAACCTCTCGACGCGAGAATCGTCCGCGCCGCGGATGTCGATGATTATCTGAACCGCGTCTATCGGCGTGGCGTGGATGGGACGACGGTCGGCCTGTACATCGCATTCGGCGCTCGAGCCCGCGACCTCGCGCCGCACCGCCCGGAGGTCTGCTATCCCGGCAATGGCTGGACGATGCGTGGATCGCAGGACACGCGGATACGGACGCCTTCAGGCCGCGCGCTGCACGCCAGAATCCTGCGATTCGAGCCGAACAGCCTCTCACCCACACAACTGATTGTCCTTAACTACTACATCATCGACGGCAAGACGGCCGAGGACGTCTCCGCACTGCGCTGGCAGTTGTGGCGTGGGCAGTCGTCCGTTCGTTACATGGCCCAGATTCAGATAACATGTTCATACAAGACGTCCGGATCAGACGAGCCGGCGGCCAAGGCCGTCCGCGCGTTCGCCGCACTCGTCGCCGACCGGATCGAACGCCTGCTTTCCACCGCCATCGGGGCGGCGAGCGCGGGTTGATCCACAGGATTCAGCGGAACCGGCATGCACGACGCACCAATCAGTGAGAGTCACGCGGTCCCCGACGACGCGAACGAGGTCCAACCCGCATCGGGCGCACTCGGGTTATGGCTCCCGGTCTTCGCGGCGATGCTCGGTCTTCTGAGCTGGTCCTACTGGCCGGTGCTGGTATCCATGTGGCGTGATTGGCAGGATGATCCGAATTACTCGGCCGGGCAACTCGTCGTCCCCGCCGCCCTGCTTCTCGCCTGGCACGATCGCCGAGCCCTGCTCGCGAGCCGCATTCGCCCGTGCTGGTGGGGCCTGGGCCTCCTGGGTCTTGCGCTCGCGGCGCGCTTGTTCGGGCTCGTGTTCCTGTTCGAGTCGGCTGAGCGCTACTCGATGATGATCGCCGCCGGCGGGGTGATTCTCCTGATCGGTGGTCGCGAGTTGTTCTGGAGGTCTCGCTGGATTCTCGTTTTTCTGGCGTTGATGGTTCCTCTGCCGGGCGTGGTGAACAACCGGGTCGCCGGGCCGCTGCAGGACTACGCCACCGCAGCCACCGAATTCGTGCTCGAGATCTTCGGCGTCGTGGTCACGCGTGAAGGCAACGTGCTTTCGCTGAATGACAACACACCGGTCGGCATCGCCGAAGCGTGCAGCGGCTTGCGGATGCTGACGGCGTTCCTGCTGGTGGCGGGCGCGTTCGCATACATCATCGATCGTCCGCGCTGGCAGCGACTGGTCGTGCTCGCATCGAGCATCCCGGTGGCGATTGTTTGCAACGTGGCGCGCACCTCGATCACGGCGGGGCTCTACCTGCTCGTCAACAGCGAAACCGCTGAAGTTTTTTTTCATGATTTTGCCGGTTTGCTGATGATGCCGCTTGCGGTCGCGCTGGTGATGGGCGAGCTTTGGCTCATGAAGACTTTGGTCATCCCGGATTCGCCTCGATCCGCCGCGCCGTCCACGAGTTGACCGCACGCGCAGAGCGCGCGGATTCAATGTTCGCCTACCGGCGTGCGCGATCCGACATGGAGGTTTCAAAATGGTGCCGCCCAGACAACCGGCCCGTGTGAACGTAAGAGCACTACTGATTCTCGTAGTTGTGCTGGTCGTGCTCGCTGCAGCCGCGTTCACGGCGCGCCGCGTCCGCTCAGGCTGGATCGCACAGCGGGCCCACAGCGCGGGCGTCGCAGCGTTCGAGAAACAGGACTGGAAGGAAGCCGTCCGTCAGTTGCACCACTTCCTCGAACGCCGCCCTGACAATGCCGCCGAACTCGAGATGTACGCCAAGGCGAACCTCCGCGTCAGACCACGCAACTCCGAGCATCTCGCCGCCGCGATGGACGCTTATCGGCGCGTGTTGCGGCTGCCGAATCCGTCCGATGAGGATTTTCGGGCGTTGGGCCATCTCTACCTGGGCGTTGGTGATTTCAACCAGCTCGAGCAGGTGGCCGAACTGCGGAAGAACCAGGCCTCGAACCCGCCTGGGGCGGACATGGCCGCTCAGGTCGAGCTTTGGCTGGCACGCGTCGAGATCTCACGCCGCGAATTCGACCAGGCCCGCGCCCGTGTCGCGGAACTGCTCGATCGACTCGACGAAACCGACGAGAAAGTTCCCGAGTATTCCGAAGCATGCATACTGCTCGCGACCCTGATTGCGGCGGACCCGAGCGCGACCGGCACCCAGGATCCCATGGACCTGGTCGAACGGGCCCTGGCATACGACCCCACCGCGAAGGACGCCAGGCTGCAGCGCGCCAAGGCGCTCCGCGTGCGGGCGCGATCAGCAAGTGAGTCGCAGCGCAACGCCAAACTGCTCGAACAGGCCCGCAGCGATCTGGCGGCGGTGGAACAGGCCGGCTTCGACAACCCGCGCATCGACCTCGTATTGAGCGCTGAATGGCTCGAACACGCACGCATCGCTCGCAATGCGGACCAGAGGCGCGAATTCATCGCCCACGCCCGTGCCGCGATGGATGCGGCTGATCAACTCGACCCGGCCATCATGAACGAAGAGTTTCTGCTGCCGGGTGATTGGGCATTAGCCCGGTTTCTGCAGAAAGCCGCTATCGAAATCAACGCGGAAGACACGCAGCGCGGCGTCGAACTGGCCAACGAATCGCTCATCAAACTCTCCGACAAACGACGCCGTGCATTCGCGCTGCCTGACGCAATTCGACTGTACGTGCGCGGCAAGAAGGCCGAAGACGCGCAGCGCTGTCTCGACGAGTACATGGAGCAAGTGCCCCTGCTCCAGCCGCCCCCGCCGCGCAGCGCCATCGCGTTTCTGCACGCGCTCGTGGCGGCGGCGCGCAACGAACCCTACATGGTCATCAACCACCTCGAGGCCGCCGTCGCGCAACTACCCGACACGCCCGCTTCCGCCGCCGGCGAGCGCCGTATGAACGCGCTCATGTGTAGGCTGTTGGCGAACGCGCTGCGGATGACCAATCAGCCGCGCCGCGAGATCGACGCGTGGACGCGCTTCTTCAAGCTGTCCAACGGAACGCCCGCGGAGGTCGCGCGCTTGGCGCGGCTCTACCTCGCGCAATCCGATTGGTCGGCGGCGGCCGAGACCGTGCGACAATTTCGGGCGCGACATCCGGACGGAATGATTACCGCGGATCTGGCGACCGCCGGCGTTCAGGCGGCGCTCAACCTCGTCGCGCAAAAACCCGCGGAGCAGCGACCCAAGCTGCTCGCGCCAATTCGCGCATCGGTGGACGAATTGCTCGCGAAGTTTCCAAAACGCGTCGAGGTGCGGATTCTCGATTCCATGTCGCGCATGCTCGCCGGCGACGCTCCCGCCGCCGAGGCCGGCCTGCGTCAGGCGATCGCCGAGTGCGACAATCCCCTGCCGGCGCGGATGCAGTTGATGCGCATTCTCGCTACACAGCGCAAGTACGACGACGCCGTGCTCGTCGCGAATGAGGCGTGCGAGGCCGACGGCGACGTTGCCGCGCCATGGCTCGCTTTGGTGGAGCTGCAGTCGCTGCGCAACAACGAGTCCGAGGCGCGTGCGGCGCTCACTGCGGGAATCGAACGGATCAGCGCTCCCGATCAGGCGCTTCAGCTCAAGATTCGCCGGGCGTTGCTCGACATTCAGCTCGGCAACGCGTCGACCGCGATCGCCGAGCTAGAGCGACTCGCCGACGCCAACCCCCACGACCTGTCCCTGCTCGAATTACTGCTCACCATCCCGCAATTTCGCCAGGACCGGCCCGCCGCCGAAGCCGCCGTCCAGAAACTCAAGGCAATCGAAACCGCCCGCGTCAGCTCCGCCGCTGCTTCCCCCGCCGGCGCAACGACGCGCGCCGCCGCGGAAAACGACGACTTCGGCATTCAGTGGAGACTGGGACAGGCGGTTCTCTGGCTTGACGATCCGGATTGGCGGACCGATCACCGCGCTGAAATTATTTCCTATCTCCAGCGCTGCATCGAGGACAACCCCCGCTGGCCGCAACCGGTCTTGCTGCTCGGCGACGCCTATCAGCAACTCGGGCAGGTCGATCAGGCCGAGAGCGTCTTCCGCGCCGGACTGGCGCGAAACCCACGCTCGGTGCGCATCGCGGACCGGCTGATCTACCTGCTCGGACTCCAGAACCGGACCCAGGATCAAAAGGCCGTGCTCGCCCAGACCAGACTCAGCAGCGCCGCCGTCAACGCCCGACAATTCGCCGTCGCGATAAACTCGGGAGACATCGGCGGCGCGATCAATTCTCTTTCCGATCGCATTCGCGACAATCCCGCCGACGCCGCCTCCTATCTGTTGCTCGCCCGGCTCGAGTACGAGCGCACCAAGGACGCGGCCGCCGCGCTCGCGATACTCGAGAAGGCGCGTGATCTCGCGCCGGAATCGCCGGTCATCGCGTCGGCGCAGGCGAAAATCATGACGCAGTCCGGCGATACCGATGGCGCGCAGCGCGTGCTCGACGAGCTCATCGATCGAACCGGCAGCTCCGACGCCTACCTGGCGCGCGCCATCTTCTTCGCCGGCACGCAGCAACCCGAACCAGCCGAGCGCGATATCCAAACCGCGCTCGACAAGGCCACAAAAAGTTATACATACGTCCGCGCTGGCGACTATTTCAACTCCTCCGAAAAACCGGGCGAGGCGATCCGCATCTGGCAGCTCGGCATCGAGAAGTTTCCAGCGGACTCCGATCTCCAGCGCCGCTGGATCGTGGGGCTGCTCAATCGAAACGAGGCCGGTGACCGCGAACTCGCACTAGCGCGACTCGACGAACTGATCAAGAAGAGCCCACGCGACGCGGACCTCTGGTTCATGCGGGCCGGCGTGCAGATGGCCGATCACTCCCAAGACGAAAGCACCGCGCAAATCTTGCGCCGCGTCGTGATCCTCTCACCCAACGCCGTCAAGGCACACGTTGCGCTAGTCGATACCGAATTGCGCCTCGGCCACCCGGATGCGGCCCGCGAGGCCGCGATTCGCGCGCTGATCACAAGTCCGGGAAACGCGGAGCTGCGCCTCGCGCAAGCACGCGCCGAGTTCGCGCTGGGACACGTCGAGCTATCGCGGCAGATCGTCGGCGTCGTCCTCGCGGACAAGCCCGACCTGCGCAGCGGGCTCGATCTGCTCGTCGCTATGGCGATCCAGACCGCCAGGCGAGCAGCGCTCGGCGACGCGCTGCGCCGTTTCGACCAACGTATTGCGCAAAACCCGAACGATGTTCAACTGCACTGGTCACACGCCCAATTGCTCGCTGCGCTCGGCCGAAGTGACGAGGCGATCGCCGAGCTCGAGGCGACTCGCGGGCCCAGTCCGGACGACGATCCACTGGCCACGCTTCTGTTTCTCGCCCAATTGCGCGCCCAGTCAGACGATTCCAGCAGCAAGCAGAACGCGATCGAACTCGCACAACGCTGCCTGAAGCGTCTGCCGCGAGGCGATCTCGTGCGTCTCGACGCGGCGGCGGTGCTTTATCTGGCCGGGGACTACGCCGCTTCCGGCGCCGTCTGTGGGGAGGTGTTGGCCGCCCACCCGGACAGCATCCGCGCCGTCAATGATCTGGCGTGGACGCTGAGCGAAAACGACAGCAGCCTGGAGCGTGCGAGCGAATTGATTCGCGGCGCTCTCGATCGCGATCCCGACAACACGCATCTGCTCGACACATCCGGGCGTTTGCACATGAAGCGCAAACAGTTCGAACAAGCCAAGGCGGACTATCAGCGCTGTGTCCAGGCACATGCCCGGCCCGGGAAGCTGCGCGCCATGGCGCTGCTGCACGTCGCGCAGGCGGCGGCCGCGACCGGCGATGCCGCGACAACGCTGGCGACCAGTGAAGAGGCGCTGCGCATCGACGCCGACGGACTGATCTTTAGCAAGAAAGACCGCGCCGAGCTGGAATCGCTCAAGAGCGACGCGAAGCGCGATGCCCAATAGAACCCAAACATGAGATTTGCCGCACGAATCGCCGATAGATTCTGGAATCGCCGACCAGCGCGGCTGCGTCTCGGTCGGGTTCGGCCGGTGCGTCTTTCTCAGCATTGAGCACCGTTTGGAGATGGGCTCGCGCTCGACGTTGGGCTCGTCCGCCTGCGATGGTTTTCGATCTAACGCATCAAGGAGCGTGTTGTGACTGGATCTTCCACTTCCGACCACAGCGTCACGGGTGAGCCGGGTCGCGCCGTGCGCACAGGCGGGTTGAAACCCCCTGCCTATGGACTCCTGTCAATCGCGTTAATCCTATTCCTCGCGGCCTGCAAGCCGCCTGACAATCGAATTACACTCGAGCAGTTGCGGGCGCTCGAGTCCCAGTCGTCTGGACTCGAACCGGTCCAGCTCGATCCCAAAGAGCTGGCGTTGACCGAGCTGCATCCGTACAACGTCGGCCCCGGAGACGTGCTCGACGTCACACTCGTTGGAACGACCGATTCCTATTCACAGAATGTGCTTCGCATGCGCGTCAGAGACGACGGATTCATCACCCTGCCACTCGTCGGAAAGGTGCGCATCGGCGGACTGACGCTCCAGGCCGTCGACGACGCGATATTCAATGCGTACGTCCCCCGTTTCCTCAAAGACCTCAGCGTCTACGTCGAACTCTCCGGACCCGAATCGACCACCGTCGTCGTCGTCGGCGCCGCCGGCCAAGGCGGTCTGATCACGCTCCCCGGAAACGAGCGCAACGTGCTCTATGCGGTCGGACGCAGCGGCGGGTTCGGAACCGCCACCAGCGGACGCGTCACCGTGCGCCCGATCAATCCGGACCGACCCGTCGTCAGCTATGACTTGACCCGCATCAACGACCTGCGCCGCGCGCTGCTCGCTCCGCCTCTACAGTCCGGCGACATGCTCGTCGTCGAACCCGCCGAGGTCAGCGCCGTGTACGTCACCGGGCTGGTCAACGCGCCGGGACCGGTGACCCTCCCGCCGGATGGGAAGCTCTCGCTGGTGCGCGTCCTCTCGACCGCCGGCGGTGTTCGCGACTTCCTGAATCCCAGCGTAGCGACACTGTGGCGGCGTCTGCCCGACGGACGGCAGGTTCGCGTAAAACTCCAGATCGCGGATATCATGTCCGGAGAGGCGGACGACATCGCGCTTCACCCCGGAGACATTCTCAATGTGCCGCATACGCTCAACACACGCTTCCGCGAGTGGGCGATGAACAATATCCTCATCGGACCGTTCGGCGTGACTTCGACCTTTGACCCGGTCGCGGACGCACGCGCTCGAAACGTCGGCAACAACAGCAACAACAACAGCTTCAACAACGGCACGTTCCTGCGATCCGGAGTGCTCAATTCCGTCAGTGGCGGAGTATCCAATCTCCTGATCCCGCCCGTATCGCCGCCGGGCGCGCCGTAAGAGACTCAACGACGGGCGGATTGTGAAACGAACCAGAGAGGAACGGGACAAGTGACCGAAGACGTGCAAAACCGATCGAACATCGCTGGAAGCAAAGTGTCGGGCGCGTTCATCACGCTGATCGTCGCCTTGGCGAATCTCGGCGGTTGCCCCACCGAATTCGTCACCGACACGCTCGGACCCGGCGCTCGCGTCGTCACTTCACTCGGCGAGTTCACCGTCGCGCTCGATGTCGACGCGGAACCGAACGCGGTCGTCGCCTTCGGAAACCTCGTGGACAGCGGATTCTACTCGGGCGCGAGCTTTGGCCGCGCCTTGGCGGGTACACTGGTGCAGGCGGGCGCGTTCTCATTGACGCTCTCGCAGAAACAAACCCGTCCGCCGATCGTCAACGAGGCCGCCGCCACCGCGGCGAACGCGCGCACAACCGTCGCGATGGCGCGCACGGATGACCCGGACTCGGCGCGTTCCCAGTTCTTCGTAAACCTCGCGGACAACGCCTCGCTCGACGCGTCCGACACGAATCCCGGGTTTGCGGTCTTCGGCCGCGTTGTCGAAGGAATGGATGTAATCGACCAAATCGGTGCGCTCGACACCGGGCAACGCGACGGTCTCTCGGACGTGCCTCTCGATAACATAGTCATTCTCCGCGCCGAGCGAGTCGATGTCGGTCCTTCCGCGAATCCGCGTGTGCGTCTCGTCACCTCGCTCGGTGAATTCGTCATCGAGCTGACACCCGCGACCACGCCGGTCACCGTCGGGAATTTCCTCCAATACGTGGACGAGGGATTCTACGTCGGCACCGTATTCCATCGCGTCGTGCCGGGCTTTGTCGTGCAAGGCGGCGGCTTCGAACTGGCGCGCACCGCGCTCCAGCCCGACAGCCCGATCCCCCCCGGAAACACCCTGCTCAGCACGCTCAATCGCGGCCAATTCGCGTCGATCGCTCCGGACCCCACGGCCCCCGGCGGTGAATGGCTCGTCGCGCTCGGCGACGGCCGGCCTGTCCCTGCAGGCGCAGCCGTCACTTCGCTCGGCCGCGTTGTGGAAGGACTCGATGTTCTCGACGCGATCAGCAACGTCCCTACCGCGACACAGGACGGCGCCGAGAACGTTCCGATCGAAAACGTCTCGATCCAGAGTATCGCCTTCGAACTCGTCCCGACCGGCGGAATGGAGCTCAGCGCCGAGGCCCGCGCCTTCCTCGAGCAAAAAGGCTTCGTCATCGAGACGACCGTTCGAAATCTGCTCGTGAACGTGCTCACCTTCGCGCTCAGCTCGGGGCTCCAAGGCGGGCGTTGATCCGCCCCCGCCAATCCTTCCCGCGTTCCCGCTCGAATCAACCACCAGAAATCCGTGCCTCACACACGGCACTGATGCTCTCATTCCCCAGCGGTCCGCCGCGAAAGTGTGGCACAGCCGCCCTCGGCTGTGTTTCAGCCGCGGCAGGAACGATTCCCCGCACCCGAGCTACTTTCGCGGCGGGCTGCCAGGGAACCGCGCGAATAGGAGAGAGCGCGGCCGCTGTGTACACGTCGGTTCGGACTGCGTCCCCTTGGATTGCGCCGATCCGGCTCACGTTCGCCGAGCCCGCCGCAACCGATCAACCTCGATCAACGCCACCACCTCAGGCGACCTCCGCGGCGATGGGAAGACGTCGCTCGTCGATCTCGTCATTCTCCTCAGCAACTTCGGTCGCGGATCAGCCACGCAAACCCAGCAGCGGGACGGCGAGCAAGTAAATCACCCCCGTCACCAGCGCGATGCCCACCACGTTCAGCACCAGCCCCGCACGCACCATCGTGCCCATCCCCACCTTTCCCGAACCGAACACGATCGCGTTCGGCGGCGTCGCAACCGGCAACATGAACGCGCATGAGGCCGAGAGCGTCGCCGGCAGCATCACCAGCAACGGGTGAACGCCAACCGCCGCCCCCGCATTTCCGAGGATCGGCAGCATGATCTGCGTCGTGGCGGTGTTGCTCGTGATTTCCGTCAAGAACGTCATCAGCCCGCACGTCCCGGCGATCATCGCCAGCGGACTCGTCACGCCGAAGTCGGCAAACACCACGCCGCACCAGTAGCTCAACCCGCTCGCCTCAAACCCTTTCGCAATCGCGAAACCACCGCCGAACAAGAGCAGAATCCCCCAAGGCAGCTTCTGCGCCGTGTCCCAGTCCATGAGCCTTCTGCTTCGTCCGTCCGCGTCCGGCGTCGCGGGGAGCAGGAACATGAATACCGCCATGCCGACCGCGACCGTCGCGTCCTTGACAAACGCCGCGCGAAACCACCCCCCGCCGGCCAGGCGTTCGATCAGCGCCGGCCAGCCGTAGTTCACCTCGCCGATCGGCAGGCTGCGCGTCATCCAGAGCAGCGCTGTCACACCCCCAACCAGCGCCATCAGGGTTTCTTCGCGGCGCAGCGGACCCAGCCCACGCAGCTCCGATCGGATCACCTCTCCGCCTGAACGCATTCCACCACCCCGCACCGGACAGACCAGCCGCGTCAACACCAGCCACGTGATCGGAACGAACACAAGCGCCAGCGGCGCGAACATCAGCACCCACGTCGCGAAACTGATCTCCGTGATGCCCGGCATCTGAGCGATCTGCCCGTGCAGAACAATGTTCGGCGGCGTCCCGATCGGCGTCGCCACCCCGCCGATGCTCGCCGCGTACGCGATGCCGAGCATCAAGGCGGCGGCGAAGTGGGCCCGCTCGGCGGGACGCGCGCCGCGCTCGCCGTCGAGCGAACCCAACGCGTCGATCACCGCCAGCGAGATCGGCAGCATCATCATCGTGGTGGCGGTGTTGCTGATCCACATGCTCAGCAGCGCCGTCGCGACCATGAAACCGAGAATGATCGTGCGCCGGCCGGTACCGACCAGCCGCACCACGTGCAGCGCGATGCGGCGATGCAGCCCCCAGCGCTGCACGCCGAGCGCGATGATGAATCCGCCCATGAATAGAAAAATGTTGTGGTCGCCGTAGCGCGCCGCAACATCCTGAATCGGCAACACGCCGACGAGCGGCAGCGCGAACAACGGGATCAGCGACGTAGCCGGAATCGGAATCGCGACGAACATCCACCAGCATGCCACCAGCGCCGTCACCGCCGCGGCGCGCAACATCGTCCGCGCCCGCGCCTCGACCGCACGCGATTGCGCCTCGACGGACGCCCCTGCCTGCGCGCTGATCCCGCTCGCGAGCTGCGCCCGAGCGGCCTTACGCATACTCACCGGCGTGGGCAGCAGCAGTATCCCGAAGAACAGCGCCAGCCCCAGCCAGAAGCCGATGCGTCTGCCGATTTCGGATCGTCGCTCGTTCAACGTGGAATCGCCCCGCTTCAGTCGAGCCGCGCTCGAATGCGCTCGCCGATCGCGTCGCGCACACGCCGAAACAGCGCCATCCGCCGCTCGTCATCGCCGACCGCGCCGGCAGGGTCGTCGAACGGCCAATGCTCCTTGTTCGCGACGTTCGGCAGGCTCGGACAGCGCGCGTCGGCGTTTCCGCACACCGTGACGACCAGATCGAACGCTTCGTCGATGTACTCGTCCAGCGAATCGCTCGTCTGCGCGCCGATTTCGATTCCGATTTCCCGCATCGCGCGAACCGCGAGCGGATGCACACCCTTCGGCTCGAGCCCGGCGCTGAAGACGTCCCACGCCGGCGCGCCAAAATGTCGCCAGAATCCTTCGGCCATCTGCGAGCGGCACGAGTTGCCGCTGCAGAGAATCAGTACGCGTTTCTTCCGGCTCACCGCCGCTGCCTCTCGGGACTTGAGTCGTCGCACACACGCGCGGCGCTCATGTGACGGATGAATCATACGCCGGGCGCGCGAATTCGTCGCGGAGATTGGAATATCCAAGAACGCGATTGCCTTCTCCCCCCCCCTACCGAAACGCCGAATCGTATAGGATACAGAGATGCCCAACATCGGTACCCCAGGAGAATTGATCGCGTTGAGAGAGCGAGTCGCCGGACTCGAGTCCGTCGTCGTCGCGTTCTCCGGCGGCGTCGACAGCGCGCTCGTTCTCAAAATCGCCGTGGACGCGCTCGATCCAATTCGTGTGCTCGCCGCGACCGCCCGCAGCCCCAGCGTTCCGCGCGGCGAGCTGGAAACGGTCGCCGCGCTCGCCGAAGAGATCGGAGCCCGTCACGAATTCGTCGACACGCACGAGTTCGACAACCCCGACTACCTCGCCAATCCGTCGAACCGCTGCTACTTCTGCAAGGATGAACTCTACACGCACCTGGCGCGGCTGGCCGAGCGGCGCGGGTTTCAGACGGTGATCAACGGCGTCAACGCCGACGACCTCGGAGATTTCCGCCCCGGACTCACAGCCGCCAACCAACACCGCGTCGCCGCGCCGCTGGCCGAGTGCGGCATCACCAAGGCGCAGGTGCGCGACATCGCCGCGACGCTCGGCCTGTCGATCCACGACAAACCCGCCTCGCCTTGCCTGTCCTCTCGCGTGCAGTACGGCGAATCGATCACGCCGGAGAAATTGCGGCAAATCGACGCTGCGGAATCATTCCTGCGGACTTTGGGTTTTCGCGAGCTGCGCGTCCGGCACCACGCGAACCTGGCGCGAATCGAGGTGCCGCTCGGCGAGGTTCCGCGCTTCGCCGACCCCGAGCTGCGCAAGCTCGTCGCGGACCGGCTGCGCGAAATCGGCTATCAGTACGTGACGCTGGACCTGTGCGGATTCCGCTCGGGCAGTATGAACGAGGTGTTGCTCGGGCGCGGACTCGCCCGCAAGTGAGAGTTTTCAATCCTTCCCGCTGGAAAGTGCAGGCCTCCCCGCCGGCCCGCATCTCCTGATTCCCCGATCTCTAGGAGCCTGCGCTCTCTGAGCGGCGCGCCCGATCAAGGTCGGCCGATCAATCATCGGCATGCGTCAGCACGACGCCGTCGCGTTCGACTTCGTAGATACCCGTGTAGGTATTCTCGATCGGCTCTTCGGCACGAATCTCACGGACTCGTACGCCTTGCTCGCCCATGCGCTCGGCGAATTCAACCACGACTTGCAAGGCCTGGTCGCGGTCGTTCGCGACGCACTGGTACGTGCGCCGGTAGCGCTCGGGCGCGGACGTCGCCCCGCATGACGACGCTTCCGCATCGCAGCCCGCGGCGCGAAAGTCCGCCTCGAGCACGACACTGAACCACGTCGCGGCGTCGATCACGTCCCCGGTCGCCTCGCGATACGCTTCGCACAATTCCACCGTGCATGTACCGGATCGGAACGCACGTCGCACCAGACTCTCACACGCCTCTATGTCATCGTGTCGCGAGAAAAAGTCCATCGCCATCTCGAACGTGTACGCCAGCTCCTGCTTCTCGAGACCGCCCGCGCGAGCCAATGCTTGATCGAAACGATCGGCGGCGCGCTGCAACTGCCCCTCTTCCTCCGCGATGAACGCTCGCAGCAACTGCGAGCGCGAACCCGTCGTGTCGACGTCCTCGAGCTTGCCAAGCTGCCGCCGCGCCTCGTCGAGATCGCAGGCCCGCACCGCCGTCACACCCCAATTCAGCCGCAGCGCCGCGCTCCGCGGGCGAAGCGTCTCGGCGACGCGATAGCACTCATCCGCACAGTCGAATTCCTGATCGTCGCTGTGCAGGATCCCGAGCTCGATCCAGCGCTCGCAATCCTCCGGGACGAGCGACAGGTAGCGCCGCAGCGTCGAGCGCGCCTTGCGCAGTTCACCACATTCGGCCTGCACCGCAGAGATGCGTTGCAGCAACCAGTCCAGATCGGCGCCCAATTCTCCGGCGCGCTCGTACAATCGCAGAGCCGGCTCATACTCGCGCATCCGCTCGTACACCAGACCCAGATTCGTCAGCGCGACCTCGTCCTCCGCGTCGAACGCCAAAGCACGCTCGAGCTCGCGGGCGGCGCGCTCGAATTCGCCAAGCCCGCACAAGATCACGCCCACCGTGCAGTGCAGGCGGCCGAACCCGTCGAACTCGCGTTCGAGCGGCTCGAGTAGACGCAGCGCTTCGGGCAAGCGACCCAGCTCGTGCAGCGCCCACGCGCGCAGCAGCGCGCACTCGAGTCGATCGTCGGAGTCGCACGAATCTTCATCTAGCGCACGAAGCCGCGACAGGGTTTCCTTCGGCTTTCCCGCTTCCAGCAATTCGTTCGCTTGATCGAGAATCGATCGAACGTTGTTTGAATACATCTGCGAATCCGCGCGCCGAAGTGCGGCAAGTTGAACCCGTTGAACGCTCTCTCCCAGACGCTCTCTGACGACCGTGCGCCGCCAGTATATTCGATCAGGCATGAACAAGTGAATGGAATTATGGAACTCGGCGCGCGTTTTTTTTTACGCCGAAAGATATCGGAACATTTCGGAAACCGGTTACGCCGCCGCTTGCGACGCGAGAGCGGACTTCGACATTTCGACGATCTTGTCGAATGCCGCCGGGTCCGCGATTGCGACCTCGCTCAGCATTTTTCGGTTCAGCGCGACGCCGCTGTGCTTGAGACCGTTCATCAGTCGGCTGTAGCTCACGCCGCGCGACGCGCACGCCGCACTGATCCGCGTGATCCACAACGCGCGAAACTCGCGTTTGCGCGCCCGCCTGTCACGAAATGCATACTGTCCGCCCTTGATGACGGTTTGCTTTGCGCTCTTGAAGAGCTTGCTGCGCGACCCGCGTGCGCCCTTGGCCGCGGTCAACGTCCTCTTGCGTCTGTGGCGCGTGGCTGCGCCGCTGCGAACGCGTGACATGTTTGCTTACTCCCGCGGAAAACCCGCTCTAACCCTCGGCCAACGCGCGTAGCGAATTGCCCTGATAACGGCCCTTCATCGTCACGTTGCTGCGCAGCCGCTGGCAACGCCGCCCCGATTTGTGGCTCAAAAGGTGTCCCTTGAACGACTTTTTGCGGACCACCTTCTTCGACGCCGTCACGCGTACCCGCTTTTGCAGCCCTTTGTGCGTCTTCTGCTTGTTCATCGTGCGTCCTGTCAGTATAAAGCCAAGTCGGGTACCTTAGCGGCCCGAACCCGCCGCGACAAGTTCCGATCCGGATTTTCTGCCGATCCGGCGCGCGACGCGCTTCCCGGCGGCAAACAGGCCCCCAAGGGCCGACCGGTACGATTGTGGCGGGGAGTGCCCTGGATGGAGAGAATACGCACGTGAGCGTCAAGAAAAAGATGGGAATCATCGTCGGCGGCGGCCCGGCCCCGGGAATCAACGCCGTCATCGGGGCGGCGACAATCGAAGCGATCAACCGCGGGTTCGAAGTCATCGGGTTCTACGACGGCTTCCGCTGGCTTAGCTCAGACAGCTTCAGCATTCAGGATCATTCGCTCGAGCTGCACATCAAGAAGGTCGCCCGCGTTCACTTCGCCGGAGGATCCATTCTCCGAACGTCGCGCACCAGCCTGCTCGACAAGACTCATCTCAGTACCCAGAGCCGCGTCAGCCCGGATAATTCCAAGGTCCAGAACGTCCTGCGCCATCTCCGCATCCTCGGCGTAAGCCACCTGCTCACCATCGGAGGCGATGACACCGCGCTCAGCGCACGCTTCGTCGGTGACGCCGCCGGCGGGGCCATCCGCATGGTCCACGTCCCCAAAACGATCGACAACGACCTCCCGCTGCCCTACGACATTCCCACCTTCGGCTTCTCCACGGCGCGGCTCAACGGAACCTACCTCATCAAGAGCCTGATGGCCGACTCGCGAACCACCGGCCGCTGGTACATCGTCGAAACCATGGGCCGCAGCGCAGGCTGGCTCGCAATGTCGATCGGCATGGCAGCCGGCGCTACGCTCACCCTCATCCCCGAGGAGTTCGCACCCAACAGCCGACTCCAGCACATCGCCGACGTGATCGAAGGCGCGATCCTCAAACGCGCCGCGATGGGCCGCCCCGACGGTGTCGCGCTGCTCGCCGAGGGACTCACCTACCAACTCGGCGATCCGCATGAGCTCGAACAATTGCTCGGCCGCGAAGTGCCCGTCGATTCCGCCGGTCATCCACGCCTCGCCGAAGTCGACCTCGCCCGACTGCTCAAGAAGGAGCTCGAAGAGCGCTTCGCGCAGCGCGGCCGTTCGATCGCGCTCGTCGATCACGAGCTGGGCTACGAGTTGCGCTCGGCCGATCCGTCGCCGTTCGACATGGGCTATTGCCGCAGCCTCGGCTACTTCAGCGTCCAACTGTTCCTCTCGGACGCGCCGTCGCACGTCATGGTCTCGATCGTCAACGGCAACTTGCAGCCGATCGAGATGAGCGACATGATCGACCCGCAGACCAATCGCACGCGCACGCGCGTGGTCGATATCAAGTCCGACAGCTACCGCGTCGCGCGGGCCTACCAGATTCGCCTCGAGCAGAGCGACCTCGACGACCCCGCCACCCTGATCAAACTCGCCGCCGAGTCCGGCCTGACGCCGGAAGATTTCCGCACCAGGTTCGCCCGAGCGGCGACGCGGCACTGCGACGCGCAATCCGACGAAACCGAGTAGTGCGGCGGTTCATCAACCGCGCGACCGCGCTGGTTTCTTGTCCGCACGCAATCCGAGCCCGAAGCGCAAGCGAGGGATTACGCCGCGCCCAGAAGAGCACCCGCCCAGAAGAGCACACGCCCGGAAGAGCACCCGCCGACGAGCGGGAACCGGTATACTATGACAGTGGTCGTCGTCGACGATCCGGGCAATTCGGCCATGCAGCAGTTGTGCTGCTGGGTCGATATGGACCATTCGCGGGCGAGGACGCACGCGCCACCCGATCGTTGGCCGACGAGACCAAACTGCCGGGCGGAACGCTCGTGGTGGATGACGATAGCTCCGCCGGATTCACGGGCGTCTACCGCGGGAAAGCGGTGAGCGTGGTGCATTGCCTGGGGTTTCAGAATCATGTGGCATCCCCGCGCCCCGGACAAGGCTCGGGAATAGCTGACTGTCCCGAATGGCAACCGCGCGACCGCGCTGGTTTCTTGTCCGCCCGCCATCCGAGCCCGAAGCGCAAGCGAGGGATTACGCCGCGCCCGGAAGAGCACCCGCCCAGAAGAGCACACGGCCGGAAGAGCACCCGCCGACGAGCGGGAACCGGTATACTATGACAGTGGTCGTCGTCGACGATCCGGGCAACTCGGGCTTGCAGCAGTTGTGCTGCTGGGTCAATATGGACCTTTCGCGGGCGAGGACGCACGCGCCACCCGATCGTTGGCCGACGAGACCAAACTGCCGGGCGGAACGCTCATGGTGGATGACGATCGCTCCGCCGGATTCACGGGCGTCTATCGCGGGAAAGCGGTGAGCGTGGTGCATTGCCTGGGGTTTCAGAATCATGTGGCATCCCCGCGCCTCGGACAAGGCTCGGAAATAGTTGACTGTCCAGAATGGCAACCGCGCGACCGCGCTGGTTTCTTGTCCGCCCGCCATCCGAGCCCGAAGCGCAAGCGAGGGATTACGCCGCGCCCGGAAGAGCACCCGCCGACGAGCGGGAACCGGTATACTATGACGGTGGTCGTCGTCGACGATCCGGGCAATTCGGCCATGCAGCAGTTGTGCTGCTGGGTCGATATGGACCATTCGCGGGCGAGGACGCACGCGCCACCCGATCGTT
>Ga0114931_10000441_pt1 | contig 49669 bp, 36 predicted proteins | sample 2SBtaG_FD_89579 | JGI IMG/M metagenome (GOLD analysis project Ga0114931, IMG submission 89579) | Deep subsurface microbial communities from Kolumbo volcano to uncover new lineages of life (NeLLi) - 2SBTROV14_V59a metaG | ecosystem: Environmental > Aquatic > Marine > Volcanic | place: Kolumbo... | reverse complement strand
CGCGGCAATCTCGGGGGCCGTCGACGCCGGTTTCGCCGGCGCGTCGCGGCGCTTGCGCTCGGCGCCGCCTCGTTGGCCATCCTGGCCGCCGCGCCCGACCACGCCCGGGCCGAGCAAGTCCAGGCCAAGCAAGTCATGAGCGATGCGCCCCTAAGCGTCACCGTCGACAAGGCGCATATCCTGCGCCTCGACCACGACGCGAGCCTCGTCATGGTCGCCAATCCCGACATCGCCGACGTTTCGGTCGAATCGCCCCGGCTGTTGTTCATTCTGGGCCGCGCGCCGGGCGAGACCAATCTCTACGTTCTCAACGGCAAGGGGCGCGCGATCCTGAACACCGCGCTGGTCGTGGTTCCCAACAACGAGCGCGAGGTCACGATCAACCGCAACCTCGACGAGGGAACGCTGAGCTGCGATCCGCGCTGCGCGCGCGTGCCGACGCCGAGGAGCGACGACAACGCGGCCGCCAGCGCGCTGGGCGCCGACGGCGCCGGCGGAACCACGGAGAGCGCCGTGAGCGCCGGCGGCGCGACGACGCCCCAAAGCACGGCCGCGAACACCACGCCGGGCACCGGTCCGCCACCCGGCGGCGTGCCCCCCTCGCCCGACGACGAAGCCGTTAATCCCGAGGATCGGGGAAAGTTTTCAACAAATTAAAAATGTAAAAGAAATTGAATTTCTTTTTCGTCGCCCACTGGATCGCGGAAACACCCCGCATCGCGGGGTGCGGCGCGTGGCGACGGCCGAGTCAGCAAATCTTAACCCATCCCGTTCCATACTGTGATCGACGACTGCCAAGGTAGCAGCAACTCATGAAGATCCTTCTCGTCTCCGATGACGAACTGTTCGCCCATCTCGCGGCCAACAAGCTCGAGAAATGGGGCCACCAAGTGGCGATCGAGTCCTCCGGGACCGATGCGTTCGAGCGCATCCGCAAGGAGCCGTTCCGCGTCGTCATCACGGGCTGGGTTCTTCCAGGCCTTTCAGGGCCCGAGCTTTGCCACAAGATCCGTGGGATCGAGCAAAGCCGCTACACCTACGTCGTGATTTATACCTCGAAGGCCGACAAGGAGAGCCTGATGGCCGGCTACGAGGCCGGCGCCGACGATTACCTGGTGCGCCCGTTCAACGCACCCGAGCTTCATGTCCGGCTCAAGGCGGCGCAACGCCTGCTCAACCTCGAGGACGAGCTGCGCGCGGGCTCGGGCATCGATTCGGAAACCGGGCTCGTGAACGCGGCGAGCTTTCGCCAGCTCTTTCGGGTGATCCTCGCCGAATCGCGCCGGACCGAAAGCGGTGGCGCGCTGATGTTCGTCAAGCTGCTCAACTACGACGACGCGCTCAAGCGCTTCGGGCTCGCTCCGGCGCAGCGCATGGCGGTCGAGGTCGCCGCGACCCTCGGGCGCGCGATTCGCGACAGCGACCTGGTCGCGCGCATGACCGACGACGAGTTCTGCCTCGCCCTTCAGAACACCTTTTGGGAACGCTGCGTGCGGGTCGCCGAGAAGATCTGCGCCCAGATCGAGAACATGACGCTCTACATCGACGACGTGACCCTCCGTCCCGAGATCGAGATTTCGATCGTCAACTACCCAGTCGGCGATCTTGTCGCCGACGAGACCATCGATTCGGCCGAGCGCCTGCCCTACGACGCCACGCCCAAGGCCGCGAGCGGCGCCGCCGGCTAGATCGATCGGCCGGCCGCCCCTCCCCTTTCAGCCAACGCCCCGCCGCCGCGCGAGCGTCCGAGCGCGCCGGAAGGCTTGCCCTTCGCGCGGGAAGAACCATCATAAGGATTGGATCGATCGAGGCGGAGGAGCCGGACGATGTTCATTCAGACCGAGGATACGACCAATCCGGCAATGCTCCGGTTTCTGCCGGGATGCACCGTCACCGGCGGACCGACGCTGGCCTTCGCCGCGGGCGACGCGGCCGAGAACGCGCCGCTCGCAGACCGCCTGCTCGCGGTTCCAGGAGTCGCAGCGGTCGTCCTCGGCCCCGAGCATGTCGAGATCACGGCCAGCGACGGCACCGACTGGGCGGTTCTCAAGCCCATGGTCCTGCGCGCGATCATGGAGCATTTCCGCGACGGTGCGCCGGTGCCTTCCAGCCAAGCGGCCGCGAACGACGGCGACGAGGACGTGGACGAGGTCGTCGAGCAGCTTCGCGAGCTGATCGCCACCCGCATCCACCCGGCGGTCGCGCAAAGCGGCGGCGACATCGCCTTCCACGATTTCATCGACGGGATCGCGATCCTCGATCTCCAGGGCCCGGCGATCGGCCTCAAGCAGCCGATCACCAACATGCTGCGCCATTACGTGCCCGAGGTCAGCGGGGTCCGCACCCGCGAGGAGCACGAGCGGCTCCAGCTTCCCGAGATGAACACGCCCGAGGCGCTCGCCGTGCGCCGCCTTCTCGACGAGGAGGTCAACCCGGCGATCGCCAGCCACGGCGGCAATATCGCGCTGATCGACATCAAGCTGCCGCGCGTCTACATCCGCCTCGAGTGCGGCTGCCAGGGCTGCGGCATGGCCGACGTGACCCTCAAGCAAGGGGTCGAGGTGGCGATCCGCCGCGCCGTGCCCGCGATCACCGAGGTGCTCGACGTGACCGACCACGCCGGCGGCAGCAATCCCTACTACCAGCCCGGCAAGGGCGGCGCGAGCCCGGTCTGAGCCGGCGCGCGTGGCCCGGCTTCTCCTCCTCGTCCCGACCTCGTCGTACCGCATCGCCGACTTCATGGCGGCGGCGGCGCGATCGGGCGTCGAGGTGGTCGTGGGCTCGAACCGAAAACTGGCGCTCGACGCGCTCTCGGGGGGCGCGACGCTCGCGGTCGATCTCTGCAACGCCGAGCGGGGCCTGGCCCGGATTCTGGCCTACGCCGAGCGCCACCCGCTGAGCGCGATCGTCGGCGTCGACGACGAGACGATCCTGCTCGCCGCGCGCGCCGCCGAGGCCCTCGGCCTTCCCCACAACGATCCCGGCGCGGTCGCGGCCTCGGGCGACAAGTTCGCGATGCGAACCCGCCTCGCCGCCGCCGGCCTGCCCGGGCCCCCATTCTTCCGCCGACTCGCCCCCGACGACGACCCGGCGGCCGCCGCGCGCGAGGCGCCCTATCCTTGCGTGCTCAAGCCGGTCGCGCTGGCCGCGAGCCGGGGCGTGATCCGGGCCGACGACGCGGACGCCTTCGTCGCCGCCTTCCGGCGCATCGTCGCGATCCTCGATGCCCCCGACGTGGCGCCGCTCGGCGCGGCGGCGCGCCATATCCTGGTCGAGGGCTATATCCCGGGACGCGAGGTCGCGCTCGAGGGGTTGCTGATGGGCGGCGCGCTCGAGGTGCTGGCGCTGTTCGACAAACCAGACCCGCTCGAGGGTCCGTTCTTCGAGGAGACGATCTACGTCACGCCGTCGCGGCTCGCGCCCCCGGTCCGCGCGCGCATCGCCGAGATGACGACGCGCGCGGTCGCGGCGCTCGGTCTGCGCGAGGGACCGGTGCACGCCGAGCTGCGCGTGAGCGACGACGGCGTCCGGGTGATCGAGGTCGCGGCGCGCTCGATCGGCGGGCTGTGCTCGCGGGTTCTCGAATTCGGCGCCGGACTCAGCCTCGAGGACGTGATCCTGCGCCACGCCTTGCGCCGCAACGACCTGGTCACGGAACGCGCGGGCAGGCCCGCCGGCGTGATGATGATCCCGATCCCGGCGGCGGGCGTGCTGCGCGGGGTGGAAGGGCTCGCGGCGGCGCGCGCGGTGCCCGGGATCGACGACGTGCGCATCACCATCCCGAAGGGGCAAAGGGTCGTGCCGCCGCCCGAGGGCAACCGCTATCTCGGCTTCCTGTTCGCGCGCGGCGAATCCTCCGCCGCGGTCGAGGGCGCGCTGCGCGCCGCCCACGCCCGGCTTTGCTTCTCGATCGAGCCCGGGGAGGAGACCGGCGACGGCGCGCAAGGGGCGAGCGCGTCGCGCGCGCGGCACAGCCGCTCGGCGACCGCGCCGTAGGTCGCGACCAGATAGGGAACCATGTAGGTCAGCACGAGCTTCGTCGGGTCGAGCGCCGCGCCGGCGAGGAGTGCGTCGCCTTGGTTGATGACGTTGAGGATCGTGCCGACGACGAGCGCCACATAGGCCGAGCGCCGCGGCACGCCGCCGCTCAGCGAAAGCCACAACCATTCCATGTCCCGATCGCCTCCCCTGGGATACGCCCCCTCGCCCAAGAACATGGACGCCGGCGGCGGTTTCGGCAACCGCGACGTCGCCGGGCGCGCGAGCGCGGTCGATCGGATGGTCAGGAGGCGGCTGAGGCCGTCGGGAACGAAAGCACCCGCACGACGGGCGCGCGCGGCGCCGGCGCGGCGGGCTCGCCGAGCCAGTCGATGAAGGCCTCGATCGGCATCGGCCTGCCGAGGAAATGCCCCTGGCCGACATCGCAGCCGAGCGTGCGCAAAAGCCGCAGATGGGTTTCGTTCTCGATCCCCTCGGCGACCACCTCGAGACCCAGGTTATGGGCGAGCTCGACGGTCGAGCGCACAATCACCGCGTCGTTGTGGTCCTCCTCCATCTGACGGACGAAGGACTTGTCGATCTTGAGCTCGTCGACCCGCAGGCGCTTGAGATAGGAGAGCGACGAGTAGCCGGTGCCGAAATCGTCGATCGCGAGCCGGACGCCGAGCGCGCTCAGCCGCTCGACCACGTCGCGGGCGCGGGCCGGATCGACCATGATCGCGCTTTCGGTGATCTCCAGGGTCAGCCGCTTGGGATCGAGTCCGTGGGTCGCCAGAAGCCTCGCCACCGTCTGCGGCAGGTCCTCCTCGTGGAGGTTGCGCGACGACAGGTTGACCGACAGCGACAACCGCCGACCCTCGCGCTGCCAGACGGCGAGCTGGCCCAGCGCCGTATCGAGAATCCAGAAAGTGAGCGAGCGGATCAGCCCCATCTGCTCGGCGACCGCGACGAACTCCTCGGGCATGATCTCCCCGTGCTTGGGATGGAGCCAGCGCGCCAGCACCTCGGCGCCGACCACCCGCTTGGTCGCGAGGTCGAGCTGCGGCTGATAATGGAGCGTGAGCGCGTTGCCTTCGAGCGCCCGGCGCAGCTCGCCCGAGAGCGCCAGGTTGCGAACGCTGTGATGATCGCGATCGGCGTCGTAGACGGCGGCCGCCGCCTGCTCGCGCTTGGCGAGATACATCGCGACGTCGGCGCAGCGCAGAAGCCGGTCCGGATCGCCGCCGTGATCGGGGAACAGCGCGATGCCGATGCTCGCGCCGAGCTCGAGCGCCAGGCGATCGACGCTGAAGGGGACCCGGATCTCCGCCGCGATCCGGCGCGCGGTGGCCAGCGCCGCGTCGGCGCCCGAGCCGATCGGCAACAACAGGGCGAACTCGTCGCCGCCGAGGCGCGCGATCACGCCGCCGGGAGTCGCCTCGCCCAGGCGGCGCGAGACCTCGATCAGCAACTTGTCGCCGACCGGATGACCGAGGGTATCGTTGATCTCCTTGAAGCGGTCGAGATCGAGCAGCAGCAGCGCGAAGGGCTGGCGCACCGCGATCGCGTGGTCGATCTCCTCGCACAGCCGCGAGCGGTTGAACAAACCCGTCAGGCCGTCGTGGAGCGCCAGGTATTCGAGCTGCTCGCGCTGGGCCTTGCGCCGCGTGATGTCGCGCAGAATGGCAACGAGCAGACGCCGTCCGTCGACGGTCATGCCGTTGACCACCAGATCGACCGGAAAGACCGAGCCATCCTTGCGCCGGCCCGTCGCCTCGCCGGGTCCCCAGGTATAGCGCCCCGCATCGCCGCCCGAGGGGGGATCGGCGAGATCGGGGATCAGGGCCTCGACCGGACGCGAGACGAGCTCGTCGGCGTCATAACCGAAGATCCGCGTGGCGGCCGGGTTGGCGCTTTCGATCACGCCGTCCTCGCTGAGGACCAGGACCGCGTCGAAGCTGGTCGTGACCACGTTGCGCATCAAGGCGTCGGCGCGCCGGATCGTCATGTCCTGGAAGAGAAGCCGCAGCGACTGCTGGTCGATCCGCCCCATCAGCCCGGCGCCGACCATCAACATGCCCAGGATCTCGAAGAACTGGTCGGTCGTCGGCCGAAAACCGAGATAGAGGCTCAAGAGGCCGACCCCGAAGACGATGATCAGCCGCCCGAGCCAGCGCCGGACGAGAACCACGCCCTCGGCCCCGCCCAGCCGCTCGCCCGCGACCGGAGCCGTCGACGTCCAGCCGGGTGCCGGGGCGAAGCCCGACGGCGCGGCGGCCCGGCCGATACGGGTCTCGCGGCCCAAGGTCGCGGGGAGCCCGTCGGCATCCGATTGATTGCGGTGGAAAATGAACGGCTGTCCCATGATGTCGATCGCCCTCGGTCCCGAGAATACGCGGTTTTCGTATTTCTCGTGGACCCTACATTCGAACGATCGCGCCGACAGTGATTCGAATCACAGTTGGACGATTTTACAAATTAATTTTGGAAGTATTGCGGTCAGTATTTTATTACAATTTTATCTATAGTATCGAACTCGACTCTCCCGTCTTGTCCCAACGCGTGATTTCCAAGGGCGCGACCGCGCCCGGCCGGGCCGAAACCGGCGCCATGGCGAAGCTGCGGGAAGGCCCCGGAATCACCCACGTCCAAGCCCCGCCGACGAACACTGAACCACTTACATGAATGGCCTTAGAAGCTTGAGATAACGCAACTTATTGTTACTACAAAAAAGACCCCTAACTTAATCTAAATCAAGGTTTCGGTCTCCCGAGAATCTCAATATTTCACACAAGGTTAATTGGGCGACAACGGCCCGGATTATCGAGGGAGAAGTAGAAATGTTACGCCTATCACGCCGTGAATTGATGAGCAGCGCGGCAGCCCTCGCTGGTGGAATGGTGGTGATGCCCTCTCTGGCAAATGCCCATGACCTGTTGACCGCTCCACTGCTGAATTCGACCTCCAGACTTACCGCGACCCATTGGGGTATTATCAAGGCCTATGTCGAGGCCGGGCGCCTGACGCGCGTCCAGCCTTTCGCCAAGGATGCCTTCTCGCCATCGCCGGTCATTCAAGCCTTCGCTGATCGCGTCTATACGCCCGATCGCGTGAAATATCCGATGGTTCGGGAAGGATTCCTCAAGAATGGCGCAAAGAGCGACAGGACCGAGCGTGGACGCGGTAAATTCGTTCGCGTCGGTTGGGACAAGGCGCTCGATCTGGTGGCCTCCGAACTGACGCGCGTCAAGAAGACATATGGGAACGAGGCGATTCACACCGGCAGCGTCGACTGGCACTCGGTCGGCAAACTGAACAACTCGCCCGTTCTGTTGAGGAGACTGCTCGGCCAGTTCGGTGGGTTCGTCGACAACTCGGGCGATTTCTCCATCGCCGCGGCGATGGTCATCCTTCCCCATGTGATCGGCGGAACCGAGGTCTACGACCAGCCGACGGCCTGGACGACGGTGCTGGAAAACACCGACCTTGTCGTTCTTTGGGGCGCCAACATCCTGAAAAACAATCAGATCGGTTGGGAACCCACGGATCACCCGACCTACGATTATCTCGCCAAGCTGAAGGCGAAGGGCACCAAGGTGGTCTCGATCGATCCCCGCGTGACCGATACCGCCGAGTATCTCGGCGCGGAGTGGGTCGCGGTGCGGCCGAACACCGACACCGCCCTGATGCTGGCCCTGATGCACACGCTCTACACGGAGAAGCTGTACGACGAGAAGTTCATCAAGACCTACACCGTGGGCTTCAAGAAGTTCCTGCCCTATCTCCTGGGCAAGAGCGACGGCCAGGCCAAGACGCCCGAATGGGCCGCCGAGATCACGACCGTTCCGGCGGACCGGATTCGCGCGCTTGCCCGGCTGATGGCCAAGGGGCGCACCATGCTCATGAGCGGCTGGTCGATCCAGCGCCAGGACCATGGCGAGCAGCCCTACTGGGCGCTGGTCACGCTGGCCGCCATGCTGGGCCAGATCGGCCTGCCGGGCGGTGGCTTCGGCCTGAGCTATCACTACGCCAACGGGGGCTCGCTGACCGCAAACGGCGCCGCCCTGGGCGGCATTCCGGCCGGCGAAAACCCGGTGACGGTCGCCGTTCCCTACGCCCACGGCTTGAGCGACATGTTGCTCAACCCGGGCAAGACCGTCGATTACAACGGCGAGAAGATCACGTATCCGGATATCAAGCTGGTCTACTGGGCGGGCGGCAACCCGCTATCCCACCAGATGAACCGCAACCGCCAGATCGAGGCGTGGCGGCGACCGGAAACGATCATCGTCAACGAGATGTTCTGGACGAATACCGCCCAGTTCGCCGACATCGTCTTGCCCGTCAACACGTCCTTCGAGCGCAACGACATCGTCTCGGTGAGCGAATACAGCGAGCACTACATCGTCGCCATGCCCAAGCTGGTCGAGTCCCTGTACGAGTCGCGGAGCGATTACGAAATCTTCTCCGCCATCGCCAAGCGGCTCGGCATCGAGGACAAGTACACCGAGGGCAAGAGCGACATGGCGTGGATCGAATCCTTCTACGAGGAAGCGGTGCGGGACGCCACGAAGAAAGGCCTGACCATGCCCGACTTCGAGACGTTCTGGAACAAGACCGGCGTGGTCGCGTTCCCGATCCCCGACGAAGCCAGGAATTACGTCCGCTTCTCCGATTTCCGCAAGGACCCCATCGAGAATGCGCTCGGCACGCCGTCGGGCAAGATCCACATCTACTCGCGAGAGATCGAATCGTTCGGCTACGACGATTGCCCGCCGCATCCGACCTGGCTGGAGCCGGCCGAATGGCTGGGGTCGGGGAAGACGGCCAAGCATCCCCTGCACATCATCTCGCCGCATCCCAAGTACCGCCTGCACTCGCAGATGGACAACACCTGGCTTCGCGAAACCTACGAGGTCGCCGGCCGCGAGCCGATCTGGATCAACCCCAAGGACGCGGGGAAGCGAGGCATCGAGGACGGCGACGTCGTCCGGGTCTTCAACGACCGTGGCGCGCTGCTGGCCGGCGCGATCGTCACGGACCGGATCCGCGAGGGGGTCGTCATGCTCCAGGAAGGCGCATGGTACGACCCTGACAAGCCGGGCGAGATCGGCGCGCTGTGCAAGCACGGCAACATCAACGTCGTGACCCTCGACAAGGGAACCTCGAAGCTCGCGCAGGGCAATATCGCCAATACGGCCCTCGTGGAGATCGAAAAGTACGAGGGCGCGCCCCCGCCGGTCACCGCCTTCACGCCGCCCATGGAGGTGTAAGGACTCGGCCAACCAAGGGAATAGAGCGGGGCGCCCGGCCGTCCGGGCGCCCCGTTTCCCTCCAAACACGAGGGTCGCCCGCTTCGTGCCCGATGTTACGGGAGAATCAAGAATGAAAAATCTTCGCCAAAAATCCGGACCGCGCCGAAATCTTTTCCTCTCCGCTCTCGCGATCCTCGTCGTCCTCATGATCTCCGGCCCGGGAGTCTCCGGAGACTCCCATGAAGAGCGGTACGCGAAAACCCTGTTGCCGCTGCGCGCCGCGATCGACGGCGAGGTAATCGCCAAGGTCATGCCCGGAACGGCCCTGCGGGTTCTGTCGAAAAAGGGCGACTGGATCGAGGTCGAGGTCTCCGGCTGGTCGCCCGCCGGCGGCGAGCGATACCTGTTCAAGGAAATCGGACAGAGAATTCGCCTGGCCAAGCTCACGGAACAAGGGCTGTCGAAGCGAACCGTGATCGCCGAGAAGGAGGATTACTACGAAAACACCTGGCAGAACGCGCGCCTCGCGGGCTGGGTCGCGCGCGCCGATACGAGCGCCGATCTCGGCGCCGTCTGGGAAGAGGCGAACGATCTGTTCCACAAGCGTTGCACCCGGTGTCACGCGCTCCATCGGCCATCCGAGTTCACGGCCAATCAATGGCCGTCCATCCTCAAGATCATGACCGTGCGCGCCGGGCTTTCGACCGACCGAAAGGCCCTCGTCACTCAATACCTGCAAACGCACGCCAAGGGACGAGGAGGCGCCACCGCCTCGGCGGCGGCGGGGTCGAAACGCGGAGCGTCGAAGAGCAAAGCCTCGACGACCGCCCAGGAAAACCCGCAAGCGCCGCAAATCACCGGCGACGCCAAGCTCGCCGCCACGGGCGCGGCCTTGTTCCAATCCAGGAATTGCTTCGCCTGCCATGGCGAGGACGCCAGGACGCCGGTTCTACCGAGCTATCCCAAATTGGCGGGACAAAACGCCGATTATGCCTTCAAGCAGATGAAGGACTTCAAAAGCGGCGCGCGGACGAACGACGAATTCGGAGTGATGAAGGAAACGATGGCCGAAATCCCCGAGAAGGAAATGCGCGCCCTCGCCTACTGGCTCTCCACGCGGTGAATGCCTCGGGATCGGACCACCGAAAACCGCCTACGCCTCGTGCCGGTTCGACCACAGCTCCCAGTGAAAGCGCGCGCGGGCGCCGAGGTCGAGAAACGGTCGCGGCGGCAGCGGCGCGGGGACGCCGAGGCCGCGCATGTCGTCGATCAACGGGTTGTCCCGCCCGCTCGCCATGTCCGCCGCCAGGAGCCCGCCGATCGTGCCCTTGGTCACGCCGACGGCGTTCTGGCAGACCGCCATCCAGACGTTCGGCGCGACCTGGCCGAAGCCCGGCGCCCCGTTGCGCGACAGGCAAATGAACCCGGTCCAGGTATGCTCGATCGCGACTCTCCCCAGCATCGGGAATCGAGCGTCGAACAGGGCCTTGTGACGCCGCCCGACGGCTAGGCGCTCGGCCTCGGAGACGCGCTGGGTAGGGCGGTATTCGATCCCCTGGCGGATCAGAATCCGGTGGTCGTTGGTGTAGCGCATCGTGATGCCGACGAAGGCGTTGGCCGGCGTGAGGCCCCAGGCGTCGACGACGCCATAGACTTGCCGCTCCGCCTCGTCGAGGGGGCGGGTCAGGCTGGCGTGCGCCACCATTTGGAGCAGCCTTCGCCTGAGGATTCCGAAGCGTTCGACGAACCCGTTGACGGCGACGATCATCCGTGACGCGCGGACCGCGCCCGACGGGGTCGCCAAGCGCACGCCATCGCGACCGTCCCACTCGATGATCGGCGAGCGCTCGAACAGCGTCACATTGTCCGGAAGGCTGTCCGCCAACCCGCGCGTCAACGCCGCCGGGTTCATCAAGACGCATCCCGGCGTATGGACGGCGGCGGCGAAATGCGCCGAGCCGGTCTTCTCGGCGATCGCGCTCTTGTCGAGCCAGGTGAAGGGCTCGCCCAACGCCTCGAGCTCGCGGGCAAACGGCTCCAACACCTCGCGAACGCCCCGGGGGGACGCGGCGGCATGGTATTTCCCGGCGCGCGACCAGTCGCAGTCGATGGCATGGGCCGCGACCTGCTTTTCAAGCTCGGCGATCGCCGCGCGCGCCAGGCGCATGAATCGGTGCGATCCTTCGAGCTCGTCGAGCGACGAGCCGACGTTGTGGGGAAGATCGATGGCGAAGCCCGAGTTGCGGCCCGAGGCGTTCTCGCCCACCTCGCCCGCTTCGAGCAGAACGATGCCATCGTTCGGGCGGTTTTCCGCCAGCCGCCGGGCGGCCGCGAGGCCCGCGTATCCCGCGCCCACGACCACCCAATCGGCGGCGACATCGCGCGCGAGCGGCGGCTTCGGAACACGCGAAGGAAGAACGCGGCTCCAGCCGTTCGTCCGATCATCGCGCGGCAGCCGGTTGATCTTCATGTCCCGCCCCCATTCCTCGCGCCGGCTTCCATGTTAGCCCCGGCGCGACCCATGGGAAGGTCGATCAAAATAAAACCCCGCAAGACGCTGATCTTACGAGGTAAAATTGGTAGCGGAGGAGGGATTCGAACCCCCGACCCACGGATTATGATTCCGCTGCTCTACCAACTGAGCTACTCCGCCCCGAAAAGGACGCGAGCGGTATAGGGGCCGGGGAACGGCGTGTCAAGCGGCCCCCGCGCCCACTTTCGCCGCGCCCGTCATGCCGCGCGGGCGGCCTCGGGACGCTCGATCCAGCCGCCGCCCAGCATCCGCTCGCCGCGATAAACGACGCAGGCCTGGCCGGGCGCGATCGCCACCTGGGGCGTGTCGAGCAGAACCTCGGCGCGTCCGCCGCCGAGGCCGCGAAGCCGCGCCGCGACCGCGGGCTGGGTCGCGCGCAGCTTGACCGCGACCGCCCGGGGGGCCTCGCCCAACGGCTCGTCCCCCAGCCAGTTGACCTCGCCGATCGTGAGCCGCCGGCCTTCGAGCGCCGCGCGCGGGCCGACCACGACGCGACGCGCGGCGGGCTCGATCCGCACCACGTAGAGGGGCTCGGCCGCCGCGATGCCGAGGCCGCGTCGCTGGCCGACGGTAAAGCGCGCGATGCCCGCGTGAAGGCCGAGGACGCGACCCTCGAGATCCACGATCTCGCCAGGCGCGACCGCCTCGGGCCGAAGCTCGGCGATCACGCGCGCGTAGTCGCCGTCGGGCACGAAGCAGATATCCTGGCTGTCGGGCTTATCGGCGATCGCGAGGCCGAAGCGCCGGGCGAGCGCGCGGGTCTCGTCCTTGTCGAGATCGCCGAGCGGAAAGCGCAGCCGAGCGAGCTGGCCGCGCGTGGTCGCGAACAGGAAGTAGCTCTGGTCGCGGCTCGGGTCGGACCCGCGCAGCAGGGCCGGTCCGCGCGCGCCCTCGGCGCGGCGCGCGTAATGCCCGGTCGCGAGCGCGTCGGCGCCGAGCGCGCCGGCGGTCTCCAGCAGGTCGCGGAACTTGACCCGCTGGTTGCAGCGCACGCAGGGGATCGGCGTCTCGCCGCGCAGATAGCTTGCCGCGAAATCGTCGATGACGGCGGCGCGAAAGCGGCGTTCATAGTCGAGAACGTAATGGGGAATGCCGAGCCGGTCGGCGACCCGGCGCGCGTCGTGAATATCGCGCCCCGCGCAGCAGCTTCCCGGCCTGCCGACGGCGACCCCGTGATCGTAGAGCTGGAGCGTGATGCCGACCACGTCGTAACCGCGCGCGGCAAGCAGCGCCGCGACCACCGACGAATCGACGCCGCCCGACATGGCGACCACGACCCGCGTGCGGGCGGGCGGCTTGTCGATGCCGAGATCGTTCATGGGGCGCGATCCTTCATGGGCGGAATATAGGGCGCGGCCGGCGCGGCGCAAGCGCGACCGCGCGCCCCGATCATGCTCCCAGGACCGCCGCGAGGTGCGCGATCGGCGCCGGATCGCGCAGCAGACCCAGCGCGGCGCTGAAATGGCCCTGGTGGCGGACGAAGAGGTTCGCCTCGGGCAGGCCCCAGCGTTCGGCCATCGCCCGGCCCCAGGCATGGGGCGTCACGTCGTCGGCGTCGCCGAGCAGCATGACGATCCGCTCGGGCGGCACTATTGGACCCTCGACCGGGTTGACGAAAGCGCGCCAGCGGCCAAGCGCCGCGTCGTCCCAGCCCGCGGCGGCGAGCGCGGCGGGCAGGCCGAGCGCGCGCATCATGCTGCTGTCGGTCGCCAGCCACTCGACATGATCGCAGACCGTCAGCAAGAGCAGACCATCGGGGCGCAGCGCCTCGGGCCAGCACGTCGCGCGGGCGGCGACGAGCTGGGCGGCGAGCGCGCCGAGACTAAGTCCGCCGAGCGCGACCGGCGCCGCGCTCGTCCGCCGGCACCAGTCGACGGCCACGGCGACCTCGCGAGCCAGCGCCGTGAGCAGATCGAGGAGCCCGAGCGGCGCGCGGGCGAGCGCGGGCTCGCCGCCGTAATAGCCGTCGATTCGCCGCCGGTCGTGCCACGGGGTCTCGAGCTCGACCAGGCGAAATCCCGCGCCGCACACGATATCGGCGAACCCCGGCACCGGTCCCCACTGCGAAGGCTCGACGAAGATGCCGTGATAGAAGATCAGCGTCGGTGGATCGACCACCCCCGGAGGCGCCGCCACCCGAGCCACCACCCGGTCGGCCATCACCGGCGAGGGCGAGGCGAAGCGGAGCCAGCGGACTTCGCGCCCGGACGCCGCCGCGACCAACTCGCTTTCCTCGATCTCGGGCATGGTCGCGGGCGCCGCGAAGGCGCGCGCGGGCGCGTCGCGATCGCCGCCATAACGCGCCTCGATCCTGGCCGGATCGGCGATCTCGTAACGCAGCGGCGACCAGCGGTGGCGCCGACGGAGAAAGGAAAAGGCCCGGCGCGCGGCCATCCGCCGCCATGTCGCGCGAAGCCGCCGCGCCTCGACCGCGCCGAGCGCCGCGCCCGACAGACGTTCGATCCCGAAGGCCGCCGCCGCCCAGTCCGCCTCGGCGGCGCGCGCCGTCGCATCGAGCGCGCCGATCTCCGCAAGCGCGCGCGAAAGCCGGTCGCGGTCGCGGGCGTCGAGCGGACGATCGAGCGGCAGCGCCTCGGCGAAGCGCGCCACCTCGCCCCGCGCCGCCAGCGCCGCCGCCCAGGCGCGCGACAGCGGCAGATAGCGCCGGGCGACGACATAAAGCGCCAGCCGGTCGAACCAGGGCCGCGTCACCAGCCCGCCGGGCGGCGCGCGCAGAAGGGCGAGAAGTCGCGCCTCGGTCAGCACGCCGCGCCGGGGCGGGACGCGCCCGCGCGGGACAAGCCTGGGCGCGGCACGCGCCCGTCCTCAGTCGAGAAGGAAGTTGCGGGTCTCGTCGGGAAGCCGCACGGTGAGGCCGTCGAGCTCCTCGGTCATCACGATCTGACAGCCGAGCCGCGAGGTCTCGGTCAAGCCGAAAGCGAGATCGAGCATGTCCTCCTCCTCCTCGGCGGCCTCCGAAAGGCGCTCGTAATCCTCGCGATCGACGATGACATGGCAAGTCGAGCAGGCAAGCGAACCCTCGCAGGCGCCCTCGATATCGATGTTGTTGCGGTGCGCGATTTCGAGGACCGAAAGCCCGACCGGGGCATCGACCTCGTGGCGCGTGCCATCGCGATCGATGAACGTCATCCTTGGCATATCCTTAAGAAACTCCGATCCATCCACCTTGACGCTTAACCAAAGAAAACGTCTGTAGAAGCCTATAAAACATCAATAAACCTACCCCAGAATCGGAACCACTTCGGGGTCCCCGGTTGACATATCGCGGATCATCGCCGAAGTCCATCCCGCGCGCGCCGTGGCCGTCATGCCTCGGCCCGGCTCATGCGCCCGAGGCGCGCGAGCCCGGCCGCCACGGCGGCGACGGCGAAGTCGATCTCGGCCTCGGTGGTGAAGCGGCCGACGGCTAAGCGGATCGAGCCTCGGGCCTCGGCGTCGTCGAGCCCGAGCGCGCGCAGCACGTAGGACGGCTCGACCGCGGCCGAGGTGCAGGCCGAGCCGGTCGAGGCCGCGAGATCGTCGCGCAGCGCCGCGAGCAGGGCATCGCCGTCCACGCCCTTGAACGCGACGTTGAGATTGCCGGGCAACCGCGCCGCGAGATCGCCGTTGACCGCGAGACCGGGGACCGCTTCGGCGAGGCCCGCGAGCAAGCGGTCGCGCAACGCGGCGAGGCGCGGAGCCTCGGAGGCCATCTCGCGCCGCGCGATCTCGCAGGCCATGCCGAGCCCGACGCAGAGCGGCGCCGGCAACGTGCCCGAGCGCATCCCGCGTTCCTGTCCGCCGCCGTCGATCAGCGGCAGAAGCCGCGCCCGTGGGCGGCGACGCACATAAAGCGCGCCCACGCCCTTGGGACCATAGAGCTTGTGACCCGAAATGCTGGCGAGATCGAGGTTCATGGCCTCGACGTCGAGCGCGATCTTGCCCGTCGCCTGGGCGCAATCGCTGTGAAAGAGAATGCCGCGCTCGCGGCACAGCGCGCCGATCCGGGCGAGCGGCTGGATGACGCCGATCTCGTTGTGCGCCGCGAGCACCGAGACCAGAAGCGTGCGCTCGTCGAGCGCCTCGGCCAAGCGGTCGGGATCGAGAAGCCCGCTTCGCGGAACCGGCAGGAACTCGACCGCGAAGCCCTCGCGCGCGAGCCGGCGGCAGGTTTCGATCACGCATTTATGCTCGGTCGCGAGCGTCACGATCCGGTCGCGGCGGCCGTGGCGAACCTCGCGCTCGAACCAGGCCGCGCCCTTGATCGCGAGGTTGTTCGATTCGGTCGCGCCCGAGGTGAAGACGATCTCGCGGGCGTCCGCCCCGATCAACGCCGCGACTTGGGCGCGGGCGGCTTCGACCGCCTCGGCCGCCTCGGTGCCGAAGGCATGGCCGATCGAATGGGGATTGCCGAATTTCTCGGTAAAGTAGGGCAGCATCGCGTCGAGAACCCGGGAATCGACCGGGGTCGTCGCCTGATAGTCGAGATAGACCGGGCGGCGAAGGTTGGCGCCGCGATCCTCGCGCAAGCTCCCGCTCATCGCTCCGCTCCGCCCTACTCCACTCAAGCCGCCGGGGCGCGCCGCGCGCGGGCGCGAAGCGCCTCCCAGGCCGCGACTAGGCGATCGATCTCGTCCGCCCCGGTCGCGGGCCCCAGGCTTACGCGGATCGCGGTCGCGGCCAGCTCCTCGGCGACGCCCATGGCGCGCAGCACATGGGACGGCCCGACCTTGCCCGACGAGCAAGCCGCGCCGGCGCTGACCGCGATGCCATCGAGGTCGAACGCCATCACCTGGGTCTCGCTCGCCACGCCGGGCATGGCAAGGCAACTCGTGTTGGCGAGCCGCTCGGTCTCGACGCCGAACACGACCATGTCGGGCGCGATCGCCTTCAAGCGTCGTTCGAGATCGTCGCGCAGCGCCGCGAGACGCGGCTGGTCGGCGATTTCGGCCGCCGCCTCGCGCGCGGCGACGCCGAAGCCGGCGATTCCGGCGACGTTCTCGGTGCCCGCGCGGCGGCCGCGTTCCTGGCCGCCGCCGACGATCAACGGCGTGTCGATCTCGACGCCCGCGTCCAGAACCAGCGCGCCCACGCCCTGGGGGCCGCCGATCTTGTGGGCCGAGAGCGTCAGAAGATCGACCGTCTCCCAGACGCGGTCAAGCGCCAGGCGTCCCGCGCCCTGGACCGCGTCGCAATGGACCAGCGCGCCGCGCGCGCGGGCGCGCCGCGCCACCTCGGCCAGGGGCTGAATGACGCCGGTCTCGTTGTTGGCGAGCATCACCGAAACGAGCGCCCTTTCGCCCGCGTCCGCGACCTCCGGCGTATCGAGCAGGGCGTCGAGCGCATCGAGATCGACTCGCCCCGCGCCGTCGACCGGAATGCGTGGCGCATCGGGCGTCGCGCGAAGAACCGAGTCATGCTCGATCGCCGAAACCAGGACCGCGCCCAGCCCCGGCTGCAAGAGGGCGAGATTGTTGGCCTCGCTTCCGCCGCCGGTGAACACCACACGCTCGGGCGGCGCGCCGACCAGCCCCGCGACCGCGGAGCGCGCGTCCTCGACCAACCGCCGCGCGGCGCGGCCGAAGCCGTGAACCGACGACGGGTTGCCCGGCTGGCCGAGCGCGGCGGCCACGGCCTCGACGACGGCGGGCCTCGGCGGCGCGCCGGCGTTGTAATCCAGATACGCGGTCGTCGATGTCACCGAACGACTCGAAGATTCGGATCGTCGTCGCCCGAGGCCTCGGTGGAGAACTGGCGGCTCGCGACGCCGATCACGCGCTTGTCGCAGACATCCTCGAGCGAGATCGCGCTGAGGAAGCGGTAGATGTGATGGCCGAGCTCCTCCCACAAGTCGTGCGTCAGGCAGCGGCTCTTGTTGGCCTTGCAGCCCTGGGGCGAACCCGGCTTGCAGCGGGTCGCCTCGATCGGCTCGTCGACCGCGAGGATGATATCGGCGACGCGAATGTCCGCGGGCGGGCGGGCGAGAAGATAGCCGCCGCCCGGGCCGCGCACGCTCTTGACCAGCCCGTTGCGCCTGAGCTTGCCGAAAAGCTGTTCGAGATAGGAAAGCGAAATCTCCTGCCGCCGCGCGATGGCGGCGAGCGAAACCGGCCGGCCGTCGCTGGCGAGCGAGAGATCGGCCATGGCCATGACGGCGTAGCGTCCCTTGGTGCTGAGCTTCACGATTAGCCTCCCGGATCAGGGTTGGTGGATCATCGGGTCCGAATCGCGCCGCATGATCATACCGGGGCGGCGCCCCCCTTAACAGGCCGGCGGTTTTTTCCCGCTGGTGGTCTCGCCCTTGTTGAGCGGCTCGGGGGTCGCCATGGAGTCCTTGCCTTCGATCCGGCGCTCGAGCTCCTCGATGCGCGCGGTCAGCGTGCCGACATGATCGAGCAACCCGTCGATCGACTTGGCGACCGGGTCGGGAAGGTCGGGCGTCGGCGTTCCGTAGGCGGCGAAGCGGGGGTGCGGCGTCGCTTCGCGGCCACCGGCGATACGCGCCGGAATGCCAACCACCGTGACGCCCGCGGGCACGTCCTTGACGACCACCGCATTGGCGCCGATGCGGGCGTTCGCGCCGACCGTGATCGGCCCCAGGATCTGCGCGCCCGAGCCGACGATCACGCCGTCGCAAAGCGTTGGGTGGCGCTTTTGGTCGACCTGGGACGAGGAATCGATCGACGGCGCGATGCCGCCCAGCGTCACGTCGTGATAGAGCGTCACGTCGTCGCCGATCTCGGCGGTCTCGCCGATCACCACGCCCATGCCGTGGTCGATGAAGAACCGCTCGCCGATCCGCGCGCCGGGATGGATCTCGATCCCCGTGAAGATCCGGCCGAGATGCGACAGAAAACGCCCGAGAAGGCGTAGCCGCCGCTCCCACAGCCAATGCGCGAGGCGATAGATGTGGACGGCGTGGAAGCCGGGATAGCAAAGCACGACCTCCACGCGCGAGCGCACGGCCGGATCGCGCTCGAAGACGACGTCGATCTCCTCGTGAAGTCTCTTGAACATCTTCCCGCCCGCCCGCTAGTATGGCGCCCGAAATTCCGGCGCCCCTGGGTAAAAGGCCATGCGTGGTATGTGTATCGCCACCGCTGGGTCATCGCCGTGAGGGGCCGGCCCGTGCGTTTGATATATATTTCCCGACCTGCGCGGTCAAGTTTAGGGCAAGAAATCCTTTCGATGTCGTCACAAAAATCAAGGCGATGCCTCTGCCTTCCCGAGCGCGCCGCCTTTCCGTTCGGACGCATCAAGGCTTGCCTCGCGACCGGCCGGGACGGCGCCGCGCGTGCCTGAGGTTCTCGTCAACGGCCCGGAAGGGCGTCTCGAGGCGCGCTATCGCCATGGCCGGACGCCGGACGCGCCCATCGCGCTGATCCTGCATCCCCACCCCCAGCATGGGGGGACCATGAACAACCGCGTCGTTTATACGCTCTATCATATTTTCGCGGCCGCCGGCTTTTCGGTCCTGCGCTTCAATTTTCGCGGAGTCGGGCGCAGCCAGGGAAGCTACGACAACGGGATCGGCGAGCTCAGCGACGCGGCCGCCGCGCTCGATTGGCTGCAAGGCTTCAACGCCAACGCGCGCGCCTGCTGGATCGGTGGCTTTTCCTTCGGCGCCTGGATCGCCATGCAGGTGCTGATGCGCCGGCCCGAGATCGACGGCTTCGTCTCGGTCGCGCCGCCGGCCAATATGTATGACTTTACCTTCCTCGCACCCTGCCCGTCGTCGGGCTTGATTCTCCACGGTAATCGCGACGAGCTGATGCCCGAATCGGCGGTCGCCAAGCTCGCAGACAAGCTCGCCCATCAGCGCGGAATCACCATCGACTACCAGGTGATCGAGGGCGCCAACCACTTCTTCATCGACCACCTCGACCACTTCACCCAATGTGTCGGCGGCTACCTGCGCAAGCGCCTCGCCGAGGACACGGCCGACAAGCCACGCGGCAAATAGGCGGCGGTCTCCCCCGCAAGCGCTCGGACGCCACGCGGACGCACCGGCATCATTCTCAATCCTCGCGGCAACGCGCGCGGTACAGTGCCCCGCCGGTCAGTGGTCGGGGCGCGCCGGTGGTCTCGGGGCGCGTGAGCGCGAGGCCCGCGCGCGCGCGGACCGCGAGATAGGCGAAGGCCTGGGCCTCGAGCGCGTCGCCGTCCCAGCCCACCGCCTCGACCGGGGCGACCGGCTGGTCAAGCGCGCGGCCGAGCGCGGCCATGAGCGCGGGGTTGCGCCGTCCGCCGCCGGTTATCAGCCAGCGCCGGGGCGTGGCCGGCAGATGCGCCCGCGCGCGGCCGAGCGCGGCGGCGGTGAAGGCCGCGAGCGTCGCCGCGCCGTCCGCCGCGTCCAGCCCGTCGGCGGCGCCCGCGAAGGCGTCGCGGTCGAGCGACTTGGGTGGCGCGCGATCGAAATAGGGATTCTCCAGCAACGCCGCCAACCGCGCCTGGTCGACGCGCCCTTGGGCGGCGAGCGCGCCGTCGGCGTCGTAGGGCCCCGCGCCATGGCTCGCGGCCCAGTCGTCGAGCAGCGCGCAGCCCGGCCCGGTATCGAAGGCCCGGAGCGCGCCGTCCGCGCCCGCCCAGGTGAGGTTCGCGACCCCGCCCAGATTGACGATCGCGAGCGGGCGGTCGCGAGGAGCGAGACCGGCGGCGAGCGCCGCGTGGTAGAGCGGCACCAGCGGCGCCCCCTCGCCCCCCGCGGCGACGTCGCGGCTTCGGAAATCGCAGACCACGTCGATGCCCGTGAGCTCGGCGAGCAGCGCGCCGTCGCCCAACTGCCAGGTAAGCCGCTCGCCGGGACGATGGGCGATGGTCTGGCCGTGGAAGCCGATCACCCCGATCGCGTCGGCCGCGAGCCCCGCCTTGGCGAGCAGCGCCGCGACCGCCTCGCCATGGGCGCGCGTGACGTCGCGCGCGACCGCGAGAACGTCCCCGCGTCCACCGAGGCTCGCGCGCAGCCGGGCGCGCAGCTCGGGCGCGTAAGGAACCGTCAACGCCGCCCCGAGGGCGAGCGCCCAGCGCCCGTCGGTCACGAGCAGCGCCGCGTCGATTCCATCGAGCGAGGTGCCGCTCATCAACCCGATCGCGAGAATTTCGTCCGTCGCCATGGCCCGTCCCGCCCCCGTCGTGGCCGCCCGTTGTTCCCCTGGGGCGACTGTGATAAACCAGCCCCGCCGCGCCCGGCATCATAGCCGAACCGTCAAGCCACCGATCAAGCGCCGATGACCGAACCCAAATCCGCGTTCCTGCGCAGTATCACGGCGCGGGGCTTCATTCACCAGTGCACCGATCTCGACGCGCTCGACGTCCGCGCCGCCGAAGGCGAGCGCGACGGCGACAAGGGGCCGGTGGTCGCCTATATCGGCTTCGACTGCACCGCGCCCAGCCTGCATGTCGGCAGCCTGGTCTCGATCATGCTGCTGCGTTGGTTCCAGCGCAGCGGCCACAAGCCGATCGTGCTGATGGGCGGCGGCACGACCAAGGTCGGCGACCCGTCGGGCAAGGACGAATCGCGCCAGCTTCTCGACGACGCGGCGATCCAGCGAAACATGGCCGGCATCCGCCGCGTCTTCGAGCGTTTCATCGACTTCGGCGACGGCGCGAACGGCGCGATCATGGTCGACAACGCCGACTGGCTCGACGAGCTGCGTTACATCCCGTTCCTGCGCGACTACGGCCGCCACTTCTCGATCAACCGGATGCTGACCTTCGATTCGGTCAAGCTCCGGCTCGAGCGCGAGCAGCCGCTGACCTTCCTCGAATTCAACTACATGGTGCTTCAGGCCTACGACTTCGTCGAGCTCGCCCGGCGTCACGGCTGCGTCCTCCAGATGGGCGGCTCGGACCAATGGGGCAATATCGTCAACGGGGTCGAGCTCGGCCGCCGGGTCGACGGCCGAACGCTTTACGGCCTGACCACGCCGCTGATTACAACCGCCTCGGGCGCCAAGATGGGCAAGAGCGCCAAGGGCGCCGTCTGGCTCGACGCCGAGATGCTCTCGCCCTACGACTACTGGCAGTACTGGCGCAACACCGAGGACGCCGACGTCGGTCGATTCCTGCGCCTGTTCACCGAGCTTCCGCTCGACGAGATCGCGCGGCTCGAGGCGCTCGGCGGGGCCGAGATCAATGCCGCGAAGAAGGCGTTGGCCGACGCCGCGACGATGCTCTGCCACGGGGCCGAGGCCGCGCGCGAGGCCGCCGAAACCGCGCGCCGCACCTTCGAGGAGGGCCACCACGGCGACGCCCTGCCGATGGTCGAGATCCCGCGCGCCGAGCTCGCCGCCGGCATCCCCGCCTTCGAGCTGTTCCGCCGCGCCGGACTCTGCGCGACCGGCGGCGAATCGCGGCGACTGATCAAGGGTGGCGGCGCGCGGCTCAACGACGCGCGGATCGAAAGCGAGCTTCGCCCCGTGACCCTCGACGACATCGCCAACGACGGCGTCATCAAGCTGTCGGCGGGCCGCAAGCGCCACGCCCTGCTGCGTCCGATCTAACGGCTCGAATCGGGAATCTTACCGGCGAAGGGCTCGACGTCGCGCGAATCCTTGCCGGTCGACGAGAAGATCTTCTGGAGAAAGCCGGGCGCCAGCGCCGACAGCGGGTTGACCGCCGTCTTGGGGTCGGCGAACGGCCCGGTCACGCGATAGCTCATGGCGATCAGCCCGCCGCCCTTGGCGCCGACCAGGATGTTGCCCAGGATCGGCAGCTTGCCGAACACGCTGTTGAGGGTATAGGCCGGCACCAGCGTGCCCGCGAGGTCGAGTTGGTCGCGCCCGAGGTCGATCGTCCCTTTCCCCGTAAGGCCGATCGCCGGGCCGTAGATGCGCATGTCGGTGAGGGTCAGGATATCGCCCCTCTTCTCGTAGGGGATGATGAGCCGGGTGAAGGGCAGCCCCTCCTCCCCCTTCAGCAGATCGATGACCCCGCTCAGCGAGGCGACCGAGAGAAGCTTGGCGAGCAGCGGGGCCTTGACGGCGCGGAAGTCGGCGATCCGCATCTCGCCCTTGACGAGGCCGGGCTCTTCGGTGTCGAGCCGCGCGATCAGCGAGAGCTTGCCGCCGACCGCGTTGCCGTAGACGTCGAGCGCGCGCAGCACGGTCCCCGCGTCATCCGAGCCGACCCGTAGCAGCCGCCCGTCCTTGGTGTTGGCGAGGCCCAGCACGAGCCGCTTGCCGCCGTCGAGCTTGGCGCTTCCCTTCATGGCGACCCATTCGCGGTCGCGGCGGCGGAGCTTCGCGGCAACATCGCTGGCGACCACGCCGTTGTAAAAGACGGCGCGGCGGACGTTGAGGCTCAGCGAAAGGGGCGTTCCGAGGGTTTTTTCGTCGCGGCCGGCGAGGTCGTCGAGGAACGGGCGCAGATCGAGTCTCTCGCCAACGACCGCGACCTTGACCGCGCCGTCGGCGGCGATTTCGACCCCCGCCGAAACATTGGTCTCGCCGGTCTCAAGGCGGTCGATATCGAGGCGCCGCAACGCGTTGGTTTCGGGCGCCAACTCGGCGCGCCCCTCGGCGATCAGATCGCCCGCGGCGAGGTGGAACAATCGAGGCGCGCCGCCCCCTTCGCGCCGCGCCACAGATTGAACGCGAGCGAGCCGTCCTCGCCGGGGGCCTTTTCCCAGAAGATTTCGGGCAGGCGCACGGTCGCCTCGCGGAGACCGACCTTCGCCGTTATGCGCCGCGCGCCGTCGGCGGTGGCGACGATCTCGGCCGCGATCGTCGTCGGCCCGGTCACGTAATCGTCGCCGGGAATGCCGAGCCCGCGGCGTTGCGAATCGGTGAACCGACCCTTGATTTGATAGCGCCGCTCGCCGCTCGCGAAATCCTGGTGCCAGGCAAGCTCCGCCGGCACGCCGTTGAGCGCGGCGTGGCCCTCGGCCTCGATTCGTCGATTGTCGAGCTTGAGCGTCAGCGCGCCTTGGCTCAGATCATAACCCTCAACCGCCCCCGAAAGGGCGAAATCGGCAAGGGTCGCCTTGACCTCGATTCCGATATCGTCGGGCGCCAGCGTGGCCCGCAGCGGAAAGAAGAAGCGCAGCCGCGCCCGCGCCGTTCCCGCGATCGCCTTCGGATCGACGCCGACCGTCCTCGCATAATCCAGGGGTGGCTCGTCGAGAAGGGCGATCGCGTCCGCGACCGGGCCGCTCACGGGGAGGTCGATATTCATCTTGAAATCGCCGTTCTCGTCGACGATCCGAAGCAGTCCGTCGCCCACGCGCAGCCCCCGCAGCCCACCGCCCCGGGTCGCGATCTCGATGACCTTGCCGCTGATGGTGACGGTGGCATCGACGCCCTCGATCGGCGGCAGCGGGCGCAGGTAGTGGACGTCGGCGCCCTCAACCTCGATGCGGGTCGCGATCGCCTCGTCGGGCAGCCCCGGAGCGTCGAGGTCGCCGGGTTGGATGTTGATCGTCGCATCGACCCGGCGGATCATGCCGCGCGCGAGGTTCCCCGTGACCCAGTCGCGCGTCTCGGTCGACAGCGCCACCGGCCAGTAGTTGCCGAGGTCGTCGAGCGGCAGGTTGTCGATTTCAGCGGCGCCGACGATCGAGAGCCGCCCATCGAAGCCCGAGATCACGGCGTTGAGCCCGAGCTTCGGCCCGCCGGCGTCGAGGGTCGCCTCGTCGATGCGCAGTTGCCCGGATTGCGCCTCATAGCGGCCGCGCAGCCGGGCGGCGACGATCGGGATCGGATGGTCGTACCATTCGTCGAGCACCAGGTCGCCTTGCGCGGCCGTGAGATCGAAATCGGCCGCGCGGAACAGGCCGCCATCGTCGAGGGTCAGCTCGACGCTTCCGCTCACCGGCAGGCGCATCGAGCGCAGCGACGCCAGCGTCTCGACGTTCTCGGCCAGCCATTCGGGGCGCAGATCGGCGAATGCCAGGCGCAGAGCGGTGCGCTTGTCCGCCGCCCGATAGACGCCGCTCGCCCTGATTGCCGCCCGGTCCTTGCCGATCTGGAGAACGAACTTGCCATCGCCCGTGATCCCCCGCGCGTCGCGATGGAAATTCATGTTCGCGGCGGGCGCTCGCCACGAGATGCCGAGACGCCGGTCGTCGACCACCAGATCGGCGTCGCGGATGCTGATGTCGTGCAAGTACCCCATCGGGTTGTTCGGGTCCGGCGGCGCGAGGAGGTCGGCGAACAGGAAGGCGCGCGCGTTCGCGACCTCGCCCTCGCCCTCGCCCAGGCCGATGGCGATGGTTCCGTCGGCGGCGCGCTGGATGCGCAGCCGCGCGGAGATGATCTCGAAGCTCGTCGGCGCCACCATGCCACGCAGCAGCGCGGGCAGGCTGAGCCGAACCGAGACCTCGGGGATCACGGCGCCGGTTCCCTTCTCGTCCGAGACCCGCAGGTCGAGAAGAACGATGTCGAACGCCCGCTTCCAGCCCGCCCAGACCAGGATCGTGTCGGCGACGTCGAAGCGGAAGGGCGCATCCGACTGGCGCAGCGCATCGACGATATAGGGCGTGAGAAAGGTGAGCGGCACCGGCCCCTGCGCCAGGCGCCAAGCGGTCGCGGCGATGACGATCGCGATCATGCCGACCGTCGCCGCGATGGCGTGAAGAATGAAATGGGCGGTGGGGCGAATCACGGAAGCTATCGGACCCTTTCGGCTACGCGGGCGGCACGGACGGCGCGGATGCGCCGCCGCCATCGGCTACGCGGGCGGCACGGACGGCGCGGATGCGCCGCCGCCAGCGACGACTTGACCGGTCCCGGCGCTTCGCGCACTGTGCCGACAAAATCGCCGGCGCCGGATGACCGATTTCGCCTTTCTAGCAGATATCGACGCCCTGCCTGAAGCAGAGGATCCCGCGCGCGCGGCGATCGGGCTCGAACGCTTCCGCGCCGCCGCCGACGTGGCTGGCCACGCGCCCTTCGCCGAGGCGTTCGCCGCCGAGCCCAAAGGCGCGGCGCTCCTCGCCTCGATTTTCGGCAACAGCCCGTTCCTGACCCACTGCATTCTTCAAGATATGGACTTCTTCGAGCGCCTGGTCGAGAGGGGCGCCGAGGCGGCGCGCGCCGAGGCGCTCGCCGACTTCCGCCGCGCGCCCGGCGACGACCTCGCCACGGCCATGCGCCTCCTGCGGCGCGCGCGACGGCGCACGGCGCTGGTCGCCGCACTCGCCGACATCGCCGGGATCTGGCCACTCGAAACCGTGACCGGCACGCTGACCCGGGCGGCCGAGGCGGCGCTCGACGCGGCGCTCGACCATCTCCTGCGCGCAGCGGCGCGGGCGGGCGAGCTGCGCATCACCGATCCCGCCGATCCGGTCGCCGACTGCGCCATCGCCGTGATCGGGCTCGGCAAGCTGGGCGCGAACGAGCTCAACTATTCGAGCGACATCGACCTGATAATCCTCTACGACGCCGGACGGATCGCCGCGCGCGAAGGAACGCTGCCCCACAAGGCGCTCGTCCGGCTCGCGCGCGGGCTCGTGCGCATGCTTCAGGAGCGCACCGCCGACGGCTACGTCTTCCGCGTCGATCTACGGCTGCGGCCCGATCCCGGGGCGACGCCGCTCGCGATCTCGGTCGAGGCGGCCGAGCTTTATTACGAGAGCCTGGGCCAGAACTGGGAGCGCGCGGCCATGATCAAGGCGCGCGCGGTGGCGGGCGACCGGGCGGTGGGCGAGACCTTCGTCCGGGCGCTCGAACCCTTCGTCTGGCGGCGTCATCTCGACTTCGCGGCGATTGAGGACATTCATTCCATCAAGCGCCAGATCCGCGCCCATTACGGCGGCGGAACGATCGCGGTCGCCGGGCACAACATCAAGCTCGGACGCGGCGGCATCCGCGAGATCGAGTTCTTCGCCCAAACTCAGCAGCTCATCTGGGGCGGGCGCGAGCCCCGGCTGCGCCGCCGCGCGACCTGCGAGGCGCTGCGCGCGCTCGCCGAGACCGGGCGGATCGCGCCCGAGGCCGCCGACGAGCTGACCGAGGCCTACCGCTTCCTGCGCCGGGTCGAGCATCGCCTCCAGATGATCGACGACTCCCAGACCCACACCATCCCCGCCGACGCGAAGGGCGTCGCGGCGCTCGCCACCTTCCTGGGGTTCGAAAGCGCCGATGCCTTCGCCGCCGCGCTGACGACGCGGCTCGAGACCGTCGAGCGCCATTACGCCCATCTGTTCGAGACTAGCGCGCCGCTCGCGCCCTCGGGCAATCTCGTGTTCACCGGCACTGAGGACGATCCCGAGACCCTGAAGACGCTGACCGCGCTCGGCTTTCGCGACGGGCGCGCGGTCGGCGCGGCGGTGCGCGCCTGGCACCATGGACGCTATCGCGCGACCCGCAGCGTCCGCGCCCGCGAGATATTGACCGAGCTGATGCCGACGCTGCTCGGCGCGTTCGCGCGCAGCGCCGATCCCGACCAGGCGTTGCTGCGATTCGACGAGTTCCTCGCCCGCCTCCCCGCGGGCGTGCAGCTCTTCTCGCTGTTCCACGCCAACCCCGACCTTCTCGACCTGGTCGCCGAGATCATGGGCTCGGCGCCCCGGCTGGCCGAGCGGCTGGCGCGCAACGCGGGGCTCCTCGACGGGGTGCTGGGAGGCGATTTCCTGTCGCCCCTGCCGGGCGCCGACGCGTTGACCGAGGCGCTGGCCTCCGCGCTCGCGGCGGCGCGCGACTACGAGGACGTGCTCGACATCGCGCGGCGCTGGGCGCACGACCGCGAGTTCCAGGTCGGCGTGCAGATGCTGCGCGGCGTGATCGAGGCCGACGCGGGCGGCGAAACCCTCGCCGACATCGCCGACGCGGTGCTGCGCGCCCTCGCCCCTCGGGTCGAGGCCGCCTTCGCCGAGGTCCATGGCCGGATCGCGGGCGGCGGGCTCGCGGTGGTCGCCATGGGGAACCTGGGCGGCCGCGCGATGACCGTCTCCTCGGACCTCGACCTCACCTTCGTCTACGCCGCCCCCGATCTCCGCACCTCTCCCGGCGCGACCTCGGACGGCCCCCGGCCGTTGGTCGCGAGCCAGTATTTCGCGCGCCTCTCCCAGCGGCTGATCAACGCGATCACGGCCATGACCAACGAGGGCCGGCTCTACGAGATCGACATGCGCCTGCGCCCTTCGGGCAATGCCGGGCCGGTCGCCTCCGAGATCGAGAGCTTCGCCCGCTACCACGCCGAAAGTGCCTGGACATGGGAGCATTTGGCGCTGACTCGCGCCCGCGTGGTCGCCGGCCCCGAGGCGCTCGCCGGGCGCATCGAGTCGGTGATCCGCGACGCGCTGCGGCATCCGCGCGATCCGATGAAACTGCTCGTCGAGGTCGCCGACATGCGCCGCCGCATCGAGACCGAACACCACGCCGACAATCCCTGGCGCACCAAATACGTGCGCGGCGGGCTGCTCGATTGCGAGTTCATCGCCCAATACCTCCAGCTCCGCCACGCCGCCGCGCATCCCGAGATCCTCTCGCCGCGCACGGTCGAGGCCTTCGCCCGGCTCGCCGGGGCCGGGGTTCTCGCGCCCGAGGCGGCCGAGGCGCTGATCGAGGCGACGCGGTTGATGCGGCGGCTGCGCGGGATGCTGCGCCTGACCATCGGCGGCGACCGGATCGAGGGCCACGCCTCGGCCGGGCTGCGCGCGGCGCTTGCGCGCGCCGGCGGCGTGACCGACTTCGACGCGCTCCGCGACAAGCTGCTCGCCGCCGAGGCGCGGGTCCGGACGCTCTACGCCCAGATCATCGACACGCCCGCCGAGGCCGCCCCCCGGACGCCGACGGGGGAATAGCGGCGGATTGGTTAAAGTCAGCGTCGGGGTCAGTCCTTCCTGGCGCCCTTCCCGTCGTCTTCCTGCATGCCGACGCGGGCGGCGAGCGCGGCGGCCATGAAGCGGTCGAGGTCGCCGTCGAGCACCGCGTTGGTGTTTCCGGTCTCGACCCCGGTGCGGAGGTCCTTGACGAGCTGATAGGGGTGCAGGACGTAGGACCGGATCTGGTGGCCCCAGCCGATGTCGCTCTTGCTCGCGGCCTGGGCCTGGGCCTCCTCCTCGCGGCGCTGCAATTCGAGCTCGTAGAGCCGCGCGCGCAGGAGCGCCATGGCCTCGGCCCGGTTGCGGTGCTGGGAGCGGTTGTTCTGGCACTGGACGACGATGCCGGTTGGCAGATGGGTCAGGCGCACGGCGCTGTCGGTCTTGTTGACGTGCTGGCCGCCGGCGCCCGAGGCGCGGTAGGTGTCGACGCGCAGGTCCTTGTCGGCGATCTCGATCTCGATCGATTCGTCGATCACCGGATAGACCCAGACGCTCGCGAAGCTCGTGTGGCGGCGCGCGCTCGCGTCGAACGGCGAGATCCGGACCAGACGGTGGACGCCGCTCTCGGTCTTGGCCCAGCCGTAGGCGTTGGGGCCGAGAACCCGAATGGTCGCCGACTTGATGCCGGCCTCCTCGCCTGGGCTCTCCTCGATCCATTCGACCTTGTAGCCCTGGCGCTCGGCCCAGCGGACGTACATGCGCAGCAGCATCTCGGCCCAGTCCTGGCTTTCGGTGCCGCCCGCCCCGGCGTGGACCTAGATGTAGCAGTCGTTGCCGTCGGCCTCGCCCGAGAGCAAGGCCTCGAGGCGGAGCTTGCGGGCGCGCGCGGCGAGCTTGGCGAGCGCCGCCTGGGCCTCGTCGAGCGTCGCCTCGTCGTCCTCGGCCTCGCCGAGCTCGGCGAGGGTGAGGTCGTCGTCGAGCTCGCTCTCGATCTCGCGGAAGCGTTCGATCGCGCCCTGAAGCCGGGTGCGCTCGCGCATCACCGACTGGGCGCGCCGGGAATCGTCCCAGAGCGTCGGGTCCTCGGCCTCCCGGTTCAGCTCGTCGAGCCGCTCGAGCGCCGCGTCCCAGTCAAAGATGCCTCCTCAGCAGTTCGAGCGACTGCTTGATGTCGTCGGCCAGGGCCGTGATCTCGGCGCGCATGGGAAATGCCTCGCAATGGTTCGTTACCCGTCTCCGGCGGCGAGTGTATAGCGCAATTTCCGGCGCCGGGGAATCGCATGGTCGCGCTTGCCGACGCGCGCTCGGCGAAGTCAGTAAAGGCCGGTGGCGGTCGGTTCGGCGGCGGGGGCGGTGGTCGTGGGCTCGGTTCCCGGCTTGTAGGCCTCGAGGATCACGCGCCGCGTGCCCGGGCCGGGGAGCAGGCCGGTATCGCCGTCGATCCGCACCAGCCGGATGCCGGGCGGGATGCGGAACGGGATCGCCGGCGTGCCGGCGAGCGCCTCGGCCATGAAACGCTTGAAGACCGGCGCCGCGACCCGCGAGCCGGTCTCCTTGTAGCCGAGGGTGCGCGGCTGATCGAAGCCGACGTACACGCCGGCCACCAGATCGGGCGAGAAGCCCATGAACCAAGCGTCCACGTCGTCGTTTGTGGTGCCGGTCTTGCCGGCGAGCGGCCAGCCGAGGTCGCGAATTCGCCGGCCGGTGCCGCGCAGGACCACGCCGCGCAGCATGGAGACCATCTGATAGGCGGTCCCGGCGCTCAGCACGCGCGGACGGGTATCGGGAATCCGCGGCACGGGCTGGTTCTCCCAGCGGCGGACCCGGCAGCCCGGACAGGGGCGCGAATCGCGGCGGTAGATCGTCTTGCCGTTGCGGTCCTGAATCCGCTCGATCAGCGCCGGCTCGATCCGCTTGCCGCCATTGACGATCATCGAATAGGCGGCGGTCAGGCGAAGCAGCGTGGTCTCGCCCGCGCCCAGCGCCATCGGCAGCAGGCGCGGCAGATCCCCGACCACGCCAAGGCGCTTGGCGTATTCGGCCACCGTGTCCATGCCGATCGCGCGGGCGAGGCGAACGGTCATCAGGTTGCGCGACTTCTCGATGCCGAGACGCAACGTCGAGCGGCCGTAGAAGCGGGTCGTGTAGTTGGCGGGCTTCCACTTGGGCAGGCCCGGACCCTGGTCGATCACGATCGGCGCGTCGTCGACGATGCTCGACGGCGTGAAGCCATTGTCGAGCGCCGCCATGTAGACGATCGGCTTGAACGCCGAGCCGGGCTGGCGCATGGCCTGGGTCGCCCGGTTGAACTGGCTGATCTCGTAGCTGAAGCCGCCGACCATGGCGAGCACGCGCACGGTATGGGGGTCGATAACGACGATCGCGCCGCCGACGTCGGGAATTTGGCGCAGCGCGAAGTCGCGACCCGCGTCCTTCTTGGCGAGCGCCTCGACCAGCACCACGTCGCCAGGCGCCAGCACGTCGGCGGGGCGCCGGACCTTGGGGCCGACGCGCTGTCCCTTGCGCCAGGCGCGCGCCCAGACGAGTTCGGCGAGCGGGATGCGTCCGCGCGCGCCGTTCGAAAGCCCAATCGTCGCCGCCTCGCCGTCGAGCCCGAGCACCACGGCGAGACGCCAGGGCGCGGCGCCCGGAGGCAGCGCCACCGCCGCGAGCCGAGCGGCCCAGCCGGGGCCGGGGTCGATCTTGGCCACCGGCCCGCGCCAGCCGTGGCGGCGGTCGTAGGCGATCAGCCCCTGGCGCAGCGCGCGCTCGGCGATCCGTTGCAGGCGCGGATCGATGGTCGTGCGCACCGAGAGACCGCCGCCGTAGAGCGCCGCCTCGCCGTAGCGCTTCAGGAGATCGCGGCGCACCGCCTCGGTGAAATAGTCGGCGCGCACGAACTCGGCCGGGTCGCCCCGGCGCACCACCAGGGGTTCGCTCTTGGCCCAGGCGGCCTCGGTCGCGGTGATGTAGCCGTCCTCGCGCATGCGGTCGATCACCCAGTCGCGCCGAGCCTTGGCGGCGACCGGATGGCGGATCGGGTGATAGTTGTTGGGCGCCTTGGGAAGCGCCGCGAGAAAGGCGACCTCGGCGATCGAGAGCTCGTCGAGCGATTTGTCGAAATAGTTGAGCGCCGCCGCCGCGACCCCGTAGGAGCCCATGCCGAGATAGATCTGGTTGAGGTAGAGCTCGAGAATGCGGTCCTTGGTGAAGGCGCGCTCGATGCGGAAGGCGAGCAGCGCCTCCTTGACCTTGCGCTCGATCGAGACCTCGTTGGTGAGCAGGAAGTTCTTGGCCACCTGCTGGGTGATCGTGGAGGCGCCCTGAAGCCGCCGGTTGCGCCCCAGATTGATCAGATTGGTCACCATGGCGCGCGCGACGCCCAGGAAATCGACCCCCGGGTGGCTGTAGAAGTTCTTGTCCTCGGCCGAAAGAAAGGCGTTGATCACCCGGCGCGGCATGGCGGCGATCGGGACGAAGACCCGCCGCTCGGTCGCGTATTCGGCGAGCAGCCGCCCGTCGCCGGCGTGAACCCGGGTGACGACCGGGGGCTCGTAGTCGGCGAGTTGCTGGTAATCGGGAAGCCCGCGACCGTAGTAGTGAAGCGCGTAGAGCGCGCCGCCGCCGACCACCAGAAGGCCCGCTAGAAACAGCGAGAACAGAACGGCGAATAGCTTCATCGGGGCATCATGGGATGGCGCGCGGGTTCCGCGAAGGGCCTGGGCGCGCCGGACGGCCGACCGCGCCGCGAGAGACGGCATGGCAAGAAGATAAACGGCATGTGTTACCGAAACGTATTACCGAAACATGAACTGCAATAGCCGGATACAGGCTAGCTGCGGAATATGGCGATGTTGTGTCGACCTTCCGATTCCTCGAGGGATCGCGCGCGCATCACAGCCGCGACGCGGAGAGCTTGGCGGCGAAATAGCGATCGACCGCGCGCCGCACCGCGCTCATCAGCTTGGCCCGCATGGCCGGGCTGAGAAGCAGACGCTCGTCGCGGGCGTTGGAAAGATAGCCCATCTCGATCAGCACCGACGGCACGTCGGGGGCCTTGAGCACCCGGAAGCCCGCGTAGCGGTGGGTCTTGCGCAAGAGCCGCCCGACCCTGCCGAGCTCGGGCACGAGGACCTCGGCGAACTTGCCCGAATCGTTGTTGGTCTGGCGCTGGGCGAGATCGATCAGGATATTGGCGACCTCGGGATCGTAGACCTGCGAAGACAGGTCGATCCCGGCGATCACGTCGGCCTTGTTCTCCTTGGCCGCGAGCGCCGCCGATTCGGCGTCCGAGGCGTTCTCCGACAGGGTATAGACCGAGGCCCCGCGCAGCTTGCGATTGGCGATCGAATCGGCGTGCAGCGAAATGAACAGCGACGCCCCGGCCTTGCGCGCGATCGCGACCCGGGTGGGGAGCGGCACGAACACGTCGCGATCGCGGGTGAGCACGACCCGGTAGCGCCCGGTGGCGGCGAGCTGGCGGGCGAGCTCGCGCGCGGCGGCGAGCGTGATCCGCTTTTCGTACACGCCGCTCCTGCTTCGGGTGCCGGGATCGACGCCGCCATGGCCCGGGTCGATCGCCACCACCGCCGGCCCGTTGCGCTTGGGCTTCGCGGGCGGCGGCGGCGCGGCCGAGGGCGCGCTCGCCAGCGGGGTCGGGTTCCCCTCGCGCCTGAATGCCTCGGCGGTCACGGTGCCGAGGTCGAGCACCAGCCGATAGCCGAAGTTGGCCGTCGGGCGCAGCATGAAGACCTTCGACAATCGGACCGGCGAGGTCAGATCGAGCACCAGCCGCCAGGTGCCGGGCTGAAACAGGCCGTAGCGAAAGCGCTGCACGATGCCGCGCCCGGCGGGCAGGCGCGCGGCCGGCACCTTCCACGCTACTTCCGGCAGGTCGATCACCACGCGATAGGGCGACGGCAGGGTGAACACCCGGTACTTGAGATCGTCGGTGAGGTCGAGCACCACGCGCGTGGTCTCGGCCCGAACGCCGATCCGCAGGCCCACGATCGCCGGCTTGGCCCAGGCCACGCCAACCCATCCGCCCAGCACCAGAACGAGCGCCGTCGCGAGACAGATTCGGATGAAGCGACGCGCGCGGAGCATTGGCCGCGCGCGGTTCATCGGCGCGGGGCGTCCCGATGGACGCCGGTTTGGGGCGCCGATTTGTGGTCGCCGATCTTTCACGGCCCCGATATTGCGCGATGCGGCTTCCGACCTCAACGATTTTGGCGCGATCTTCATCGCCGCGAGTCTTCGCCGTTATTGTCGATATCCGTCCAGGCACCGCAATATGTCGTTGTGTCGCATCGAAAAGGGGATGTAAGATGCGCGCGCGAAATACCGCAGTCGGCCGGCCAAGACTATTTCGGGTCGGCGGCGAGGTGGTCGGAAGCAATGCCCGCACCCAGTCTATCGGGCATGCCCGACGCGGTCTCGCCGGAGACGGTGCGGATAGCTGAACCAACTCGAGGCCGGCGACCGGTGCATGCCGGGCGCCCGGTGGTTACGAACCTCCCCGCTCCCATTGGTGTCTTCATTCCTTCGGAGCATCGATGCGGGCCTTGCCGCGGACCGTTTCCACGGTGGGTCGAGAGCGGCGGGTCGAGGATCGACGCCGGCGGCCTCGTACAAGCAGGGACGACTCCCGCGACGATAATTCGCGTCGTCGCGGTGAGGGTTGTCTCGGAGTCTGAATTTCCCATGACAAAACGAATGCTGATCGACGCGACCCACGCCGAGGAGACGCGGGTCGTCGTCCTCGACGGCAATCGCCTCGAAGAGTTCGATTTCGAAACCTCGACCAAGAAGCAGCTCAAGGGCAACATCTATCTTGCCAAGGTTACGCGCGTGGAGCCGTCGCTTCAGGCGGCGTTCGTCGACTACGGCGGCAACCGCCACGGCTTCCTGGCCTTCAACGAGATCCACCCCGACTACTACCAGATCCCGGTCGCCGACCGTCAGGCGCTCGCCGAGGAGGAACGCGCCGAGGCGGAAGCCCACGACGCCGCCGAGGACGAGAAGGCCGGCGGCGGCCAATCCGGACACGACAAGTCCAGGCGCGAAAAAGCCGACGACAACGAGGACGACGAGGAGCACGGCGCGGTCGAGATGATCGGCGGCGACGACGCCGAGGATCTCGCCCCCCGGCGCAGAACGCCGGTCAGGCGCTACAAGATCCAGGAGGTCATCAAGCGTCGCCAGATCCTGCTCGTCCAGGTCGTCAAGGAGGAGCGCGGCAACAAGGGCGCGGCGCTGACCACCTATCTCTCGCTCGCCGGACGGTTCTGCGTGCTGATGCCCAACACCGCGCGCGGCGGCGGCATCTCGCGCAAGATCGTCAACCCCGAGGACCGCAAGCGGCTCAAGGCGATCGCCGCCGAGCTCCCGGTGCCCGAGGGGGTCGGCGTGATCCTGCGGACCGCCGGGCTCGGCCGATCGCGGGCGGAGATCAAGCGCGACTTCAACTATCTCATCAAGCTTTGGGACCAGATCCGCGAGACAACCCTCGAATCGGTCGCCCCCGCCCTGGTCCACGAGGAAGCCAACCTGATCAAGCGAGCGATCCGCGACCTCTATTCGCGCGATATCGAGGAGGTGCTGGTCGAGGGCGAGGAAGGCTACCGCATGGCCAAGCAGTTCATGCGCATGCTGATGCCGAGCCACGCCAAGCGCGTCGTCCAGTACGGCGATCGGATCCCGCTGTTCCACCGCTATCAGGTGGAAAATCAACTCGACGCCATGCACAGCCCGGTCGTGCATCTCAAGTCGGGCGGCTACATCGTCATCAACCCGACCGAGGCGCTGGTTTCGATCGACGTGAACTCGGGCCGCGCGACGCGCGAGCGCAACATCGAGGAGACCGCGTTCCGCACCAATCTCGAGGCGGCCGAGGAAATCGCCCGCGAGCTTCGCTTGCGCGACCTTTCGGGGCTGATCGTCATCGACTTCATCGACATGGACGAGCCCAAGAACAACCGCACGGTCGAGCGCCGCTTCAAGGAAGCGGTCAAGAACGACCGCGCGCGCATTCAGATCGGCCGGATCAGCGCCTTCGGGCTTTTGGAACTGTCGCGCCAGCGGCTGCGCCCCAGCCTGATCGAGGCGAGCACCCAGGTCTGCCCCCATTGCGGCGGCATGGGGCATATCCGCTCAATCGAATCGACCGCGCTCCACGTGCTCCGGGCGATCGAGGACGAGGGGATTCGCGAGCGCAGCAGCGAGATCACGATCTTCGTGCCGACGGCGGTCGCGCTCTACGTCCTCAACCAGAAGCGCGAGATGCTGACGACGATCGAGGAACGCTATGCCTTCCGCGTGTTCGTCGCCAGCGACGATGACCTCATCCCGCCCGATTACCGGCTCGACCGGGTGCGGGGACGGGGCGGCGACGAGAAATCCGAGAAGACCGCCGAGGAGGCCCCCGTCGAGGCATCCCCCGCCGCCGAGGACGCCGAGAAAAACGGCCGCCGCCGGCGACGTGGCCGGGGGCGGCGGGGCCGCGACGACGAGGTGGCGAGCGAAACGACGGCCGAGAACGCGGCCGGGGTCGTGGAAGCCGCCGAGGACGCCGCCGAACAGACCGCGAGCGCGACGGAGGGCGCGGCCGCCGAGGCCCAGCCCAACAAGCGACGCCGGCGCGGCAAGCGGGGCGGACGGCGGCGGCGCGGCGGCGCGGCGCGCGCGACCGAGGCCCAAGGCACCGAAGCCCAAGGCTCCGAGGTCCAGGGCTCCGAGGTCCAGGACGTCGAAGCCCGGGTGGCCGGCCCCGAGACGCCCGAGGCCGGCGGCGGCGCGCGCGGGGCGACGGATGCTCCCGAGATCGCCGCCGAGGCGTAAGGGATGGCGATCGCGGCGGAGACCGAGGAGGCTCCGGCCGAGGCCGTGTCCATCGCAGAAGCGCCGGGCGAGGTCGCCCCGGTCGAGGACGCGAAACCCGCGCGCCGATCGCGCCGCCGGCGCAAGCCCGCCGTCGAGGCGACGCCCGAGCCCGTGGCGGAGGCCGAGACCGAAGGCGCGGCCGAGGCGCAGCCCGAGAAACCCAAGCGCCGCCGCGCGCCCCGGCGCAAGGCCGCCGCGTCGGAATCCCCCGCCGAGACCGGCGTCGCCGAGGTGGTCAAGGACGACGTCCAAGCCGATGCGCCCGCGACGCCCAGGCCGCGCGCCCCGCGCAAGCGGACGACGAAAAAAGCCACCGCGGCGGCCAAGAGCGCCTGCACGCCCGACGAGAAGCCGGCGACCGCGCCCGACGGCGGCCAACCCATCGCGATCCCGGCGTCGCCCGAGGCCGCGCCCTCCATCCCCGCCGATGGCGGCGCGAGCGCGCCCGCGCCCGCGCCGGAAAAGCCCCGGGACGAGGAGGCCCGGAACGAGGAGGCCCGGGCCGCCAAGCCGAAGCGCGCCTCGCGGCGCGGTTGGTGGCAGCGGCTCGTCGAATAGCGGCGCGTCGAAGAAACCGGCGGACCGCGACTCAGCGTCGCCAGGCGCGAAGCCGACGCGCGGCCTCGGCCATGTCCTCGGTCGCGCCCGAGAAGCTGAAGCGGACATAGGCGCGGCCGCGCCCGGGGTCGAAGTCGATCCCGGGCGTCGCCGCGACCCCGATCTCGTCGAGCATCCGCTTGCAGAACGCCTCGCTGTCGTCGGTCATGGCCGAGACGTCGGCGTAGATGTAGAACGCGCCGTCGGCGGGCGCGAGCGAGGAAAACCCCGCGCGCGGCAGCTCGTCGAGCAGGAGCGCGCGATTGCGGGCATAGCGCGCGACGTTGGCCTCGAGCTCGTCGCGACAGTCGAAGGCCGCGATCGCCGCGTGCTGCGACAGCGTCGGCGGCGAGATGAACAGGTTCTGCGCCAGGCTTTCGATCGCGCGCAAAAGGTCCTCGGGCGCCACCATCCAGCCGAGCCGCCAGCCGGTCATCGAGAAGTACTTCGAGAAGCTGTTGACGACGACCGTGCGTGGATCGAGCGCCGCGGCGCAGGTCGCGCGCGCGCCAAAGGTGATGCCGTGATAGATCTCGTCGGAGATCAGGCGAATGCCGCGCGCCGCGCAATAGCGAACCAGATCGGCCATTTCCCCGGGTCCCAGCATGGTGCCGGCGGGGTTCGACGGGCTCGCGACGATCAGCCCGTCGATCGGCGCGTCGAGCGCCTCGATCAGGGCGATCGTCGGCTGGAAGCGGTCGCGCGGACCGGCGGCCAGCGACACCGCCTCAATCCCCAGCGCGTTCACGATATGGCGATAACCGGGGTAGCCCGGCAGCGCCAGCGCCACCCGGTCGCCGGGATCGAAGGCGGCGAGGAAAGCGAGCACGAAGGCCCCCGATGCGCCCGTCGTCACCACGATTCGTTCGGCCGGCAGATCGAGACCGTAAGCCTCGCGGTAATGTCCGGCGATCGCGGCGCGCAGATCGGGAAGCCCCAGGGCGTCGGTGTAGCCGAGACGGTCGCTTTCCAGCGCCGTCCGCGCCGCCGCCAGAACGCCCGCGGGCGCGCCGGTCGAGGGCTGGCCGACCTCGAGATGTAGCACCTCGCCCCCGGCGGCGACGCGCGCGTTGGCGGCGCGCATCACCTCCATCACCAGGAAAGGTGGAATATTGCCTCGCCGCGCGGTCTTGAGCGCCATCGAGAATCCGTCCCCTAGAACTGCACGATGGCGGCGAGACCGTGGCCGCGTTCGTCGGCCTCGTACTCGCAGGTCTCGGCCTTGGCGCGGAAACCGTCGCGGCAGTAGATCGCGTTGACCCGGCCGATGGCGGCGACCGAGCGCGTCTTGTGGCCACGCCGGCGAAGGTCCGCGACCGCCTCGGCGCCGAGCGCCTTCTCGACGAAGGTAATGTCGGGCACGCCGGGATTGATCACGCGCGGCGCGGCGATCGCGTCGACGAGCGGCTCGCCGCCGATCATGGCGCGCGCCATGGCCTCGGTCAGCGCGCTCGGCGCGACCACGCCCCCCGACGCCGCCCCGGCGAACAGGAACTCGCCCACGTTGTGATTGACCATCATCACCGGCGAGAGACCGAGATCGCCACCCGGCGACAGCGGCGGCGTCGCCGGCACGATGCCGGTGCCAGGGATCACGTAGCCCGCGCCCAGGCGCCGGCTCATGGTGATCGCGCAGGCGACCGCCGCCCCGGTCCCGTCGACGACCGCGAAGCTCATGCCGGCGGGCGCCTCGCGGTGGAGTTGCGGCGCGGGCGAGAGCGTCTCGGGCGGCATGTGCCGTTCGGCGACGTAGTTGGCCATCAGGCGCTCGGTTCGCGCCGCGGCGAGCGGCCCGCTCGCGGGATCGAGCGCTCCCAGCCGGCCGAGCCAGGACTGCCGATCGGCGAAGGCCCGCAGGGCGATCTCGGCGAACAGATGGGGACGATCCCCGGGCGGGGCCTTGGCGTAGCGGCCATCGCGCGCGAGCATGGCGAACTGCTCGAGCGTCGTGGTGCCACCACTCATCGGTGGCGGGACCGAGTGGATGACGTGATCGCCGAACGGCAGCTCGACCGTTCCGCGCCAAGCGGGGCGGTAATCGCGTAGAGTCTCGGCCGTCAGCCCGCCGCCGGTCTCGATGATTCCCTTGGACAGGGTCCGGGCGAGATCGCCGCTGTAGAACACGCCCGGCCCCTTGGTGCGGATCTGGCTGATCACGCCCGCGAGGTCGAGCTGAACCAGGAGATCGCCCTCCTTGAGGGGGGTGTCGTCGGCGCGCAGGAACAGACGCGCGATGGACGGGTCCGAGAAGACCTTGCGCGGCGTGCGCGCGAGCTCGCGCGCGAACGCCCGCGACACCTTGTGGCCGAGCCGGGCGAGCTCCTCGGCGGGCGCCAGAAGCCGCGACCACTGAAGAACGCCGTAGCGGGCCTGAAGGGCGAACATGGCGCGCACCGCCCCGGGCACCGCGACCGGGCGCGCGGCGTCGACGCCGGCGGGCACCGACGGCTCGAAGGCGAGCGTGCGAACGACGCGCTCCTTCTGGTCGAACACCAAACAGACCCCGCCGGCGCCGAGCGAGGATGCGACCGGATAAGTCACCGCCGCCGTGAAGTAAAGCGCGACCGCCGCGTCCGCCGCGCTGCCTCCCGACGCGATCACGTCCCGGGCGGCGAGCACCGCGTGGGGCTCGTCGCCGGCGATGCCGCCGAAATTGCCCTCGACCAGCTTTTCCGTCCGCAGACTCTTCTCGCTCGCGCAGGCGCCGAGAAGACCGAGCGCGAGCCCGACGACGACCAACAATTGACGCCAGCCCATGGCGTTACTACGTTCGAAGGGGAATATCGATCTGATCATCATGATGAAAACGCGCCCGACCCGTTTCGCCGAGATCTTTTTCCTGACCTTGGCATTGACCTTTTCCCCGCTCCTCGCCGGCCCCGCCGAGGCGGCTCGAATCTCGTTGATCCGGGATGCGGAAATCGAAAATACCATCGAGACTTACGCCACGCCACTGTTCAAGGCGGCGGGGTTGGACGCCGAGGCGGTTCGGGTCCATATCGTCAGGGATTCCTCGCTCAACGCATTCGTCGCGGGGGGGATGAACCTGTTTCTCAACACCGGACTTCTGCTCGCCGCCGAGACGCCGGGCCAGATTATCGGCGTGATCGCGCACGAGACCGGGCATATCGTCGGCGGCCATCTCGCGCGCACCGAGGAGGCGCTGCGCGGAGCGAGCACGCTCGCGATCCTGAGCTACGTTCTCGGCGCCGCCGTGGTGGCCGCGGGCTCGGGCGCCGGCGCCGGCGCGGTCATCCTGGGCTCCCAGGGCGTCGCCCAGCAGACGATGCTCAACTATACCCGAACCCAGGAGCGCGCGGCCGACCAGTTCGCCGTCACGGTCCTCGACCGCACCCATCAGTCGGCCGAGGGGCTCGCCCGTTTCCTCGAGGTCCTGTCGAACCAGGAAGCGCTTCTCAGCCTTCGCCAGGACCCCTATCTGCGGACCCATCCCCTGACCATCGAGCGGATCACCTTCATCCGCCACCACGTCGAGACCTCGCCCTATTCGGCCAACAAGCCGCCCGCCGAGTGGGTCGCCAAGTTCAAGCGCATGCAGGGCAAGCTTTTCGGCTTCCTCAAACCGGCGGCGCAGACCTTCGCGCGCTATCCCGAAAGCGACCGGAGCGTCGAGGCGCGCTATGCCCGCGCGGTCGCGCATTTCCGGCGCGGCGACCTCGACGCCGGGCTGGCCGAGATCGATTCGCTGCTCGCCAAGTCCCCCGACGATCCCTATTTTCACGAGCTCAAGGGACAGATGCTGTTCGAGAACGGCCATGTCGCCGAGGCGGTCGCGCCCTATCGCCGCGCGGTCGCGCTCGCGCCCGACGTTCCGCTTCTGCGCGCCGGGCTCGCGCAGGCCCTGATCGAGACCGGCAAGGACGAGGCGCTCGCCGAGGCGGCCTCGAACCTCGAGGCCGCGGTCCGCCGCGATCCCCGCATGCCGCGCGCCTGGCGGCTGCTCGCGATCGCCTACGGACGCACCGGCAAGCCCGGCGCCTCGGCGCTGGCGAGCGCCGAATTCACCTTCCGCGTCGGGCGTTACGGCGACGCGGTCGCCTTCGCCAAGCGCGCGCTCAAGCATCTCCCCGCGGGCTCGCCCGGCGCGCTGCGGGCCGAGGATGTCCAGAGCGCCGCCAAGTTGGCGCTCCAGAAGAGGCACGAAGAGGGCTGAGAACCGGGCCACGCGCGCCCCACCTCCCCGAAATCCCCGATGCGGAAAGGCCGAGCAATGGGCGAAGCGAAATACGTTCTGGCCATCGACCAGGGAACCACCTCGAGCCGCGCGATCCTATTCGACCGCGACGCCCGTCCGGTCGCCATGGCGCAACGGGAGTTTCCCCAGTACTTCCCCGACGACGGCTGGGTCGAGCACGACGCCGAGGAGATCTGGGCCTCGACCGTCTCGGTCGTCGAGGGCGCGCTCGCCAAGGCCGGCGCGCGGGCCGACGAGGTCGCGGCGATCGGCATCACCAACCAGCGCGAGACCACGGTCCTCTGGGAGCGCGAGACCGGGCGGCCGGTCCACCGGGCGATCGTCTGGCAGGACCGGCGCACGGCCGAGACCTGCGCCCAGCTGGTCGCCGACGGCCATGGCGACGTGATCCAGGCGCGCACCGGCTTGCTGGTCGATTCCTATTTCTCGGCGACCAAGCTCGCCTGGTTGCTCGACCACGTTCCCGAGGCCCGCGCCCGGGCCGAGCGCGGCGAGCTCGCCTTCGGCACCGTCGACAGCTTCCTGTTGTGGCGGCTCACGGACGGGCGGGTCCACGCCACCGACGCGACCAACGCGAGCCGGACGCTTCTGTTCGACATCCACCGCCAGGACTGGGACGACGATCTTCTCGCCCTGTTCGGCGTGCCGCGCGCGGTGCTGCCCGAGGTCCGCGATTCGAGCGCCGATTTCGGCGCGACCGACGCCGCCCTTCTGGGCGCGGCGATTCCGGTCGCGGGCATCGCGGGCGACCAGCAGGCGGCGACCGTGGGCCAGGCGTGCTTCGCGCCGGGCATGATCAAGTCGACCTACGGGACCGGCTGCTTCGCGCTGATGAACACGGGCGAGGCCGCGATTTCCTCGACCAATCGGTCGCTCGGCACCGTCGCCTATCGCCTCGACGGGCAACCGACCTACGCCCTCGAAGGCAGCATCTTCGTCGCCGGGGCGGCGATCAAATGGCTGCGCGACCGGCTCGGCCTGATCGCCGAGGCGCGCGAGACCGCGGCGCTCGCGGCCCGGGCCGCGCCCCAGCCGGGGCTCTACCTGGTGCCCGCCTTCGTCGGTCTCGGCGCGCCCTATTGGGATGCGGGCGCGCGCGGCGCGATCCTCGGCATGACCCTCGATACCGGACGGGCCGAGATCGCGCGCGCGGCGCTCGAGGCCAATGCCTATCAGACCCGCGACCTGCTCGACGCCATGGCCGCCGATGGCGCGCGCGCCTCGGGCGCGCTTCGGGTCGACGGCGGGCTGGCGGTCAACGACTGGGCGATGCAGTTCCTCGCCGACATCGTCGGCCTGCCGGTCGAGCGCCCGAGCGTGACCGAGACGACGGCGCTGGGCGCGGCGTTTCTCGCCGGACTCCGGGTGGGGTTCTACCCCTCGATCGAGGCGCTGGCGCGAGCCTGGCGCCGCGAGCGCCGCTTCGAGCCCGCGATGAGCGCCGACGAGCGCGAGCGGCGTTACGCCGGCTGGCGCGCGGCCGTCGCCCGGGTGCGAAGCGACTGAATCGGCGCGAAGCGAGCGAAACGTCCGATTTCCACCCTTTTTCGGGGCCTCGCGCCGCGTCCTTGTTCCCCCGGCTTGTTCCCATTGGGACGCGATGGCAAGATGGCGCCCTCCCGCGCCCGACGGGCGCCCGGCGACCGGAGGTTCCCTTGATCGCACGCATCACGGCGCGAGCCGTCTCTTTCGCCCTCGCCCTCGCTCTCGTCCTCGGCGTTCTCGGCGCACCCCGGGCGATGGCCGAGCACCAAGCCGCGACGCCCGAGCGGAAGACGATCGAGGAGACGATCCACAAATACCTGCTCGACCATCCCGAGGTCATCATCGAATCGCTTCAAATCTGGCAGGAGCGCCAGAGGCTCGCCAAGAAGGACCGCGCGCGCGAGCTCGTTTCGGCGCATCGCGCGGCGATCTACGAGGACCCCAAGGCCCCGGTTCTGGGCAACCCCGAGGGCGACGTGACGATCGTCGAGTTCTTCGACTACCGCTGCCCCTACTGCAAGAAGGTGCGCCCGCTGGTGATGAAGATCGTCGCGGAAGACCCGGGCGTGCGCGTGATCTTCAAGGAGTTTCCTATCCTGGGGCCCGATTCGGTGGTCGCGGCGCGGGCGGCGGTCGCCTCGCTCGACCAGGACCCGGCGAAATACTTCCCCTTCCACGACGCGCTGATGGAGAGCCGCGCCCAGCTCACCAAGGAGCGCGTCCTCGACATGGCGCGCGAGATCGGGCTCGACGCCGACCGGCTCGCGACCGACATGGAAACGCCCGAGGTCAACGCCGCGATCTTGCGCAACCGCCAACTCGGCCAGGCACTCGGGCTGACCGGCACGCCCTCGTTCATCATCGGCGGCGAGATCGTGCCCGGCGCGATCGACATGGAAACCCTGCGCGCGCTGGTGGCGCGCGCCCGCGAAAGCTAGGCCATGACCGAACCAATCGTCGACCAGGGCGTCTTCGCCCCCGTTCTCACGCCCTTCAAGGCGGACCTCGCGCCCGATGCGGCGCGCTTCGTCGCCTTCTGCCGCCGGCTGATGAAGGAGGGTTGCAACGGCCTCGTGCTGTTCGGCACGACGAGCGAGGCCAACTCGCTTTCGCTGGACGAGCGCATGGCGCTCGCCGAGGCGGTGGTCGAGGACGGCATCGCGCCCGGAGCGCTGATCGTCGGCACCGGGCTTTGCGCGATCCCCGACACGGCGCGGCTTACGCGCCACGCGGTCGAGCTCGGCTGCGCGGGCATCTTGATGCTGCCGCCGTTCTACTACAAGGGCATGAGCGACGAGGGCCTGTTCCGCGCCTATGCCGAGGTGATCGAGCGGGTCGGCGACGCGCGGCTTAACGTCTATCTCTATCATATCCCGCAGGTCTCGAACGTGCCCCTCGGCCTCGACCTCGTCGGCCGGCTGATCGAGGCCTTCCCCGGCACCGTGGTCGGCATCAAGGACAGCTCGGGCGACTGGGACAACACCCATGCGCTGATTACGCGGTTTCCCGGCTTCCGGGTCTTTCCCGGAAGCGAGGTCTTGATGCTCGCGGCGCTGCGCGAGGGCGCGGCGGGCTGCATCACCGCGACCGCCAACATCAACGCCGGCCCCATCCGCGCGCTGTTCGACACCTGGGACGACGACACCGCCGGCGATCTCCAGGCGCGCGTGACCGCGGTCCGCGAGGCGCTTCAGACCGCGCCCCTGGTGCCGGGCCTCAAGCGCGTGGTCGCGCGCATGCTCGACGATCCCGACTGGGGCCGGGTGCGCCCGCCCTTCGTCAAGCTCGACGACGCGGCGACCGGCGCGCTGATCGAGAAACTCGTCGCCGCCGGGTTCGACCTCGCGGGCAAGGACACCTAGACCGAAGGGCTCGACGGCCCGAACTCGGGGTAGGCGAGCATGCCGAGCTCGGCCTGATCGAGGCCCATGGCCTCCTCGGCGGCGTCGGGGCGTAGGCCCACCGTCGCCTTGAGAACCAGCCACAACGCCGTGCTCGCGGTCGCGACGAAGGCGCCGATCGCAAGCACGCCGAGCGCCTGGATCGCGAGGCTCGCCTCCGGGTTGGTCAACGGCACGACGAGGGTGCCCCAAATGCCGGCGCCGAGGTGCACCGGGATCGCGCCGACCACGTCGTCGATCCGCCAGCGATCGAGCAACGGCACGAGGACGAACACGATCCCGCCGCCCACCGCGCCGATCGCGATCGCCTCGCCGATCACGGGGGTGTCGGGGCCAGCGGTGATGCTGACCAGGCCGGCAAGCGCGCCGTTGAGCGCCATGGTGAGGTCAACCTTGTGGAAGACAAGCTGGCAGAGAATCGTCGCCGCGACCAGGCCGCCCGCCGCCGCCATGGTCGTATTGGCGTAGATATTGGCGATCGCGATCACGTCGGCGGCCGAGTTCATGGCGAGTTGCGAGCCGCCGTTGAAGCCGAGCCAGCCGAGCCACAGAATGAAGGTGCCGAGCGTGGCAAGCGGCAGCGACGAGCCCGGCATGGGATGGATCTTGCCGTTAGAGCCGTACTTGCCGCGCCGCGCGCCGAGAATGATCGCGCCCGAAAGCGCCGCCCAGCCGCCGACCGAATGGACCATGGTCGAGCCCGCGAAATCGGCGAAGCCGAGCGCGGAAAGCCAGCCGCCGCCCCAGTGCCAAGCCCCGGCGATTGGGTAGATCAGCGCCGAGAGCACGGTCACGAAGGCAAGGAAGGGCCAGAGCTTGATCCGCTCGGCGAGCGCGCCCGAGACGATCGAGGCGGCGGTGGCGACGAACACCATCTGGAAGAACCAGTCCGACGCCGCCGCGTAGCCGGCGCTGAAATCGCCGCCGAGCGCCGCCGCGTCGTCCGCGCGCCAGACCGCGAAGGTCCCGATCCAGCCGCCGTCGACGCCCCGATACATGAGCGCGTAGCCGACGACGTAGAAGGCGATCCCCGAAAGCGCGAACAGAACTACGTTCTTCAAGAGGATCGTCGCGACGCTCTTGCTGCGCACGAGACCGGCCTCGAGCATCGCGAAGCCCGCCGCCATCCACAGCACCAGAAAGCCGTGAACCAGAAACGAGAAGCTGTTGAGGATATAGCCGGTCTCGGCCGCCACCTCGGCGCGCGCGGGCGCGGCCACCAGAACGGCGCCCGCCAACGCGACCGCGAGGCCCCCCGCTCCGCGAAAACGCCTGGCTCTCGAAAAAACTGAACGCGACATGCTTGCACTCCCTGATCGGTCCCGGTTTCTGGCGTCACCGCCGTCTACCGGACACAATTCAAGAATCGTGCCAAGCAGTGAATTTTTAGAACTTTCCTGTCACGCCAGGAAATTACGGCCAGATCTTCGCGCGATGCCGCATGAGCGGGTCTTCGGAAATGCCTATTTATTGAGCGATAATATAAATTGCCTAATTCTTAGCCATTCCAGATCCCTTCGGCGCGCAGGTCGGCAAGCGTGGCCTCGATGCTCTCGCGCATGATCGCCACCATGCGATCGATTTGGGTCTCGTCGATGGTGAGCGGCGGCGAGAACACGCACAGGCTGCCGAGCGGCCGCAGGATCAGCCCGCGGGCCTGGCAATGGGCATCGATGCGGTAGCCGACCTTGGCCTCGGCCGGGAAGGGTTCGCGGGTCTCCTTGTCGGCCACGCATTCGATGCAGCCCATGAGATGGCTGCCGCGAACGTCGCCGACGATCGGCAGCGCGGCCAGGGCGCGCAGCTTCTCCTGCATGTAGGGGCCGGCCTCGCGGACATGGCCGCAGATGTCCTCGCGCTCCATGATCTCGATGTTCTTGAGCGCGGCGGCGCAGCTCACCGGATGGCCCGAGTAGGTGAAGCCGTTCGAGAACACCGCGCCTTGCGCGTTGTCGTCCGAGATTCGTTCCATCAATCGCTTCGAGACGATGGTCGCGCCGAGCGGCAGGTAGCCCGAGGTCAGCCCCTTGGCGCTGGTGATGATGTCGGGAACGATGTCGAACACCGGTTCGGAGGCGAAGAAATGCCCGAGCCGGCCGAAGCCCGTCACCACCTCGTCCGAGATATAGATCACGTCGTGCTTGCGGCAGATTTCGAGGCAGCGCGCGTGATAGCCGGGCGGCGGCACGATCACGCCGCCGGAGGCGAGGATCGGCTCGGCGATGAAGGCGGCGACCTGGTCCGGACCGATCTCGAGGATCTTGTCCTCGAGCTCGGCGAGCTTGGCGTCGCAAAACGCCTCGACGCTTTGCCCCTTCGGGCGGCGATAGGGATTGGGCGCCTCCAGGTGATGCACCCAGTCGGTGATGAAGTCGAAGTTGCCCCGGTCCTCGGGCTTGCCGCACAGCGAGGCGGCGAGGTAGGTCGAGCCGTGATACGCCTGATCGCGGGTGATCACGTGCTTCTTTTCGGGCCGCCCGGTCAGGTTGAAGTAGAGCTGGACGAAACGGATCGCCGAATCGTTGGCGCTCGATCCGCTGGTCGAGAAAAACACCGTGTCGAGGTCGCCGGGCGCGAGCGCGGCGAGCTTGGCGGCGAGCTCGGCAGCCGGCGGCGAGCCAAGCGGGCCGAACGGCGAGTAATACGGCATGCGACGGATCTGCTCGGCCACCGCCTCGGCCATCTCGTCGCGACCGTAGCCGATGTTCACGCACCACATGCCGCCGATGCCGTCGATGAAGCGCTCGCCGTCGGTGTCGTTGATGTAGATGTTGTCGGCCTCGGCGACGATCAGCGGGTCGTCCGCGCGCCGCGTCTCGAGGCTCGCCCAGGGATGAAGGACATGCGCGCGGTCCTTGCGTTGCAGATCCTCGGTGTCGTAGGGGAGATTCCGTGTCACGTCGCACCTGTGGCTGATGTCGCATTTGAAAGGTCCGGCCGAGCCTAGACCGCGCGCGCCCCCCCGGCAAGCGGGGCGATTGGCCGCCGGCGGGCGCGGCCCTATACTCGCCCGAAAAGCCGGGAGGAACGCCGTGACCGCCACCGCCGTCGATACCGCCTCGCGGGCCGCCCCATGAGCGCGCGCCTCGCCCCCGAGCTGATTCTGCGCAACGGGCGCTTCGCGACCATGACGCCCGGCGAAGACGCGGACCCCGGCCGGCCGCCGCCCACGGCGCTCGCGGCCTTCGGCGGGCGGATCGTCGCGCTTGGGCGCGACGACGAGATCGACGCCCTTCGTGGCCCCGGCACCGAGGTCGTCGACCTCGGCGGGCGGCGCGCGATCCCGGGGATCGTGGACTCGCACTGCCACCCCGATTCCCACGCCATCATGCTCGCCAAGCAGCATGATCTCGGCTGGCCTGGGGTGCGCTCGCTCGACGACTGCCTGGCGATCATCGACCGGGCAACGCGCGAAAGCCCGGCCGACACCTGGTTCGTCGGCTACCGCTACGACGATGTGAAGCTCGGCGCGGTGCCGACCCGCGCGATGCTCGACCGCGCGGGCAACGACCGGCCGGTCTTGGTCCAGCGCACCGACAGCCACATCGCCTATGTCAACAGCCGGGCGCTCGAAATCGCCGGGATCGACGACGACACTTCCGACCCGCCCTTCGGGCGCATCGACCGCGACCCCGAGACCGGCGCCATCACCGGGCTGATGCGCGAGACGGCGGCGCATATCTTCCGCAACCGGATCGTCGCCGAGAACACCGTCGAGGATTACGTCGCGGCGCTGCCGAAGCTGTTCGAGCGCTTCGCGGTGCTCGGCATCACCTCGGTTCACAACTCGCTCACCGGCTCGAAGCCGATCGCCGCCTACCAGCGTCTCGCCGCCGAGGGGCGCTTGGTTCCACGGGTCGGGATCATCGCCAACGGCTTCGAGGACGGGCTGATCGAGGCCTTGGTCGCCGCCGGCATCCGCTCGGGCTTCGGCGATGAGCGGCTGCGGCTGATCGGCGTCGAATGGTGCCCCGACTGCTCGACCAGTGGACGCACGGCGGCCTATTACGAGCCCTATCTCGGCGCGCCCATCCCCGGCGAGCCGCAACCCAACACGGGCATGCTGCTCTACGACGCCGACGATCTCGAGGCGCGCGCCGTGGCCGCGCACCTGGCCGGGCTCACGGTGATGATCGAGGGGATCGGCGACCGGGGCATCGACTTCGCGCTTGACGCGATCGCGGCCTGCCTCGCCGCCCGCCCGGCCGAAGACCACCGCATCCGCATCGAGCACTGCTGCCACGTCACGCCGCCGATCCGGGAGCGCATGAGGCGGCTCGGCGTGGTGTCCTCCTCGGCGACCGCCTTCATGCACGATCTCGGCGACGCCTATATCGCGCATCGCGGCGCCGAGGCGATGGAGCGCATGTGGCCGCACCGCGACCTGATCGACGCCGGCATTCCCGCCGCCGGCCACTCGGACGCGCCGGTCTGCGACCCCAACCCCTGGCGAGCGATCTGGTCGATGGTCGCGCGCAGGACCGATTCGGGCCGCCCCATCGGCCCGAGCCAGAAGATCACCGTCCGCGAGGCGGTCGCGGCCTACACCCGGCTCGGCGCCTATCTCGGCCGCGAGGAAGGGATCAAGGGCAGCCTCGCCCCCGGCCTGCTCGCCGACGTCGCGGTGCTCGATCGCGACGTGTTCGCAATCCCCGACGACGAGATCCTGGGAACCGAAACCCTGCTCACCGTGATCGGCGGCAAGATCGCGCACCGCCGCATCTGAGGGCGTCCACCCGCCTCACACCCTGTAGCGATACGCCCTGCCGGGCTCGCGCTCGCAGTCGGGCGGATAGCTCTTGCGCTTGTCGGCGTAGTACCGCAGCCGATGATCGCCGTCGGAGGCCCGGTTATAGGTGACGTAAAGCACCCGGCGCGGGGTCTCGGTCAGGTTGGGGGCCGAGCGGTGCGGCGCGTAGCAGTCGAAGAACACCGCGTCTCCCGGCGCGGTCGGATAGGGCGCGAACGCGACCCCTTCGAGGTCGGCGTCGGAAAGCGGTCGCCAGTTCTCGCCCAACAGGCCGCGCTTGTGGTGCCCGGCGGCAAGCTCGAGGCATCCGTTCTCGGGTGTGGTGGCATCGACGCTCACCATCGCGGTGACGAACAGCGGCGCGTAGG